>Ga0209979_1004224_pt1 | contig 12021 bp, 5 predicted proteins | sample AnhtaG_FD_183114 | JGI IMG/M metagenome (GOLD analysis project Ga0209979, IMG submission 183114) | Deep subsurface microbial communities from Anholt, Denmark to uncover new lineages of life (NeLLi) - Anholt_01485 metaG (SPAdes) (version 2) | ecosystem: Environmental > Aquatic > Marine > Oceanic >...
CGAGGCGGGATTCTGGCTGCTGTGGCTCATTATCATCGGTTGTGTAATCAAGGTCTCAACGCAGATAGAGTTCGGCCGATACACCATCACGTGGAGCCAAACGCCTTTGTACGCGCTGAACAGAGTGCCGGGGCCACGACTGAAAGTAAACTGGTTAGTATGGTACTGGGCGATTATGATCCTGTTGGTAGTTTCCCAACAAGGTGGTATTGTGGGCGGTGTCGGACAGACACTGGCCATCAGTCAGCCGCTAACGAGCTATGGCAGACAGTACAATCGCCTGCAGAATGAGCTGGTCAGAGCTAAGGTTGAGTTAAAGGTGGCTCAGGTGCAAAGTGCCGAAAGAGCCGCGATAACCGAACTGCAACAGAAGATCGCCTCATTAACTTCTGAAACCGCAGAGCTTAGAGAGCCGACAGACACGTATATCTGGGCCACTATCTTGGCAATTGCAACATCTGTGCTGCTGTTCGTCGGCCGATATGGACTGATCCAGTTTGTTGCAACTGTATTAGTCGTGACATTCACGATCGTGACGATAATAACGCTGATCGTGCTGCAGACAAAACCAGAATGGGCGGTAACTGGCGGCGATCTGGTGAACGGACTGAGTTTCCGTCTGCCGCCTGCTGCCGAAGGCACGGGCACCAAGCCAATCGCCACGGCGCTGGCGGCATTCGGCATAATTGGCGTCGGCGCTGTAGAACTGATAATGTACCCCTATTGGTGTCTGGAAAAGGGCTATGCTAAGTTCACTGGTCCAAGAGAAGGCACAGAGCAATGGATAAAGCGTGCTCGAGGCTGGCTGCATGTACTACACATCGACGCGTGGACATCGATGGTAGTCTATACGTCAGCGACGGTCGCCTTCTACCTGCTCGGAGCCGCCGTGCTTGGCAGAACGGCCCTTAATCCAAGCGGTAAGCATATGGTGCGTACTCTGGCTGCGATGTACGTGCCGGTCTTCGGCCCTTGGGCCGACGGGGTATTCCTTTCAGGGGCTTTCGCGGTATTGTATTCTACGTTCTTTGTCGCCGCAGCGGGATGTGCCCGCATGGTGGCCGATGCGCTGGGCCTGTTCGGAATTACTGATGGCTCTGAACAGGCACGGTCGAAGTGGACGCGCATCATTTGTGTCATATGGCCACTTGTTGCATTATTGTTGTACATAGGTGTGCGTGCCCCGACGAAAATGGTCCTGGCCAGCGGAACCGCTCAGGCGATCATGCTGCCGATGCTGGGAGCGACGGCTCTGTATTTTCGCTATAGACGGAGCGACGAGAGCCTTCGGCCGGGCCGGCTGTGGGATGCAATGCTATGGCTCTCACTTGCAGGTTTTGCCGTTATCGGCGGTTGGGCGCTGGTCAACATCTTCTACAGATAAAATTGTGATGTAAGGCACCTCTGCTTATAAAGGGCGGCAGAATTTGGAAAATGAGGTCGCCCGGTAAGTGAATTTGGAAGACAACGCTCTAAAAAATTGCTTTACTCACGTAAATTTGGTATTATGGAATAGTAAAATATAAAGGAAAGAAATGAAATTGATTGCGAATAGTAGATTCCGGATTACAAAAGCAGCTATTTTCAAAAAAATGTATTTGTCTGTAGAAAGCGCGTGCCGATAACAAACACACGGTAGTAACCCAATCCTGAGAGTGAGGGAATTATTATGCTGAGAAGGTTTTTTGTATTTCTATTGTGCTGCTTATTTGCCGTAAATAATAATCATGCCCGGTCCCTAAAGCAATCAGGCCTTCGTAGTTTCATCATTGTATTGAAAGAACCTTCTCTCAGCAGTTGTTCATTTGATGAACATGGAACCTGCTTATATAAGGGGATTTCTACACGAGAGAATCGATATGTCGGACACTTGATGAAGCATCGTAGGAAGTTGCAAGACAAACTGAACCATTTTGAAAATCGGTTAAAAAGATTTTCTCCCGATATCATTCCCCGGCGTCGTTTTACCGGCCTTCTAAATGGTATATCTCTGGAGATGCCAGATGGAATCGTATCAAGAATTAAATCCTTGCCTGAAGTATTAGCGATAGTTCCAAACCGGAAATACGATTGCTTGCTAACTAAAAGCAATAATCTAATGAATGCGCCTTTGGCCTGGCAGCTCAGCGGTGGTGAAGCACGTGCCGGACAAGGGGTCAAGATTGGCATTATCGATACGGGGATCGACCATACCCACGTCATGTTCAATGATGAAGGATATGAACTTCCTGAAGGATTTCCACTCGGTGATACGGGTTTCACCAATAAGAAAATCATCGTGGCACGCGTTTTTACCAAGGATGGAGACTCGATTGAAGATTCGACTCCCCGTGACCCGAATGGACACGGAACGCATGTGGCCTCCTGCGCCGCAGGAAGTTTGAATACGGTCTCACCGTTAGGATTAATCTCAGGTTTCGCACCTAATGCATACTTAGGAAATTATAAGGTGTTTACGGATGATTTCACGACATTAGAGCAAATCATTAGCGCACTGGAGGCTTGTGTGGAAGATGGTATGGATATTGTGAATCTTAGCCTCGGCTCTGAATCTTATATCAATACCCTGTTGGATCCCGAGGCTCTGGCGATCAAGAATGCGATAAAGGCGGGAGTGGTTGTCGTTGCTGCGGCAGGTAATTCCGGTGAACCAGAAACAATTGGAAGTCCGGGGCAGATTCCGGAGGTAATCACGGTCGGATCTTTGACAAATGCTCACAATGGTGGAAAATACGGTGACATCTCTGTTGCCATAATGAACGTATATGCAGATGGGACACAAATCTTGACTGAGGAAGAAATTATCTTAGCGCTGGATCCGGATTTTTTCTCAAGTCCATTGCTTGGGCGCTTTCAACTCGTTGACGCCGATGCTCTTGACGGTGGTCGTTTCGGGGGCGATCTGAATGGTTTGGTTTGCCAGAGCCTTCCTGCCGGTTCCGCTCAGAACAAGTGGGTTTTGATTCAGCGAGGTATTTGCACATTCACAACCAAAATTGACTATGTGCAGGAGGCCGGTGGTTGGGGGGCTCTGATCTATAATAATAGCGACGCAGAGGAGGGTCCTGAAGAACCTCTTCGAACTCCAAGCGTTCCCGGCACGGAAATACCTTCCTACTTCATGTCACGGAATATAGGATTGCTTATTAAGGATGCACTTCACAACTCGAGCGTGGTGGAAGTAGAATTCTATGCCCCTGAGCCGTTAGAAACAGATCAAACCGCTCTTGAATTAAGCACGTTCTCTTCTTTGGGTCCTTCTCTTAGTTATGCGGTAAAGCCGGAGATAGTTGCAGTCGGGGAAGGAAGTTATGCAGCGACACAGAACGACCTTCCCGATGAATTCCAATTCAGAAACTTTGAGTATACTGGATTTGATCTGTCCGGTTTCAATTTCAGCAATGGAACCAGCTTTTCCTCACCCCTGGTTGCGGGAGCTGCCGCGCTTGTCAAACAAATGAATCCCTCATGGACACCTGAAGATATAAAGTCAGCAATAGTCATTTCTGCAGAAAGGCCACTGAACTTTACTTCTCTGTCCGGCATGGAGCGGGGAGGGGGACATGTAAATCCCAGCAAGGCCATGAATCTTCCTTTGATTATAACACCACCAACCTTGAGCTGGGCAAATGTATTGATCGATGACGTAACTGAATCTGAAAGAACCATTAGGTTAAGGAATGTATCGGAGCAGTTTCAATCGGTCTCACTCTCGATGGAATTATCCAACAATGAACGGATACAATCTGTTGATATATTCCCCAACCAAGTTGATTTAGCACCATCTGATCATATCGACATCCTGTTCAAACTGAAATTCAATCCTCCCGCACAACTTGGAGGGGTCGAAGATATAAGTGGTGATGTGACAATCGATATGGATAGTCAACTGGAAGCACTACGCGTTCCCGTATGGGCGCGCATTATGAAGGTTCCGCCTCCTCGGGCAAGTGTGTTACTAATCGATGATGACGGCGGCGGTTCCATTGAGAGTCAATATATCAAGGCAATCAATCTTGCAGGTTATGAGGCAACTTTGTGGGACGTGGGCAAACTCAATGCTTATCCCTCGGTGCAATACATGCAGAACTTCCAATCAGTTTTATGGTTTCTGGCTTCTACATCACTTTTCGATATCTCCGACAATAAAGTGCTGCCATTCAACGATCGAATCCGATTCAATGTAGCACTGACACAGTATTTAGCACAAGGGGGTCGGCTGCTACTCTCAGGTATGGATTGGAGCGATCAGCAGGAACAGACTTTATTTGGACAACAGGTTTTGCATATTTTAGAATTTACCCACGATCCATTTATACGTTACTCTCCTTCTGGAGATATTTTATCTCAGGAAACCACTTTAGATATCTCTGGGGTAATCGACAGCCCTATCGGCCAGGAAATACCGGATTTGTACGCTAACTTCGATTCAAATGTTCCAAACATGTCGGATATCCTAGTGTTATTTCGTAATGGTGTGGTAAAACCGGCTCTTGTAACTAACCAGAATCCCGAAGACGTGATCGGAATTACCGTGGAGACCAGCAGTTATCGTGCTGTGTACTTTTCTTTCGCTCTTGAGCGCATATTAAATAATGGAATGGACATTATCATACAAAACAGCCTTAATTGGCTGATGAACGGCACAAGAAAGCTCCTATCCATTCGCTCGGCCGAACCTGAAATCCAAAATGATAACAGTGTTCCTTTAACGGTTACGTTAACAGTTGAAGGAATTAATTTCTTGGGCGGTCATGACGTTCTTCTTAATGATATCCCCATGGAAATAACGGCAATTGACTTGGATGGAAGTCTGGAATTTCTTGTTCCTGCAGGACTGCCCCAAGGGCTTTATGACATCACCTTACGATCTCCTGATGGTCAAAGCACTACCGTATCGCAAGCATTTGAGATAGAAAGTCCAATCCCGGTACAAGATGAGTGATCGTCAAATGTTGTGAGACTTTAACATAATTTTCGGGTATATAACATTCCATCTCGCACATTGTGGAGCATTGCTATCGTTCGTGAGTGCCCTGTCGCGTAGTGTACAACTGTTGCTAAACCGCAATAATTTATTGTATATCCTTGTTTAGAAAGGTATCTGTCAGAGTCTTTTGGACCAGTCCCACCAGCAGATCAGAGCGCACTGGACTGCGTACAGATGCCCCCAAAATAACCCCATTTTCGTGAGTCGAAGCCTACAACTTGCCTACAACCAGAAGGCACGTTATCTGTCAATTCGGCGAAAATGTCTGTGTCGTAAGCTCTATAGTTCCAAGATCTTACGAAAATCATAAAAAATGGCAACGTTTTTAATGGCCGATTTCCAAACAGGGTATCTGTTAAAAACAACTGTTACCCAAAAATTACCGGTCAGTGACTGGCTGTAAGGGAACTATATTGCATCTACTCGACTGTTAACAGGTCGCAGGTTTAAGCCGTGGTACCTTAAATAAAATAGGGCTGACAGTGTCTGCAATCATCAGCCTTTTATTCGATTTCGATGATTGCTTCGGTCCAGCGGGGTAGGTTCCATTGCTCCCACTCAACATCGGCGGTGAGGACGTAAGTTCCCGGGTCAATGGATCTGCCCACAAGAAGGTCGAAATCAATCTGTTGCTCGGTTCGAGGAGGAGCGGTGACCGAAACAGTCGTTGGATTGGCATCGAACCCAATGGGGAGATTAAGTACCGCTGTGAACGTACGAGAAACGTTAGAATGATTGAATGCCTTCATGCTAATTTGAACGGTTTGGCCTGGTTTAGCTTTCCGGCCATAGGGGTAGAAGCGAATCCATCGTTCATCGATGCCGTAGTTTGGCTCATCCCATGGGAAGAGTTCAGCAAGAAGTTCCTTGCGCGTGGTCAAAGTTTCTGACATGTGGTCAAGTTGTCTGGCGGTGAAGCTGAAGGGTTCGACGACATGCTGGTTGATGAGCAATGTTTCAGGTGGAATCTTTCGGAGAAGTCTGAGGCAATAAAAGTAACCCATAGACTCGTGCAGAAAGTTGCGATTGAGCAGGCAATAGTCGTCGATTCCTGAAGGAGTAAAGGAGTCGCCGATGAAGAAGATTTTTTCGGCATTATCTTTCTCGACGAGCAATGCGTCGTGGTAAATTGTCTGACCGGGGAAGTAGTGGAATGTGAATATGAATTCCTTCCATCGCATCTTGTGGGCCTCAGGCATGATGTTGATGTTCGGGATAGGATTGGTTGTCAAGCAGGGCAGGCGATATCTCTCGGGGTATTTGAGGATATCGACTGAGGGGCCGGTTGCGTAGACGGGGCAGTTGAACTCGGCGAGGCAGGCGGAGACATCGTTCGTGTGGTCATCGTGATAGTGTGTGATGAACAGACCTTTGAGGCCGGTTAGTTTGCCGGCCTCTCTTAGTTCGATAACTTTGTCGAGTATCCGGCGGCTGCCACAATCGATGAGGAATGCGGAACGGTCTTTAGAGATAATCAGACGTGAGTTGCCGATTGGTATGATCCACTCGGGTGGCTTGTCTTTAATTACTTCAGCCCAGGGCATCCAGTTGACCTTGGGATTGGGGCCAAGGACGCGCCGTGCGAGGACGCCATAGTTGTTTTTGAAATACCATCGGCCAGCGCTAATGGACAGGTAGTTTTCGTAGACTGTCTGGAGTCGTTGTATCAAAAGATTAATCGCTTCGATAGGTTTGCGTATAACCGGTCCACGGACCGGGACGAGGATATCGGGTCTTTGGGCGGCGACTTTTTGCAGGCTGTTGATCAGGTCACCCATACGGCCTGCCCAGCCGTGGTAGCCACCGATCTTTGCTTCTGCAACGGCGTCCTGGAGGGAGTACAGGTCGAATAGTTTTCCGTTGCCGTAGATAATATCGCCGACGAAGGCGTATTTAAGGCCGTCGATCTCAATGAAGTATGAGAGAGCCTGGCGAGTATAACCGGGTGTATCGATAACCTCGATAGGTATTCCTTTCCAGGAGAAGTTTTCGCCGACCTTGACGGTTCGGCCGATCTTCAAGGATTTAGTCAGGATCTTAGTTCCTTGTTGGGCGTAGTCGTGAAACCGGCGGTTTGTAAAGTCATTCCAGAACCGTTCGACGTTGCTGAACTTTTCCACATCTGAGTCGGGTACGACAGCGATTGCCCCGTTTTCAACGAGTTGTCGCCCGGCCCAGACGACATCACGTCGGCTGTGAGTAAGCAGGACCATTTCAGCCTTGTCGATTTTGCCGGTCGGATCACCGTAGACAACTAAGCGTGCATTATCTTTTTCGATGCTCACACCGTTGATCGGTCCCGGAATTAATGACACGTGATTGCTGAGCTGGATGGCCACGTCGCCGTAGGATTGGCTTGCCAAAGACAAGATCAGCAGAAGAGCAATCATTGTTATAATAAGCTTTTTCATGACGTCCCTTCCAAGAATTCATCCGAACATCTTCTTATACATGCCAACAGAATAGCATGACGCTTTTATAATTCAAGCTTTATTGCTGCGGTGGTATATCCCCAGCAAGCTCATATGAGTATTCGGAAGGCAGCTTGCCAACAACCCAAACCACCCCAACCAGTTGGAGCCGATTTGTTGAAGGACCCACGCTCCTAACGGTCGCTCTGGAGGGGCAAGGCCAGTATCAACAAAATGATTGAATGGGATGGCAGACGTGGTTAGTATGTGGCTACGTGGCCGAATAGATCAGACAGTTAGTACAAAACGATTCTATATTTAGGAGAATGAGTTGCAGATAGACAAATCGTTCCCAGAAAATAATGTCACAGAACTGCAATCAAGAGCGTGAAATACTTGATTGCCTTCATTTTTGGACCAGCCCCACCAGCCAATCAGTCCCAAAATTAGCGCACAGAGTCACGTACCAAGCACCCCTAAAATGACCCCATTTTCGTGACTTCACGGCTACAACCGACATACAACTCGACAACCCCTTATCTGCCAATTCGAAAAAATTCCAGATTCGTAAGCTCTTCAACTGCAACACTTTACAAAAATCATAAAAATTGTGAACGGTTTCAATGTACTTTCTTGGTGCCGCAAGTAAAAAAGAGCTGACAGTGTCTCAGGCTGCCAGCTCCTTGAATACTCTGGGCGTTTTGTTTCTTTCTGAGACGTCTTAATGTGCCAGTGCCTCGACTTCCTCTGCGCTTAGTGCCACGTCGTAAATGCGAGCATCGTCAATCAGACCGAAGAATAAACTGATTGCGCTCTCTCTCATTGCGAGCACCTCACCGGATTCTCAGGATGAATGTAAAATAAACTAAGATATTGGCTGAATTACGCTAACATTATTCTATTACAACACTTACAGACAACATCGTGCCGAGTGCGATTTCTTAGTTCATTAGGAGCAAATACTTACGTGCCTATAAGGCACCGCGGCAATCTCAAAAATAATCAATTATCAATATCGCAGATCCGCTGTCTTTTGGCGGAATCAATCTCGAAAATCCCATCGTCTATGGAAAGACGGCTGACAGGCTAAAGCCCGTCGGCCCAATGTTACTTACTTCTTTCCTTTGCCTTGGTCGTGCGGCACGGTGACGTCCACTGTCCCGGTGGTGGTATTGCCCGAAGCGTCTGTACACTTGATATGAATGGTGTATACCCGTCCGGTGCCGCCGCCAGCTGACTCTGCTCGCAACAGAACTACTAGCGGCTCGTTGTCGAACAACTCCCAGTCCGGCTTAGTATTGCCATCGCCCGGGCCGTTGATGGACTCGTTGCTGTCGACTCCCAGAATGTAACAGAAAGGTGCCGACCCGGAGTTGTCCGTAGCGTCCACCTCCACAGTGACCTCCACCATCTTGTGATTGGACGGCCACAGCACATCGGGACTTGCGGAGACGCTATTGATAGTTGGCGCTTGCACATCTACCAGGACCGCGAATGGTGACAGCGAGGTAACGGTGCCGCAGATTATGTCGCCTCCGGTGTCAACTGAAACGGTGCAGTCTACCCAGTCTTCAAGGGTATCATCGTAGTGATATAACCGCAGTCCGTTTTCCTGCTCGGGGGTCAACCCGGTATCGTCGTACTGGATGCACACCGCTATCGAGCCCTGGTAGCTCGCCGTGGTCGCAATTTCATAGTACGTTGGTGGATCGCCTAATTGGAATCCGCTGGGCGGTGTGGGGCCTGATTCTGACGTGGCCAAAATTGTTCCGCCTGATTCTGTGATCTCCACGAACGTCAAATTCACGGGCGAAGTACCAGGATTAGAACTGTCTTCCGGGGAGACAGATACCGGCGATCCCACCGGTGTTTCAGCAGGCGGGACGCAGTTGTACGGGTTCGGGTCAACCTCCAGGGTAGTGAGATCGGGATTGTTGTCCTCGATGAGCGGAAGCCAGAGACAATACGACTCCCAGCTCAAAGGACATTCGGTGAGAAAAAGGCTCTCGAGCATTGTCATGCCAGCGAGCGGGCTAAGGTCGCTGATTAGTGTGTATTCAAGGTGCAAGTCAGAAAGGTTTACCAGTCCCACAAGAGGCGATATGTCATCGATCTGGTTACCATCGAGGCCAAGACTGGTCAGATTGGCCAACCCCTCTAAGGGGCTGATGTCCGTAAGTTGGTTAAACGTGATTTTAAGCTTAGTCAGGTTGGTTAGCTCGGTTAAAGGGCTAATGTCAGTGATCCCGTTTTCCGGGAGGGAAAGCTTGGTTAGTTTGGTCAAGCTGGACAATAGGCTAATGTCAGTGATCCCGTCGCGAGCAAGGCTAAGATAAATCAGGTTGGTCAGTCCGGCTAAAGGCGAGATATCCGGCTCTTGGTTAGAGTCAAGGTTTAGGTCTTCCAACTTCTTCAGACCAGACAAAGGTGACAAGTCGTTAATAAGATTGGTGTGTGCCCACAGAGTGGCCAGATTCGTCGCATACTCAAGACCGCTAAGGCTCGTGATGCCTTTCCGATTGGCATACAGTTCTGTCAAACCCAGCATATCCGCAGGTGTGAAATCGGTCTTTTCCAAGGCCTCCTCCACCGCCGTTCTTAGATTCGTGTCAGGGAAATGCACCGTGGCCCACGGATCGTAGCGTATATCAATCCCAGGATTCTTGTTCTGGATCATCGGGATATAGACGGAGTAAGCGTCCCAATTCAGAAGATTCTGTGTCAGTTTTAACCGCTCGAGATTCGTCAATCCAGACAGCGGAGAAATATCGCTGATCTTGTTCTTATACAGGTCCAAGTTCCTTACACTTGTCAGCCCCGATAGGACGGAGATATCGCTAATATTATTTCCTGGCAAGGTCAGACCCGAAAGCGTTGTTAGAGAAGAAAGATTGGAGAGGATGGATATGTCTGAAATACCATTCCCGCCCAATCCCAAACCTCCAAGATTCGTCAGGCCATACAAAGGGCTGATATCGGTGGTCTGGATTCCACCGAGCCCCACCGTCTTGAGTTTTGTCAGTCCCGACAGCAGACTAAGATCCGTGATTGGATTGCCACTCAGTCCAAGGTTTGTCAGATTCGTCAGTATCGATAGGGGACTAAGGTTGCTGATCTGATTGCCCGACAGGTAGAGTTTTGCTAGGTTCGTCAGCCCCGATAGCGGGCTAAAGTCGCTGATCTGATTTTCCGACAGGCTGAGGCTTTCCAGGTTCGCCAATCCTGATAGCTGACTAAGGTCGCTAATCTGATTATTCTCCAGCCCGATTCGCCACAGATTCGTCAGTCCCGATAGCGGACTAAGATCGGTGATCTGATTCCATCTCAGTGACAGCGAACCAAGGTTCATCAGTCCTGATAGCGGACCAAGGTCGATGACCTGATTGCTTCGTAGGTCGAGGACTACCAGATTCGTCAGTCCGGATAGCGGACCAAGGTCGCTGATTTGATTGACGTAAACATGGAGGTTTGTCAGATTCGTCAGTCCCGATAGCGGACTAAGGTCGCTGATCTGATTGTCCGCCACATTGAGATGTGTCAGGTTCGTCGCATACTCGATACCCGTCAGGTCTGCAATTCCTTGTTTACCTGCATAAAGCGTTTCGAGATTGAGCATTTGAGTGGGGGTAGGATTTGTAACACCAAGCGCCTCCTCCACGGCAGCTTTGAGATTAGCATCGACGAAAACGACCGGGTCTTCCGCTTTCGCCCTATCAGCAATCACAAAAAGCATTACCAGGGCTATTATGATTATATTTCTTGTACTCATAACACTATCCTCCAATATTTAGTCAGAAAAAGAACTGTTTCGGGAATCACGCTGACCCCGGTTTCATACACAATATTGTATCAATTGGAAATGATAAATACGGTTTTTCTACTTACAGACTAACCTCCTCCTTATTAAGCCGGCAAAGCAAAGATGCAGATATTTCATTTGCCAACTTATGTTATCTTGATATTTAATATTAAACATAATTTCTGTTTATGTCAAGAGAAATCCAAAAAATGCCAGGATTTTCGAATGTTTACGACCAGCCATAAACTGTCGAAAAAAAGCCGCGCGGCTGAAGCACCGCGTTCCGGTGAATTCTGAGAAACTTGTGCCGCATAGCCTGCCCTGCCTGCCCTCCGTAGCTGGTTCCTTCGTAACCTTGGCGAAGAAGGATAGCGAAGGTGGGAGCGAAGCCGAAGGGGTAGCCGAATGGGCTCAGGATGACCAAAAAAAAGTGCTTTTTTGGCCGTTTTTTTGTTGACTTATGTTTGAAAAATGTTAAAATACCCGAATGTTAGCCAGCAGGCAAACATAAACCGCCAGTAGGCGATAGATATAGCAGAGAACCGCACGTTTTCGTATCAGCAGATACACGCCAAAAAGCATTATCTGTCAAGCCAGACAAGGTTTTGAACATTTAAATTTGTGTAATTTGGATTTGTTTAGGATTTAGGAACCTGTCCTGAGCGTAGTCGATGGATTAGAATTTAGGTTCTCACTCATGATATTGGTAAAGAATAACAACAAAATTGGGCATATTGAGGACATTTGGCCGATATGTTATCGGACAACTTCTCAATTTTTACAAGGAGGCTCGTTATGCCCGAACAAAAACGCCATGCAAA
>Ga0209979_1004225_pt1 | contig 12019 bp, 20 predicted proteins | sample AnhtaG_FD_183114 | JGI IMG/M metagenome (GOLD analysis project Ga0209979, IMG submission 183114) | Deep subsurface microbial communities from Anholt, Denmark to uncover new lineages of life (NeLLi) - Anholt_01485 metaG (SPAdes) (version 2) | ecosystem: Environmental > Aquatic > Marine > Oceanic...
AAAAAACTAGAGATCCCGGCAAAGAAAGTGCCTAAATTTAAAGCAGGCAAGAAATTAAGAGAAGCAGTAAGGTAGAAAATAGCAAAAGCCCAAAGATAAGGAGCTGACGAGCAGTGGACAAAAAGAAAAAGAAAAAGAAGAAGAAAAAAGGAAAAGCCAAAGCCTAGCTAGGTAAAAGAAGGAAGGCTGCCCGAGCACGGCTTACATAATGCACCATTATCGGAATTTATTGGATTTCCTCTCCTTGAAAATCAGAGGTTAGGGTATAGGTCCAGTCTAGACGCAGGAAAACAGAGGCAAAATCAGCCTGATAGAACAAAGCAAAAATGGTAAGGTCATATGGCCTTATTTGCAGAGTTCATTAAAGCTACAATTGAACTACCCTGGTTTCATAATTCCTTAACTTGGTTCAGATCCTTTATACTCGTAAATATAGCTAAATACCCAAGCTTTAGAAATTTCTCTCCTGTTCCCATCTCTTTGGACTACTATAGTCGATTTCTTATCAGAGACAAAGGAAAAGAGTTCACCCTCATATTCAAGCTTTGTGCAAACTGTCCATCCTTTTCCCTTGGGCAACCTCCAGACTCTGTGACCCTCGAAGTGAAAATGGAACCCTTCTTTCTTTTCTTCCCGGTATTTATATCGGATTAGGCGCCGATCTGTTCTCACATAATAGAGGGGAGACTTTAGTCTTTGTTGTTGCTTATTTAGCTCACTCCATTGACTCTTTAGCTTTTCGTTTCTCCTCTGTTTAGCAAAACTACGAAACTGGTCAATTCTCCATTCGATAGTAATCTTTGCTTGGTCCCAATCCCAATCTTGGAAGTAATTTAAGGGAAAAACGTGGTCATCTACTGTAAGATAGAGTTCAAGGGGAAGATCCTGTCCAAATTTATCAAGGTAGGACTTGCCGAAAACATGCTGAATTGTATAATCTTTATTAGGGCCGGTTTGAATCTTATCCGAAGATTTTACTCTCTTAATAAGGGTTAATCTTTCAAAAAAGGAGCTAAGGTCGTTGGTAGGAGCTGTTTTTCGCTCCCTATACCCTTCAAGTCTCTCGAAGATTGCCTTTTCCTGGGGAGAAAGATCCTCTTTTCGGAAAATATCCTTGTTTAGCTGCTCTTCTATTCTTTCTTTTTCCTTCTGTAGCTTGTTTATTTGGTTCTGGATTTGGACCTGCTCTTTGCGGACCTGTTCTCGGTCTTCCTCTCGAGTTTTCTGCTGAGCTCTCCTCTGCTCAAGGCGGACAATTAAACTATCGAGCTTTTGCTTAAATATGGTTAAATCTGATTTTAAAGATATTAGGTCCCCGTTAGACTCGGTCTGGTAGATTTTAGATAGCAGATCCTCCAAGGCTTGGTTTTTCTCCCGTACTTCATCTTTTTCTTCGTCGCGATCAAATTTTTTTAGTCTTTCTTTATAATTTTGCATTTCACGGATTAAAGTCCGTCTCTCTTCCAGAAGGCCCAATTTCTCTTCCAGTTCGTCTCTATGCATCGATAAAGAAATCTTGACGTTTTTGGTTTCCCTAGCCAGACCAAGTCGCTCTTCCAAGGTAGGATACCTTTCCATTTCTTTCAGCTGCTCTAGATCCTCGGCTCCTTGAATTTCTTTAATTATGGTATCGGTCAGTTTTTTTGCTTTTTCCACTATGGATTTCTCCTCTTTCAGGCGAAATCTGTTGAACCACTTTCGTAAATCTTGGAATGGCTCTGCCAGCTCGTCTTTCCTAACCTTTAGAGCCTGGCTGGCTTGCTCTTTCTGCCTTTTCTCTTCCTCCTCTTTCTTCCCCCAAGCTCTATATTTGTACATGAAATCTTCCCAATCAGATTTAACATCTAGGTACCGACTCTCACATGTTTGTAAGTCATCCTCTGTCCTTACCTCGTTCAACCAGTCAAGAACGGTGTTAATCTGTCGTCTGATGGGAATCTGTTTATTCCCCCATTCATCTGCCTTCATTTGGGGAGAAGGAAGCTCACTTTTAAGCTGCTTTAGGTCAGCTTCAAGTTTGCCTTTTCTGTTCACGAAAGCAAGAGCTTCTTTCTCGTGTTTTATCTTATAAGGCTCTAAGTCTCTTTCCCAGTAAAGAACCCTTCTTTTTAACTGCTTAAATTTTTCTGTCCAGTTACCTTTTTTGAAGTCCTGATATTCCTTATTTAAAGAGGTTCTTCTATTTATAAAATCAGGTATTCCTTTTGAGTCTAAGAGCAGCCTCTTCATCTTATCTAATTCCCTTTTATAGTCTGCATTAAAGACAACCTCTTCATTAAGTTTTTTGTCCTTTTCCTTCTCTATCTCCTCCAGTCTTTCTTTCTGCTTTTCTGCTTCCTTTTTTTCACTCTCCTTTATTCGCTTCTCTTCTTCTTGCCATATCTTCTTTAACTCAAGGTTGTCTGGTCTGGCTTGCTTCCAATGCTTTATCAATTCTGCTCTCCAGTCTTCTACTGTAACATTTAAGGTCTCAAGCCGTGCAAGCTCATCTATACAAGTTTGGAAAATTGAATCGATTATATTCTCATTTTTAGATAGGGCATATCTGCTCAAAATTCTTCTTCCAATTGAGCGCTCATCATAAAGTTTTCTTTTCTTTGATATGGTTGCTTTCTTCAAAATATTGTACATAAACCCAAATTCCTTATCAGTTAATTTCGTTTTTTCAACTGGAAAAGCATTAAAATTTAATCTAGGAATTTTGCTTAGCATTTTCCTCGTTAGAATAGGTGAATCCTCCAAGGAAGAAGCAAAAAAATTAGCATTTACAAGAATACTTCTCTTAATATATTCTGTTCCTAATATCCTCTCAATCTCATTAATGTTTTCGGAAATGGTCTCTGTGCGGGTATTAAAAGTGATAAAAGGCACACAGTGTTGAGGAATTATTTGCTCTCCTTTTCTGAAACTCCTATCACCGTGAGCCAGGATCAAAACCCCCTCTCTGGTATCCTTTCTCTTTAGAATATCTCCAAAGTCCTCCAGAATAACAATCTCTTTATTAAGCTGGGGGGCAGGAATAAAAGTCATGCCTTTATCTGGTAAGTTCTTCCATTCCCCTATAGTTTCTCTTTTGGTAGCACCTACCACAAATTTTAGCTCTTCAAAGTTTAAGCCTCTCATCTTGCAAATAGCTTCTATTATAGGACTCTTCATTAGTTTAGGCTCGCTAACTAGGATAACGCTGGAATATCCGCTTGCATGAGCAGGATTATCAAAGATTTCTGGACTCTGTCTGCTGTGCATCTCACATAACATTAACCTCATAGGTGATTGAAAGCCCACAGGCACTTTATTTTTAATATAGGAGCTAATTTTACCAAGGAAGTCTTCTCCAATATGGAGCATTTTATCGGACTTGGCTTGTTGTTTTCTCTCTCTTTTTTGACCCTCTTCAGTAAGCTCATAATGGCCTTTTCTAATTCTTTTCACAAGCCTATAATCTATACTGGTCAGCTTCTCTAAATTTCGCCTGACCTGCATTTTGGAAAGCTTTGTCGCCCTAACTAGATCTTGTCTTTTTGTTATCCCTGCCTTCAAGGCACTTAAAATCTTCTCATCATTAGCGTTGATACGTATTTCACCCATTATATTTTCTCCTTGTGAGGGGAACCAATTAGCCCTGAAAAACCGACCAATTAGCAAATTTAGGCTTCCAGGGGTGACCAGTTATCTCATCCCCTTAAATGCTTATCAGTTCTAGATTTTAGGCTATAACTGGTCGGTCTGAAGGGTGACCAATTGTAGGGCAAAAATCATAGTTGAGTATACCCTCCGTTTTGCAAACTTAAGATAATACTTTAGATTTTTTTGTCAATTCGAAAGAGCAGTTATTTTCCTCAGAGAAAAATTGAGCAAGAAGATTTTTCTTGGCTTAGGATATCCCTAATTCATAGCTTGCCCATAAACTCAATTTCGCTCTTTTGACGTACGCCAAAGGAAATCTGTTGTTTGACTCAATGTAACACAAGGGGACTTGCGTATAGTAAAATATAGGTTGGGCTGCTAACCTCTTAGTTGCTCGTGAGTAAAGCCATTTCTCCCAATTCTTCTTGCTCTTTGTCTTGTTAAAGCCTTGACTTGCTAGAAGTTTCTGGCATAATGAGGCAAAAAGTAAAGTAAGGGAGGTGAGAAATTGAACACAGTCGAACCCATCCGGGACCGCAAAAAAATATTGGCCATTAAAGGGAACCTCAAGGCACAGGACAACCCTCGGGACTATCTCTTGTTCACTATGGGGATCAACTTTGCCCTGAGGATCAGTGACCTTCTCAGGCTCAGAGTGAGAGATACCCTGGACGGGAAAGGCGAGATAAAGGATTATGTCTACCTCAGGGAGCAAAAGACAAAGAAAGAGAAGAAGCTCAAATTGAACAAGGCGGTAAAAGAGGCGTTGGAATACTATTTTTCTAAGGCCCAAGTAACCAATCCTGACCAACTCTTGTTCGTAGCTCATCGTTCTGGTAGGCCCCTGACAAGAATTAGAGCTTGGCAGCTCATTAGGTCTTGGTGTGAGAAAGTGGGCTTGTCCGGGGAAAGGTTTGGGACTCATAGTTTGCGTAAGACTTGGGGTTATCAAGCCCGGATGTCCGGTGTTTCCGTGGAACTGATTTGTGAAAAGCTCGGCCATAGAAGTCCAGCAGTGACAAGACGATATATAGGAATAACCCAGGATGAGATCTCAGAAGTGGAAAATAGGGTCTGTCTATAAGGCTAGAAATTCCAGGGAAAAGTAAGGGTCTGGGTCTGAAAAAAAACTAGCTGAGACATTCATACTATGAAAAAAAAGAGCGTTTTCTCTCAAGGAATTAGCACCTCGGAATTTCCAGGCAAGGTTTTATACGTTGAACAATTTTGAACTCACAAAGACTAGGGGTAGGTGGCGTGAGATTTGCTTATTTGAGAGAAGAAGAATAGGCAGGAAAGAAAGATCTCCTTGGGTCTCGAGGAATATACCCTACTCTATCGGCCAACGTTGCTAAAATCAGCCTTATTTTCGTCCTATTTTGACTAAATGCCTAAAACTAGCTCTGGGCAAGGAATACGAGACGCAAAATTAGCGGATCTTAGAGGCTTTATTTTTCCCTAGGTATAAAACCCTTGCTAAGTCTATCGGATGAGCGATTTGGGGCGTCTATGAAAGCGTTTTTTTCTGGAGATAATCTCCAAAATTGACTTTTAGCCCTCCGGGGCTTGAAAGGCAGGAAAAGGTGGTGAGAATTAGAAATGGGAACCGGTACCCAAAAGCAGTCACTAAGGAATCCTCTCAAGACCCTGAACGTTGGCCAGGTGATCCGCAATTCAGTCGGTTTTGTTGCTTTTAGCCCTACTTGGCAAGGCAGATTGCTGCAATGACAGGCCCGGCAAGTGCTGGAGACCTTATTCCCAACTTTGAGTGTAATTAATTACACGTTTAGTAAAAAGAGAAGGAGGTAACGTAAAATGCCTTTTAGTCCCGATGATGGAACGCAGAGAATTCGTTTTGTGGCTTGTCCTTTTTGCTCCTGGAGTCACAAGCTCTTTAAGACGGGGGACTTTGTGACCCTGAAAGGGAAGCGGGTAGGAGAGGCTAAAGGATGGTTCAGGTTCGACAGCGGAAGAAAGGACTTGAACACCGCCCCTTTCATTGACGTAAGGGATGCCTCTGGAGGCAGGGGACGCAGCCTAAAAAGGATAGCTGGAGAGTGCCTCACTCTTAAAGAAGCTATGCAAAAGGAAGAATATAAAGATTTGATTGAAAGTCTTAAAAATCAAATAAATCAAATACAAAAAATTCTCGAAAGTTAATAATAATCAATAATTCATTAATTTTTTTTATTTTTTCGTCTTTTTTTCTTGTATACAACAATTAAATTGTTATTTACTCCAAAACCTGCCTGAATTATATAATCCATCAACCATTTATGAATTTTTTTTATTTTCATTAAGGGGAGGACTTGACACTTTATTTTTTTAGTATATAATAAACATATAATAAAGGTTCAAAAAATATAAGGAAAAAAAATGAATCTCAAACTTGCCAACACAGTCAAGAGAAACTGGATCCTGAATGGGAAGGCTCCCCTGGACAGTGAATATCGCTGGGGGGAAGCAAAGAGGATTATTAGCTTTATCTACTACCCTGAGACAAAGGAATTCTCTTTGGGGCTAGGGAAGAGGCACAAGGAGCTTGCCCAGGACTTTGATACTCCCCTGTATGAATTTGTGAGGGGAATCTATATCAAAGGGGAAGGGAAGATAATCCTCCGGGCTTATGCGGTGGACAAGATAGAGAATTTTAACGCTCAGTATGACACGGTGGAGGCCCTGAATCTGGAAGGCTACAAGCTCAAATTTAACGCAAGCTCGGAAGAGCTTTACTATCAGCACGGCTGGACATAAGGGGGTGAGAAGCTATGAACGCCGTAATCAGGGACGATATAAACCAGACGCTGCAGGTCGTTAACCTGGAAGCAAAGAATTTCAAGACGGGAAGCCGGGGCTTTTATGGGAACGGGAAGCTCTCGGTCAATGGCAAGAGGTATCAGGTCAACTGCCTGCTGGTCGAGATAGGCAGCGGGAACGGGAAGAAGGCAAAGAAGTAGCTTGTACCGGCCCCCGGTCAAGGGGGGCCGTGACAAGCTACTGAGCAAAGGGGGTGATCAAGGTGAAAAACAGGGAAATCACGAAGGCGAGCCTGAAGCGGGTCAAGGAGCTGGTGGCAGGGGTGGAGAATATGACCGGCAAGGAATATCAGGAAATCCTGGACTCGATGGTCAAATTCCACAGATATAGCTTCTACAACCAGATGATCCTGATGTTTCATAGGTGCTCGCAGGTGGCGGGATACAAGCGGTGGCAGGAGCTAGGAAGGAGCGTCAAGAAAGGGTCAAAGGCGGTATGGATACTTGCACCGGCCTACTACAAGAAGAAGGTGACAGTCAAGAATGAGGAAGGGCAAGAGGAAGAGGAAGAGGTCAGGAAGCTATATTTCAGGTCAGTGCCGGTCTTTGACATCTCGGACACTGAAGGGGAAGAAATCGAGAGGGGATTGACTACCAGGTCAAGGGTGAGTTTCCCTGAAGCGAAAGAGGCAGCCGAGAAGCTCGGCCTTTCTGTCACGCTGAAGCCCCTGGAGATAATAAGAGGAGGGTATATCAAGGAAAAGGCCATAACCCTGAACTCGAACCTGAACGATACGGAGCACGTGGGGACACTGATACACGAGCTAAGTCACTGGCTCCTCAATCATACTAACAACAAGAATGGAGAGCTACCGGAAGAGGTCGAAGAGCAGCAGGCGGAGACGGCGACATACCTGGCTTGCCGAATTCTAGGGGTGGAGCGAAAGTCGGAATTTTATCTTAAAGGCTGGGCTTTGTCACAGAATATCGTCAAGGACTTTCAGACGCTTGACAAAGTGGCAAAGGAAATAATAGGGGCGATCAACAACAAGGGGGGAGATATCCCCCCCCCAAAGGGGGTAAAGAAAGTGGATAACTTTGAGGCGACAGGGATAGCGGAAGGCTTTATCGAATGCAAGGACGAGAAAAAGGCAATCGCAGCCTGGCAACACCTGATTGACACAGGGCTTGCCTGGAGCTTGCAGGGGTTTTTCGGAAGGACAGCCTCTCGGCTGATTGAAGCGGGAATCTGTCACAGGTAGTTTATACCGGCCCCCTGGTGGACGGGGGCCGGGGTAAGTTACTAAGCAAAGGAGGTGAGAAAGATGGGTAACTACGAAAATGGCAATATGGATAAAGCCTTAACAGGCAAGAGGAAAAATCCGCTTGTGGATGATATTATCGACAAGCCTTCCCTGGCTGAATATCTGAACCAGACAGAAGAGACAATCACAGGTTGGCAAAAAGAGCATGGGCTGCCTTTCATCAGCATAGGAAGGCAAACTTTCTTTTCTGTCAAGTCAGTCTATAAATGGCTAATGGAAAGAGAGCAGACACTTCTATCGGAAAAGGAGCTGAAAAAAGAGGCAAAGGGCAAAACATCGAAGGGGCTTGTTGAATGAGAAATTTGACCCCTCTATGGAGGCCAGTCGAGTGAAATCGTCTGAAATCGAGTCAAAACCAACCGAAATCGTCTGAAATCGAGTCAAATCGAGTGAGAGTAAAAAGGGGGCAAAAATGAGAGAAAAGGAGGAGAGAGTGATAACGATATGGAATATCAGGGACAAGTTTGGCCAGCCTGGGAAAGTCAGGCTGATGGATGATGGAACGGTTGAGAAGAAGCTCTCCAGGCAAAGGCTATGGCAATTTTTGGCAAAGGTGGACATCAGCATAATGGACGCAAGGGACGTGCAGGAGAGCCTGAAGAATACGGAGGGAATAGTCAAGGTAACAAGGCAAAGGGGGTGAGTAAAATGGCGGAAGAGACAAAACTTCTTGATCCTCCGGTCCTAGACTCTTCTTTAAGAAGAAGGGACTATCACTGGATAGAAATTACTCCAGAGGAATTTGCACAAAAACTGGCTAAGAAACTACAGAAACTCGGCGCAAAAGCCTGGCTCCTGGATGTTTATTGTTCTAATGATCAGGTCTATCGGAATCTAGCTGTGAAATGGAATGGCTTTGGCTCGGTTAAATCCCTACGCCTTCACTTCAATCGAGACGAAGGCAAAGCTATGAATATCACACTCGAAGATTGAAAGAGGACAAAAGGGAAGGGGGTAAAGCAGAAATGAAATTTATGTGCGTCAAAGAGGCAAAGGGGATCCTCATCACCGAAGCCCGGAAGGTGGCCGGACTGATGGAGGAAGAAGGCAAGATTGACAGGGAAGCCTTCTGGGTCTTGCACTTGAACACACAGAATCAGGTTATCGAAAAGGAGCTGGTCAGCCTGGGAATAGTAAACTCCTCAGTAGTGCACGCCAGGGAGGTTTTCAAGAGGGCAATCCTGAACAGCGCGGCTGCCATAATCACTGTCCATAATCACCCGTCAGGGAATACCAAGCCTTCAGTCGAAGATGAGAAGATATGGAGGCTATTGAACCGGGCTGGGGAAATTATAGGAATTAAAGTATTGGACAATATGATCATAACTCCTCAAGGCGGTTATTATAGCGAAGAGGAAAGGGGGCGATGACAATGGCAAAGAAGCCTATAAAAATAATAAAATTACGAACTTGGGATGTGTTTGGGAACATCTTAAAGGATATACCTATAACGAGTATAGAGAGACATCCGAAAGGAGTTAAAAAAGGTTGGGTAAGGATAAAGTTAGCAAATGGTCAACATGCGATATTACAAAAAACCAAGCTAAGAGAAAACATAATATAAAAGAGAGGGGGTAAGGAGATGAAATCAAAGTATAAGGTTAATTGGGAAGAACGACGATATGCAATCGTCGAGGCGGATAGTCCAGAAGAAGCTGAAGAAATGGTTGGAAATGGAGAGTTTGACAAAGATTTTTCAGAACGAATTACAGTACAACCAAAAGCATATATTATTCCTGAATAACAAGGGGGTAAGGGGATGACAGCAAGGTATCTTAATCCGAAGGTGTATGACTTGTACGATGATCCGCCGGAATATCTGAGGCGTGTCACTATGGAGAAGGTCGTAATCAAGGTGGATGGCGGCTGGGAAGGCGTAGATGAGCATATCGTCATCATCGCTGACGTGGCCGAGTACTATGCCTATGAGGCGGGGAATCTCCTGTCCGGGTTCAGGACGCTGGGTGCGATAGTGGGGGACTGGAGGAACATTGACGCTCTGGCCAAGGAGTGCCTGGAGATCTTCAAGCGGGTCAACCTTGAGGGTATGAGGCGGGCAAGCCGGAAGCTGGGGCTGGTGCCCAAGTTTTAATAAAAGGGGGGTGAAGCAATTATGAAGCTACTCACAAAGGAAATCCTGAAGAGGCTGCCTAAGCTCGGGGAGACTGGCGAGCAAAGCGATCCCATTGTCCAGGTGAAATTCTTCACTCCTGATGCACAGTGGACGTGGTACGGGATCGAGTTTGATCAGAAGGATAGCTTTTACGGCTATGTGAAGGGGCTGGAGAACGAGCTGGGGACCTTCTCTCTCAGTGAGCTGAAAGAGGTCAGGGGTGGTATTGGCCTGCCGGTGGAGAGGGACAAATTTTTCAAGCCCTGTCCTCTGAGCAAGGTAATGAAAAATTGAAGGGGGTAAGGAGATGGCAAAGAAAGTCTATGAGCTAGTGGCAACATTCGAGAGCAAATCGAAGCCGGGGAAATTCCATGAGGTCAAGAAGGACGAGGCGGGAAATTTGAGTTGCTCTTGTCCGGCGTGGATCTACAAGAGCAATGGCAAGAGAACCTGCTGGCACGTGGAGGAGGTAGGGAACAATGGTAGAGGCTAAAGAGTTTGTAATGAAGGATGGAAGTGTAGTCGAACTGACAGAAGAGGAGATGAAGGAGGCCATAAAGAGGAAGTGGTGTCCCTTCTGTCACGATAAGGATCGAAAGTTTTATGGCACGATACCGGAGGCTTGGCAGAAATTCTTCACCTATGAAGATAGTGATACGGAATTTGATACTGTGGAAGCGGGGGAGTACGACTACGTTTATTGCTATGGGTGCGATAAGGAAGTGCCAAGCGAAGTCTGGTCGGAGTGGTTTTGAGCTAAAGGGGTATGAAGAAAGTAAATGCTTAGTGAACCCCGTCATTGCGAGCGAAGCAATCTCGGTAGTCGCAGGCTTTAGCCTGCGTTTATGCGCACCCTAAAGGGTGCAGTTGCTCGCTCTGCTCCTCGCAGTCAACAACATGGAACGTCCTTCACTGAATATTTACTGAAGAAAGAGAAAGTAAAATGAGCAGAATAGACGAGTATAGGTTTATGTGCTGGCTGGCCGGAAAGGTCCCCAGCGCAAAAGTGATCAGGGATTTATTGAGGGAAGAAAGGAAGGGGGTGAGCAATTATGAGAGTGGCCGCAGTAGTAATAGTTTATAAGGGACTTTTGAACTCGGTGCAGGTATTTTGGGATACCGACAAGGCACGCCAGAGGTATAAGGAGCTGCTGAAAGAGTATGACTTGAGTGAGGATGAAACGAGAGAAAGCGATTACAGCGTTAGCCTAGAAAAAGACCTGCTTGTGTACTAGGCATAATAATCAGAAAGGGGAACACCCCCGGGGGGAGTGAGTACCGCCTGATCAGCGGGAAAGCTCCCCTATTATTTTTGCAAAGGAGGAGTAAGATAGCCAAAGTTTACAAGATCTCGCTTGATGAAAAAGCGGCCCACGCACTCGAAAGGGAGGCAAGAGGAAGGCGTCAGTCACCCGCCGACTTGATCGAGTCGGTGCTGCGAGATTGGCTAGTAGGGAAGGGGAACCTGAGGATTTATTGAGTTCAAGCTACTGCAGGAGGACCATTGACAAAATGTCTTTCTAGTATATAATAAGTGTGATAATAATATTAAAAAGGAGGATACAGTGGTTAAACCGAAAGGTAGGCCGAAGGAAGACACTGGGAAGTTAATGTCGGAGCAGAAATCGATGAAGTTCAATAAGGAAGATATGGAGCTCATCAAGAAAGTGGCTAAGTCGAAGAGGATAAGCAGTGCAGCTCTGATACGGTTGGCTGTTTTCGATTTCCTGAAGCGAGAGGGAGAGATTAAATAGCTTTGTAAGAGCAACCAAAGGAGGAATGGCTATGACGACAGGTCGGTGTCCACAATGCGGAGGCGTTCACCCATTCTGTCTTCCACCTTATCAGCGGGTGGAGAAGAAAGATGGAGTATGGCGTCCCAAGGAATATGACATCTGCCGTTGCGATCCAGAGGCGTATGAATTTCTGGTGGTCGGCCTTGCTGAGAAGAAAAACAGGGAGCTAAGGGAAAAGGCAAGAAAATGATTATCGGTGTCCGCTGTCCCAACTGTGGGTGGATTGGCTATGCCGTAGTAGGCGATCTCTCAAAAAGGGATTATGAATGCCCCAAGTGCGGTTATGGCTCGCTCAAGCGACCACGCAAAGGAACGCCTGGGGGGAGGATAGCCAGATTGAAAGTTAAACGCTAGGGAGGAGGTGATGCAAATTGAGGCGAGACCTTGAAGCAGGCAAAGATG
>Ga0209979_1004227_pt1 | contig 12015 bp, 13 predicted proteins | sample AnhtaG_FD_183114 | JGI IMG/M metagenome (GOLD analysis project Ga0209979, IMG submission 183114) | Deep subsurface microbial communities from Anholt, Denmark to uncover new lineages of life (NeLLi) - Anholt_01485 metaG (SPAdes) (version 2) | ecosystem: Environmental > Aquatic > Marine > Oceanic...
CAACTCTGCACGTTCGGTCCTTGAGTTGGCTCGTCGTTGCAGCTCTGTGGTCTCAGATTCGGAAAGATTCATCGCACCCTCCAGTGGGTACGATATTACTTCCTAATTAAACGTTACGGTTCACTAGCCGCCATAGAGCGGCGGGGCATCGCCCAATAACCATTGATTGACGCATTCCCGAGACGGGCGGGAGTGCCAGCCGAGCGGGCCATCGCCAGCCGCCTGCGCGGCGCTTCAGTAGACCGACGCTTGGCCGTCCGGCCGATGCTTGAAGCGCCGATGCACCCAGTAGTACTGCTCCGGCATGCGCAAGATCTGCTGCTCCAGGAAGGCGTTCATGCGCGTTGCGTCAACCACGTCGTCTCCGGACGGAAAGCCCGCGAGCGGCTCGAATATTTTCAGCGCGTAGCCTTGGTAGTCGGGCAGGACTTCGGTCACGAACGGCACGACGCGTGCCTTGCTGGCCTGCGCCAGGCGCGCGACCGACGTGAGGGTGCAGGCCGGCACGCCAAAGAACGGCGCAAACACGGAATCGCGCCGCCCAAAATCCATGTCTGCCGCCAGCATGACCGGCGGCCCACTGCGCAGCACGCGCACGGTCTGCCGCGCGCTGTTGGCACGCGGCATCATCACCGTACCAAAGCGACCGCGCTGGCGCAGGGCGACGTCGTCCAGCGCCGTGTTCGACATCGGCGTGTAGAGCGATGCCACAGGCCGCCCGATCGAATACCGCATGCAGCCGGCCTCGATGCCGACAAAGTGGAAGCCCAGGAAGATGGTCGGCTCGGTGGCGGCCGCGTCGAGGTTGATGGCGGACTCCACGCGCACCAGCTTCTCCAGCCGCCGCGCAGAACCGAACCACTGCACGCCCCGCTCCACATAGCTGCGCATGACATGCTGGAAGTGCGCACGCGCCAGGCGCTGGCGCTGCGGCGCCGTCATGTGCGGGAAGCACAGCGCCAGATTGACGTCGACGATATGCCGGCGCCGGCTCGGAATGCGATGCAGGAGCGTGCCGAGCGCCATGCCCATGCGCGCGACAACACCATAGGGCACCCACGCAACGGCGCGCAGCATGCCCTCTGTCAGCAGACGACCAAGAAACGATTGCAATGAGACTCCAGGGCTGGGTTCGCTTGCGGCGCACACCCTGAAGAGAGGAATGCTAGCTGCGTGAATCGGGCATCGGATCAGCGCTCACCCGGCTCGGGCGCGCTGGTGTCGCCGTCTGGCGCAACCGGGCTTTGAAGCTGCCACCCGGGGTTCAGCGCGCGCTTGCCTTCGCGATAGGTCCAGCAGGCGCCGCACGCCTGGCAGCGGAAGGTGCTGACCGTCACGATGCCTTCGTTCGGGAGCTTGCTGCGCCGCGTGTCCGTGATCTGCAGGACCGCATGGCGAGCGGTGTCGCCGTCACCCGCGCGAACCGCCAAACACGCCGAGCAAAGTTGCATAGGGAATCCGATATGAGGCCGGCGATGCTAGCACGGGCATGGTCGGCGTGCTTAATAATTCGGCACAAACATAGCCTAAGCGTACCGTGGAGCACAATTTTCTGGTTGACACGGCCCGCCAAGGTGCTTATAAGGGCTGGGCAGGATTTTCGAGCGGCGAATTCGACGAAGTGTTTTCGGCCAGCCGTCACAGCGACCCATCATCCGTTCCATGTTTGCGTCTTGATCATCAGGCCCGATTGGCATTCGCCCGTCGGAATCATCAGGAGCTCCAATATGGAAATCGGTACCGTCAAGTGGTTCAACGAAACGAAGGGTTTTGGCTTCATCTCGCCTGAGGCGGGTGGCGACGACCTGTTCGCGCATTTCTCTGAAATTCAGGGCAACGGCTTCAAGACCCTGGCCGAAGGTCAGAAGGTCCGCTTCGTGCGCAGCGTGGGCCAGAAAGGCCCGGCAGCGACCAAGATCGAACCGATCTAACGGCCACTGCAGCACCCAGCATCAAAGCCCTTTCGAGGGCTGAATAAGCTGGTCATCACACCCTACGAGCGGTCACGCTGGTAGGGTGTTTTGCTTTGCGCAGGCCATCCTGCAGAACGCGCGCTGGTTGGGGTCGACCTGGGCAGGCGCGCGTTTCACCTTCAGGGCCAGGCCGGCGGCGTTGCTCGGTCAACGTTGAACGCTTGGTTCGCTCAACCACGGCAAGGCGTATGCCAGAGACGGGGGGATGCCATTCAACCCGGCGTACTTGCGCCCACGCACTGCAGGGCATCGCACAGGCCTGCCGCGCCTCCATCGTGCCCGCCCCGGTTGTGCCCAACTGCCCCAGCCGGCCCGCCCGATCAATCCCCCGCCGCCTCCACCACCCGATCCCGCCCACCCGCCTTGGCCGCATACAGCGCCACGTCTGCGCGGTGGATGAGCGCTTCGGCCGTGTCATCGGCCCGCGCCTGCGCCAGCCCGATCGAGCACGTGTAGCCCAGCGCCGGTTGCCCGGCCAGCGGCCGGCTGGTGCGCACGGCGTGCATCAGGCGGGCGATCTGGTGGCGCGCGTCGGCCACGGTGGTGCGCGGGAAGAGCATCAGGAATTCCTCTCCGCCCTGGCGGCCGCAGGTGTCTTCGCGGCGGGCGCTGTGCTGCATGTGGGTGGCGAAGTCGCGCAGGATGACGTCGCCGGCGGCGTGGCCCAGGGTGTCGTTGATGCGCTTGAAGTGGTCGAGGTCCAGCACGGCAATCGCCAGCGGCTGGTGGTGCGGGGCGGCCAAGCTGGCGCGCAGCACGGTCATGAGGTGGTGGCGGTTGCTGATGCCGGTGAGCGGGTCGGTGAGCGCCGCGCGCAGGGCACGGTCGCGGTCCTGGCGCAGGGCGCGGTGGCCGGTGTGCAGGGGCGTGACGTCGCTGGCAATGCTGAGCAGCCAGCCGTTGGCGTGCACGGTTTCGGTCATCCACAGCCAGCGGCCGCCGTGCAGTTCGGCCTCGAAGGCGCGATACGGCGTCTTGCCCCGGCGCGATCGGGCCGAGGCGATCCACGCGTCGATGTCGTCGGTGTCGATCTGCGCGCCCTCGCGGGTGCAGTGGTTGGCGCGCATCAGCTCGGCCCAGGTCTGGCCCTCCTGCGCGCGGTACGCCTGCACGAAGGCGGCGTTGGCGTAGCGCAGCGTGTCGGTGTGGTCATACGCGGCCACCAGCACGGGGGTGTCGGCCCACAGCGCCAGCATCTGCGCGAGTGGCCCGAGGCCTATGTGCACCGTGTGCAGGCCGTCGAGCGGTCTGGTGTTGGCAAACATGTCGCACCTGTCTTCCCCGGGCGCAAGCGGCCCTTTTTTTCTTGTTGTGCGGACGGGGCACGGCTGCCGGGTCCGTTGGGTGGATTGTGGCAACACGTTTGCGCCGGTGGCCCCGGTGCTTGGAATTGTTTGCAATTGAGGGCGTGCGCACGGGCGTTGGCCGGGGTGGGGCCGTGGCGGGGGCGCGACGTGTGCGGTGGGGGTGGCTTGTGGGCGATCGCGCCTCAACGCCCGCGCGATCGGCAGCCTTCAAAGTGAACCCGACACGGCACAAGCTGTCTGGATGGATGCAATGACGCTTCGGAGATCGCATCCATCCAACCGCACGCGGAGGGCTGCACAAAAGGCAACAGAAAACAGCTCGGGCGACGCGCAGGCGCACTCGTCAGCGGGCGTCGACTGGCTTAGAATTTTACCTGTTCGGTAAAGATTGATAGAATGGGGAGTCCTTGGAAATCAACTTTAAGGACAAGAAAGTCCGAGAACTGTGTGAAAAACAAGCCGCCGCCGAGAAGAAGCTCGGCGCAGCTAGCGCGCGCAAGCTGCGCACACGCCTGAGCGATCTGGAAGCGGCGAGCCGGGTGACGGATCTCGTGGCTGGCAACCCACACCCGCTCAAGGGTGATCGGGCTGGGCAATTTGCGCTCGACCTTGCCGGCGGGTGGCGCCTGGTCTTCAGTCCATACCATGACCCTTGCCCCACACATCCGGGTGGCGGCATTGACTGGTCACGGGTCACCATTATCTGTATTGAGTTCATAGGGGACTACCATGACTGAGCTGAGTGCTCCTTTTGCGCCAGACTGGGTCTCTCCCCCTGGCGACACCATCCTCGACCTGATTGAGGAACGCGGCTGGACACAGTCTGAACTGGCCCGGCGTCTGGGCTATACCGAAAAACACATCAGCCAGCTGATCAACGGCAAGGTGCCGCTTACCGATGAAGCCGCCTTGCGCCTTGAGCGCGTGTTGGGCAGCAACGCTGGGTTTTGGCTGGCGCGTGAAGCCAAATACCGTGAACATTGCGCCCGTCTGGAAGCGGAACGCGCGCACGCTGGTTGGGTTCCGTGGCTGGACGAGCTGCCCATCAAGGAGTTGATGACAAGTGGCGCGATTCCGAAGAGCCGAAACGATGCCAAGCACAAACCCAGCCTCGTTGATGCTTGTCTGCGCTTCTTTGGCGTGGCCTCGCCGGACGACTGGCGCGCCCACTACGGCGGCATGCAGGTGGCGTTTCGGCGCAGCCGGGCGGAGCAAAGCGATGTCGGCGCCATCTCCTCATGGTTGCGCCTGGGCGAGCAGCAAGCGGAAAAGCAGGACGGCCCGAAGTACGACAAGATCCGGTTTGAGAAGGCGTTGAAGGCGATCCGCCGCCTGACCCACGAAACGCCCGGAGTGTTCGAGCCACAGTTGCGCCAGCTATTGCTGGAGGCAGGCGTCGCCTTTGTACTGGTGCCCGCCATCCCGCGCGCGCATGTCAGCGGCGTAGCCCGTTGGCTCAGCCCTACGCGACCCTTGATCCAGCTTTCGCTCTACGGCAAGACCAACGACAAATTCTGGTTCACCTTCTTTCATGAAGCCGCGCACATTGTGTTGCATGCCAATTCGAAGGAAGAGAAGAAATCGGTATTCCTGGATGACCCGAATGCCGGCCACACCACGGACCCCCAAGAGCACGAGGCGAATCAATGGGCAGGCGATTGGCTGATCCCTCCCGAGCACGCTGCGGTGCTGTCCAACGTTCGCAGCAAGGAGGCTGTACGCGTTTTTGCGCGGCAGATTGGCGTGCATCCCGGCATCGTGGTCGGGCGCATGCAGCATGACAGGCTGATCGAGCCCTCGTGGATGAATGACTTGAAGGTGAGCTTTCGTTTCAAAGAGCCGTCTGATAGCTGAACAAGAAGCATCGGAAGCAGACTACGAATTCGTACCTTTTGGAACCGATTCGGAGGAAGAATGCGCTTTGATGCTTTCAACATAGAGACCGCGTTTGCCCAGCTGGCCAAAGCGAAACCCGGCAAGCGGGGCACCGGCTACGATGCAGACGTGTTTAGAGGTGGTCGAGCAAAGACACTCAGCGTGACGCTTGTCAAAGCCACAGACGCGCTGGAGGCCAGAGCAAACGCTTTGTCGTTTCGAGGCGAAGACGCTGAACCTGGTGAGAGCAAAGCACGCATCGACGCGGCCATCGGCAAACTCAGGAAGATTGCCAACAGCATGTCGGCGTCAGATGAAGTCACGCCTGAAAACTACCTGTGGGAGGTGATCGGCTGCCTCGTAAGCACGATCGCGGCACTTCTGGACAAGGCGGAGGCGGCAGGCAACTAACCTCGTTTCAAGGCCCGCAGCACCAGCGCGGGCCTGCCTCGACCATCTGCGATAATTCCCGCACCCCAGCCTCTCCCACCCCGCCATGGTCGTCCGCCCGCATCTGCACTGGTTCCGCATGCTGCTCGCGTGGCGCGGCTCCGTCCTGCCGCAGCTGCTGCCGCGCCTGTTCCTGATCTTCTGCATCTCGCTGGTGGCGGTGGCGGTGCATGCGCATTGGCTGCCCATCACCGTCAACCTGAGCACGACGCCGTTCTCGCTCGTCGGCATTGCGCTGGCGGTGTTCCTGGGCTTTCGCAACAACGCCAGCTACGACCGCTACTGGGAGGCCCGTAAGCTCTGGGGCCAGTTGCTCAACGATGCGCGCTCGCTCACGCGTCAGGCGCTCACGCTGCCGCGCAAGGCAGGGCTGAACGACGGTGTGTCCGAGGCGGACATGCGCGAGTTCACGCAGGTGCTGGGCGCGCTGCCGCATGCGCTGCGCCACCAGTTGCGCCGCACCGATCCGCGCGCAGACCTGGCCGCCCGCCTGCCCGCGCCGCTGCTCGATCGGGTGATGGGCGCGCGCTACCGACCGGCCATGCTTCTGCTGTGGCTGGGCGAGTGGGTGCAAAAACGCACAAAAGACGGCGCGCTCGACGCCTATGCCACGCTGGCGTTTGATCGCAACCTGAACGAGCTGTCCAACGTCATCGGCGGGTGCGAGCGCATTGTCTCCACGCCGCTGCCGTTTGCGTATTCCGTCATGATCCACCGCACGGTGTACTTCTTCTGCGCGGCGCTGCCGTTCGGGCTGGTGGAGAGCATCGGCAACTTCACACCCGTGTTTGCGGTGTTCGTGGCGTACACCTTCATGGCGCACGAGGCCATCGCCGCGCAAATTGAAGAGCCCTTCGGCACGGAAGAGAACGACCTCGCGCTCAATGCCATGTCGGCCATGATTGAGGGGGCGGTGCGGGATATGGTGGGGGAGCCTGCTCTCGCCGATGAAACCGCGGCACGGGATTTCATTCTCGATTGAGTCAAACCCGAAGACGGAGGCTCGTATGCACTACTTCTTCTACAAGCTGATCGGGCCGCGCCCCACCTTTCCCGCCGACATGACCGCCGCCGAGGCCCATCTGATGGCCGAGCACTCGGCCTATTGGAAGGCGTTGATGAAGCAGGGCATGGTGGTGGCGTTCGGGCCGGTGGCGGACCCAAAAGGGCCGTACGGCGTTGCCATTGTTCAATTGCCGGACGGCACGCTCGCTGATGCCCAGGCGCTGGCCGCTGACGATCCGGTGGTCAAGGGCGGCATCGGGTTCCGCGTTGAGGTGCATCCGATGATGAGTCTGGTGGTGCCGGAGATGTTGGGCTAGCCGGCCTATTCTCCGCACAATCTGCGGAGATTGGACGGCCCATTCACCGCTAGCCGCTTACCCCAACGCCCGCACCGACGTACTGATCGCCCGCGCGCACTGCAGCAGCGGCGGCGCCAGCTTCGTCTCCATCTCCTCCGCAGTCCATCGCCCGGTGGGCGCCACCAGGTGGATGGCGCCCAGCGGCCGCCCGTTGCCGCTCACGATGGGCGCGGCGAGCGTCATGTCACCCAGGAACAGCTCTTCGCAGTTGACGGCGTAGCCGCGCTGGCGCGTCGTGCGCAGCGTTTGCAGGATCTCGGCCACATCGGTGCGCGTGTGCATGGTGTGCGCGACGCGGTCTGACGCTTCCACGATGGCGCGCGCCTCGGGCTCGGCCAGGGCGGAGAGGTAAGCCCGGCCCGAGGCCGTGCAGTACATCGGGATGCGGCTGCCGATGGGCATGTGCACCGGCACGAAATGCGCGCTCACGAAGCGCGCCACGTACACCATCTCGCGCTGGTCCGGCTCGGTCAGGCAGGAGGTTTCGGTGGTCAGTTTGGTCAGCTCGGCCAGGAAGGGGTTGGCCACGTCGATGAGCGTGTCGGCGGTCAGGTAGTTGAAGCCGATCTTCATGACCGCCGGGGTGAGCTGGTAGCGGCGCGTCTGCGGGTGCTTACGCAGGTAGCCGAGCTGCTCGAGCGTGTAGACCATGCGCTGGGCCGAGCTTTTGTTGATGTCGGCGGCGGCGGCCACTTCGGCAATCGTCATGGTGCGGCGCTGCGCGTTGAAGGCGCCCAGCACGGCCAACCCCTTTTCCAGGGATTGATTGAACAGCAGGTCGGGGGCGTCGTTGGCTTCGGTCATGAGATGTGCTGCTGAAGTTGCTTTAGCGAGTGTGCCGGCACCCAAAGAATCGCATATCGATACACATGCGTCGATTAATGGTTTTCCATAATTATAGGTCGATGCAAGACGTTCGAAGATTGGCATGCTCGTTGCATGAAGGTGAGCCCCCGCCATCACCCTCCCGGTGATTCGCGTTCGGGGTGCGTCGTTTTCCTGTTCCCTGGAGGATTCCATGTCTGTCGTCACCACTTTCCGCCGCGCCGCACTGGTCCTGTGCATGCTCGGCACCGCGTCGTTCGCCTGGGCCCAGGGCGGGGCCACGCCCACTTACAACGTGGGTGCCACGGCCACCGGCGTGCCGTTCACCTTCCTGGATGTGAAGACCAATTCGATCCAGGGGATGATGGTCGACACCGTCACCGCCGTGGGCAAGGCAGGTGGCTTTAACGTGAACGTGCAGCAGACGGTGTTTGCGGCGCTGATCCCGTCGCTCACGTCCAACAAGATCGACATCATCTCGGCGGCCATGCTAAAGACGCCGGCGCGCGCGCAGGTGGTGGACTTCTCCGACCCGGTCTATTCGTACGGCGAGGGCCTGATCGTCAAGGCCGACGACGCCAAGGCCTACACCTCGCTCGACGACCTGAAGGGCGAAGTGGTGGGCGCGCAGGTGGGCACGGTGTTCCTCGACATGCTCAACAAGAAGGGCATCTTCAAGGAAGTGCGCAGCTACGACTCGGTGGCCGACATGACGCGCGACCTGGCGCTGGGCCGCATCAAGGCGGGCCTGGGCGACCAGCCCATCATCGCGTACCAGATCCGCCAGAAAACCTTCGAGGGCGTGAAGCTGGCTTCCGGCTACAAGCCCGCCAACGTGGGCGACGTCTGCCTGGTGGTGCGCAAGGGCGATGCGGAAACGCTGGCCCGCATCAACAAGGCCATCGCCAAGATCAAGGCCGACGGCACGCTGGCGGCCATCGTGCACAAGTGGGGCATCTGAGCCGGATGGGTGACGCACCATGAGTGTTGCAACGTTTCTTGAGCACGCGCAGGACTTCCTGCCGATCCTGCTGAAGGGGGCGGTGATCACGGTGGAGGTGACCGTGCTGTCGTTCCTGCTGAGTAGCGTGATCGGCCTGGGGCTGGCGCTGATGCGGTTGTCGCCCATCCAGGCCGTGTCGACGGCCGGGGCGACCATCGTCAACATCATCCGTGGGCTGCCGATCATCGTGCAGCTCTTCTATATCTACTTCGTGCTGCCGGATGTTGGCATTCAGTTGACGGCGTTCCAGGCCGGCGTGATCGGGCTCGGCATTGCGTACTCCGCCTACCAGGCCGAGAACTTCCGCGCCGGCATCGAGGCGGTGGACCCCGGCCAACGCGAGGCCGCCCAGGCGATGGGCATGCGCGGCGCGCTCATCATGCGGCGCGTGATCCTGCCGCAGGCCTTCCGCATTGCGCTGCCGCCGTATGGCAACACGCTGGTGATGATGCTCAAGGATTCGTCGCTGGTGTCCACCATCACGGTGGCGGAGATGACACGCGCGGGGCAGCTGATCGCCTCGTCCACGTTCCAGAACATGGCGGTGTACACGCTGGTGGCGCTGCTGTACCTGGTGATGAGCCTGCCGCTGGTGTTCGGCCTGCGCCGGCTCGAACGTCGCATGGGCGCAGGGAGGGCCAAGCCATGATCGAGATCCGTGAGCTGCAGAAGCACTTCGGCGACCACCACGTGCTGCGCGGCGTAAGCCTGCATGTCGACAAAGGCGAAGTCGTCTGCCTGATCGGCCCCTCGGGCTCGGGCAAGTCGACCGTCCTGCGCTGCATCAACGGGCTGGAGTCGTACGACGGCGGCGAGATCCGCGCCTTTGGCGAGCGGGTCGACCGCGACGGCAAAACCATCCACACGCTGCGCAGCCGCATGGGCATGGTGTTCCAGCGCTTCAACCTGTTCCCCCACCGCAGCGTGCTGGAGAACGTGATGGAAGGCCCTGTCTACGTGAAGGGCGAGCAGACCGAGGCCGCGCGCGCCAAGGCGATGGCGCTGCTGGAGAAGGTGGGCCTGGCCGCCAAGGCGCAGGCCTACCCGAATCAACTCTCCGGCGGCCAGCAGCAGCGCGTGGCGATTGCCCGCGCGCTGGCGATGGAGCCCGAGGCGATGCTGTTCGATGAACCCACCTCCGCGCTGGACCCAGAGCTTGTCGGCGATGTGCTGGAGGTGATGCGCGCGCTGGCCCGCGAGGGCATGACGATGATCGTCGTCACGCACGAGATGGGTTTTGCGCGCGAGGTGGCCGACCGCGTGTGCTTCCTGCACAGCGGCACCATCGTCGAAGAGGGCCCCGCTGCGCAGGTGCTGGGCGCGCCGCGCCAGCCCCGCACGCAAGATTTCCTGCGCCGCGTGCTGCACAAGCCCGCCGATGCGCCTGCGGGAGACCTGGTGCCATGACGCTGCCGCAACTGGACATCGCCTCTGGTGGTGAGCCGCTGCCGCCATCGCTGTGGGCGGCCACCGCGCAGGCCGCGCCGCCCACGCAGCCATTGATGGATTCAATCAGCACAGACGTGCTCGTCATCGGCGGCGGGTACACGGGGCTTTCGACCGCGCTGCATCTGGCCGAGCGCGGCACCAGCGTCACCGTGCTCGAAGCCAACGACCCGGGCTGGGGCGCCTCCGGGCGCAACGGCGGGCAAGTGAACCCGACGCTCAAGCATGACCCGGATGAGCTCGTGAAGCTGTTCGGCGCCGCGCGGGCGGAGCCGTTGATTGACGTGGTGTCGCGCTCGGCCGATCTGGTGTTCGACCTGATCGAGCGGCACCGCATTGATTGCCAGCCGGTGCGCGCGGGGTGGCTGCAGCTCTCGTATTCGGACAAGGCCGTGCCGGCGCTGCATGCGCGGGCAAAGCAGTGGGCGAAGCGCGGCGTGCCGGTGGAGGTGCTCGACCGCGCCGCCGTGGCGCGGCGCGTGGGCACTGACGCGTTTGCGGGCGCGTGGCTCGACGGGCGCGCAGGCGCCATCCAGCCGCTGGCGTATGCACGTGGTCTGGTGCGGGCTGCACAACAAGCGGGCGCCAATGTGCACGGTCACACCGCCGTGACCGCGCTGGAGCGGCAGGGCAGTGAGTGGATCGCCACCACCAGCACCGGCGCGCTGGTGCGCGCGCAGCGCGTGGTGATCGCCACCAATGGCTACACCGGCCCGCTATGGCCCGGCCTGGCGCAGACGGTGCTGTCCGCCAATAGCTTCATCGTCGCGACCAAGCCGCTCAGGGCGGCCGATGCGCAGGCCATCCTCACGCGCGGCGAGACGGCGTCGACCTCGCAACGGCTGCTGCTGTATTTCCGCAAGGACGCAGCCGGGCGGCTGCTGATGGGGGGGCGCGGCTTCTTTAGCGAGCCGCGCGGCGCGCAGGATTTTGCGCACCTCGAACGTTCGCTGGAGCTGCTGTTTCCGCAGTTGGGGCCGCTGGAGTATGAGTACCGCTGGGCAGGGCGCATCGCCATCACGCGGGACTTCATGCCGCATATCCACGAGCCCGCACCGGGGGTGACGATGGCGCTTGGGTGCAATGGGCGGGGGATTGCGCTGTGTACCAGCCTGGGGCAGCACATTGCTGCGCGGCTGACGGGGGGTGGGGAGGCGTTTCCTTACCCGGTGTCGCCGATGACGCCGATTCCATTGCATGGGCTGCAGCGGTTCTACATTGCTGCGGGGGTGGCTTGGTATAGCTTGTTGGATCGGTTTGGGTGAGGGGGTTGTTGGGGTTTGGTTTGGTGGGGGTCTTTTGTTGGTGGTGCATCCCCTGTTTCATCCCCTGCCGGGGCTGACTCACTTTCTTTGTCTTGCCAAAGAAAGTAAGCAAAGAAAGGCGCGCCCGATGCGGCGAAACCCTCCTTGGATTCTTGTCGCGGGGAGGGAGAGGAGGCAAACTCGCTGCGCTCAAACAGCCTCCTCTCTTTTTCCTCCCCGCAACAAAAATCCAAGGCGCCGCATAGGGCAGGAACGTCAAAGGCCAAACCATCGATGAACCAGCGCGACCGCCAGGGCTGGGCTGGGCTGGGCTGGGCAAAACAGCGTGGCATGCCAGACGAAGTGGTGCCCGGGCATTCGAGGGTGTGGCCGTTCCTGCCCTAGGGCGTGTCGTCAAATCAACCAGATGACAGAAGCGGCGAGGTGAATGGCGGCCAGGAAGTTGTCGGCAGTTTTGTCGTAACGAGTGGCGATGGCGCGATATTGCTTGAGCTTGGCGAAGAAGTT
>Ga0209979_1004228_pt1 | contig 12014 bp, 7 predicted proteins | sample AnhtaG_FD_183114 | JGI IMG/M metagenome (GOLD analysis project Ga0209979, IMG submission 183114) | Deep subsurface microbial communities from Anholt, Denmark to uncover new lineages of life (NeLLi) - Anholt_01485 metaG (SPAdes) (version 2) | ecosystem: Environmental > Aquatic > Marine > Oceanic >...
GGCTCACAGTACGCCCCGCTGAATGTCCGAGTCAGATTAAATCCGTACGATTTGAGTGTTTTGAGGTACTTGCTGTAATCGAAGGCTCGATTGAGCATTACTCCGTAGTGCTCACCGGACGTTATCAAAACTGTCGGCTTGCCGCGCCACAGGAAATAATGGGGATTGTCCGGATGCAGTTGGATTGGCTTAACCTTCTTTGCCCCCGTTCTTGAATTCGCAAGAATGCACGGGAGAGCCGCGTCTGCAGACAAAACATTGCCGACTAATCCCAGCACCACTGCACACACAAAGACTGCCAGTCTAATTCCTGCAATATCTCTTACCAGTGAGCCTATCTTCCCCTTGTTTGTTGCCATTTTCTTCACCTGCTCACACATATCAAGCTTCTCCCAGGAAAATGTATTTGTATCACAACGACCTTTTTCACCATTTTAATATGATTATTTTATAAATCAATAGCAACGGAGGGTTTTACCACGATTTGCTCAGCTATTGTGGACTGTAAAAAGTTTGTTATAATCATTAGAAAATAACTCAGGATGATTTTTGGGCGTGCAGGTTTACAGGGCAGAAGCAACCCGGCACCAAAACGGCGTGAGCCTACCCTCTGCGACGCATCGCGGCGAGAGCTCTTTTGGTGCTAAGTAGGAAGTGAGTCTCAAATTGAAGGTTCAGTGCGAACTATGTCCAAAAATGTGTTTGATTGGGCCCGGCCAAAGCGGCGAATGCCGGGTGAGAATCAATATCGACGGCGTGCTGCGAACGGTAGTTTATGGATATCCGTGCTCGATTAATATCGACCCAATCGAAAAGAAGCCGCTTTACCATTTTTTACCGGGCACACCGATTCTCTCGATAGCGACCGTCGGCTGTAACCTCCACTGTAAAAACTGCCAGAACTGGGAGATATCACAAGCCAACCCGGAAGATGGAAACATATCCGCATATTTTGTTCCGCCAGAACGGTTAGTGTCGCTAACCAAGCGCAATAATTGTCCTTCGTTGGCATATACTTACACCGATCCTATTGTTTATTACGAATATACTTACGATACTGCAAAATTGGCCAGAAGTGCCGGCATACGCAATGTTCTTGTAACGGCCGGATATATAAATGAACAGCCCTGGAAAGAGCTGCTAAAATACGTCGATGCAGCGAACATAGATTTGAAGGGAATTTCCGACGATTTCTATCGTCAGGTCTGCTCAGGGACATTAAAGCCCGTCCAGAATGCTATGGTTCTGGCCAAGGCAAGTGGAATACTGGTTGAAGTTACGAACCTGATTATTCCGACGCTGAACGATAAACCTGAGCAAATACGCGAGCTTGCCCGCTGGATCAAGGTGAATCTGGGCGGCGAGACACCACTGCATTTTTCAGGATTTTATCCTCGCTACAAAATGCGTAATCTGCCGCCGACTTCGTTGAACACATTAGAAATGGCTCGGCAAATCGCAATGGGTGAGGGGCTGGACTATGTATATATAGGAAACCTTCGCAGCAAGCAAGGCGAGAACACGTATTGTCCGGGCTGCAAAGTTCTGCTCATTGAGCGCAGCGGTTATACTATCCTGAAGAACCAGCTCAAAGATGGCTGTTGTCCGGATTGTGGAAAAGAAATTTACGGAGTCTGGAAATGACACGAAGAAAATTTATTCGCAGGTTAATAAAAGCAAGTTCGGTTATTGTCGTTGGCATTTCATGGTTGGCCAAAAATACTACGCCGCGAAAGTTTGTACGGGCTTTTCGAGTTAAAAAATATCCTGGTCCCTTAAAGCCCTTACGAAATATTTCCAAACAAAGCAAATGGAGCGGTTGACCCCGTTAGAAATTACACAGGAGAAACAATATGCGTCAAAAAGCGAAGATTTCAAACGGGGTTGATATGGATAAGAAGTTAAAAAAATGGCCCGTGAGGTCGTTTCTACTGGCTTCGGTGATTGTACTGCTAAGTATTGCTTCCATACTTTTATGGCAATCTTATATCTCAAAACATCCTCCAACCAAAGAAATAATACAGCTCAAAAAGGAAGAGCCGGCAGAGTTACCGAAAATTGTTCTCCGTTCATCACTCGCCGGCACATGGTATTCTGCCGATGCAGAAACTTTAGCTGAGCAAATCGAGGGTTTCTTTCAAAAAGCTCAGGTCAAGCCGATAAACAATGTAATTGCATTGATTTTGCCCCACGCGGGATACCGGTACTCAGGCCAAACCGCAGTCTGCGGGCTAAAAACAACCGACACAAAATATAAACGAATCATTATCATCGGCCCAAGCCACCGTTTCTCGATGGAAGAGATACTGAGTGTTCCGAGAGTAACGCATTACGAAACACCACTGGGACAAATACCGCTGGATGTGGAATTAATAAACAAACTTTTGAAATACTCAATTTTTCAGAACGTACCACAGGCACACAAGTATGAACACAGCGTTCAAATAGAGCTGCCGCTGCTGCAGTACGGCCAAAAGGACTTTAGGCTTGTGCCGATTGTGGCCGGCAGTTGCTCGTTACAAACAATCGCCGAAGCCGGTAACATTCTGAGAAGTTTAGTGGATGAGGGAACGCTCGTAGTTGCAAGTTCGGATTTTGTGCATTATGGTCGCAGCCATCTTTACGTGCCGTTCACGGAAAATATACCTGAGCAAATCAAAGAGCTTGATATGCGAGCTTATGAATATATAGCCGGATTGGATGCTAAAGGTTTCCTGGAATATAAGTACAAGACCGGGGCGACGATTTGTGGTTATATTCCGATTGCAGTATTACTTTCAACGTTAGATGAGCCGGTCAGGGCTGAGTTGATAAATTATACAACTTCCGGTGAATTAACAAACGATTTCACCAATTCTGTTAGTTATCTTTCCGTTGCCTTTTCAGGTTCGTGGCAAAAAAATCCGGAGATTAAACCGCAGGCAAATGACCCCGAATTAACAGAGGAAGATAAGAAACAACTTTTGACTTTGGCCCGTAAAACAATAGTTTCTGCCCTGCTGACCCGAAGAGTTCCACAAGCATCTGAGCTGGGCGTTACAATCAGCGATGCAATGAAATGTCCCCGCGCGGCATTTGTAACGCTCAAGAAAAATTCCCAGCTCAGAGGCTGCATAGGTGATATCTTCCCACAGCGGCCTTTGTACAGGTCAGTCATTCGAAACGCGATTAACGCCTGTGTTAATGACAGACGCTTTCTGCCCGTAGCAGAAGAGGAATGCAAAGATATTACAATCGAAATCTCCGCACTGACAGCGCCTGAACCTGTTGCCTCAGCGGACAAAATCCGAATAGGCATAGATGGCGTCGTATTGAGCAAGGATGGTCATTCCGCTATTTATCTACCTCAGGTTGCGCCGGAACAGGGTTGGGATGTTAATCAGATGCTCACGCAATTGTCTTTGAAAGCACAGTTGCCTGCTGATGCCTGGAAGGAAGGTGCGAGCTTTCTGGTCTTCCAGGCGGTCGTTTTTGGTGAAAGTGAAAAATGAAATTTGCTCGCAGTTTGCTGATATTCAGTTACGGCCTGTTTACTATCGCCGCCCAGGCCTTGCTTTTTCGCGAGTTTATAACTACCTTCGAAGGCAACGATATAAGTGTTGGCATTTTCTTTGCTTCATGGTTTCTATGGGTGGGCCTGGGAGCAATAGTTGTTTATAGAGCACAAAATATCGCCGAAAAATTACTTAAAAACATAGAGTTTTTGTTTTTGAGTTATCTGCCTGCCTTTATTCTTCAATTGATATTAATCATACAGGCCCGCGAGCTTGTGGGCATCGAATCATACGCGCTGTGGTCCGTTTGGGCCATTTTGATTGTCTCAATAATCGTAAATGCACCGGTCAGTATCATCACGGGAATGTTGTTTCCCACTGCCTGCCGATGGGTCGAGAAAGACCAAAAACTCCCCGTCTCGCAGGTTTACATTATTGAGGCAGCGGGAAGTTTCCTCGGCGGGCTGGGGGTAACAGTTCTTTTAGCTCTTGGCATAAGTTCGGCAAGGATTTTCTTTATACTTGCTCTTTTCGTCTCGTTATCAGCAGTTTTAGCACAGTTTACAAAGGCAAGGCAGCACAGTATTCCCACATTGAAAAAAACCGCCAAAATTAAAGCTCAGCTTATGTTTTTGATTCCGCTTTGTATCCTGCTTTGCTTTTTCATAAAAGCCGATAAAACCTTAATGCGTTATGTAAGAGTTGTGAAATGGACCAAACTTCTTCCTGCCGATTCTTTAGCAGGCTCTTTCCAAACAGCCCAGGCTGAATATCTCTATGGTGTTTATCAAAGCCAATGGGTAGTAATGTCCCAAGGCAGTGTCATCGAAACATTACCCGATGACAGCACCGCCAGTCGAATAGCAGCTATAGGCTTATGTCAAAAACCTGATTCTACAAAAGTTTTGGTCATCGGTTCAGGACTGGGCCTGTGTCAGCAATTCCTGCACCTGCCGCAAATTCAGACGATAAGCTGGGCGCATTGCGACAGTGAATATGTGCAGAAGGTCGATATAGTTATACCTTCGGACTTCAAAATTATTGATGACCGATTACATCGGCTGGCCGGTGACATTCGTTCATTGCTGGCCGAAGAGAAAAAAGCATTTGACATAGTAATTTTGAATTTACCTGATGCAACCAGCTCGGCCCTGAATCGATATTATACACTCGAATTTTACCGTCAGGTTAAGGCGGCTCTGAAACCAAATGGTATATTCCAGGTTCGGGTAGCAGGGGGGGAAAACATTATGGGCACCGAGCTTATTAATCTTGGTGCTTCGACTAAATTGACTCTTGAGAAAGTTTTCTCACAGCTTGTTTTAACGCCCGGTGAGGACACCTGGTTTATTGCATCTGCCCCTGCCAGCCACGAGCAGGGGCTTACTGGCGAGCCCGGTACTTTGCGAGACCGTTTTGCGGGGATAGAGAATGCAAGCCATGTTTTTAATCCACAGGCCTTGCTTTCTGTTTATTTGCCGGACCGTGCCGCGGCTGCTGTGGAAAACTACTTAAGCGCGGATTTGCCTGAAAGGCTTTTGATTAATCGCGATTCCAGGCCTCTGACGCATCTGTACAGTTTATTGCTTGCAGCGAAGCAATCGGGAGCACCGGTTACGAAACTTATCAAATACTTAGCTCTGGCTGGCCCGTTGGCTTTTGTTATACCTGTCTTGGTTTTTATGGTGCTGCGCATTATTTATATCCTGCGAACAGTTCAACAGGGTAATCCGCAGGATGCCTTACGGCATAAATCTGGCTTTGACAGTAGCTTCCTGGTTTTCTCGGCCGGCTGGGCGGCTATCGGGGTGGTAATTGTCCTGATGTACCTGTACCAAACCCGTTTCGGCTCGCTTTACCTCTATATCGGTGTTATTTCATCTATGTTTATGGTGGGCCTGACCATCGGTGCTGCTGTAACCAGACATTTATTGGCAAGCGATAAAAAAACTCGACCGGATATATTGTTATTTGCGGTGATATTTGTGCATTCGTTAATCCTCTGCACTATCGCTTTTTGGCCGGTGGCACGGCCATCTTGGCCGTTTCTTCACGGGCTGGAAGCCCGTACCACACAGTTGACACATCTGACTTTTGTGGCCGCATTTGTTTTATGCGGTTTATGCGCCGGCAGCTATTTTCCAATTGCTGCCAGACAACTAGCTGATTCTGCTTTTGAGACCGGACGGGCCGGCAGCAAACTCGAAACTGCTGACCACATTGGAGCCGCAGTGGGAGGACTGCTGACCAGTCTCGCACTTGTTCCGGTACTCGGGGCACGGCTCACGCTGTTTGGATTTATTCTGCTCATTCTGGCAAATGTACCTCCTGTCTTATTGAGAATATACAAGCCGGGAAAAATTTGTTCTTTTGATACAATCGCTTTTAGATTGCGCAAGTTTGGCTATATCTTATTCGGCATTGGGATATCTGTCGTTTTTTGCTCGAACCTGCTCGCTGTGGCTAGCGCACGTCTAAGGCCGTCACTGCCGCAGCATTCGGCACAAGCGCTTGCCGGCGAATTGCGCCTTGAGCAGCAATCAACGGTTCTTCCCGATAGTGCTCGCGAAATCAATTACTTCAGGGTTTCGGACGCCAACGATAAATTAACCGGGTATATCTTCAGCTCTGAGGACCTGGCGCCCGAAGTTCGTGGTTTTGGAGGCAAGATAAATCTCGCCGTTTATGTGGACGACCCCGGCGGCAAATTGATTAACTTCCATATAATAAGGTCAAATGAAACACCGGCGTACCTAGAGCTTCTTAGTAAGTGGCGCAGCTCCTTAAATGAACGTCAGCTCTTCCAGACTGAGCCCTTTGCTGATGTTCACACCGTAACCGGTGCTACCATAAGCTCTGAAGCTATTCTCTCAGCACTTCGAACTTCAGGCCACATATTCGCCACGCAGGTTCTTGGCCGCGCAGTTGAAGCGGGACCCAAAGAAAAAACTCACCGGGCGGCATATCTGCCCGACAAACATGGCATATATTTGATTAGCGCTTTTGTTCTCGCCCTGATTGTAATCTACCGGGGAGGATTTTGGAGCAGATTGATTGTGCTCTTGTTTAATCTTGTGCTTGGCGGTATCATTTTGAACACCCAGTATTCCAGTGAACAAATAGCGACCTTGCTGTCCGTGCATACGCCTGCTTTAAGATTAACGGGTGCTTTTTTACTGGTCATAGGAGTCCCGCTTTTGGTAATAATCTTCGGCAATATTTATTGCGGCTACATCTGCCCTTTTGGTGCCGCCCAGGAACTGCTCGGCTACGTTTTGCCCGGAAGATTTAAACAGCCGATACAGGCTGAAGCAATGCGAAAGGCAAGATTTGTTAAATATGTTGTTCTTCTTGTTGTGATAATTGTGTTCTTTCTTTCCAGAAACCGAACGACTTTGGCAGCAGACCCACTAATTTCGATTTTCAATCCGACAACGCTGGGTTTTGATAGATACCCGCTGTTGGTGGGGCGATTTTCAATTTACGATTTTCAGTCGGCAATATTGTTGACAGTGGTAACAGTGCTGATAGGCTCGATTTTCTATGGACGCTTTTGGTGCCGGTATTTATGTCCGGCAGGGGCCTTTCTGTCGTTACTCAACAATGTCGCAATACTAAAGCGGTACCTGCCGGCGAAAAGATTTGGTAGTTGTGAGTTTGGTCTTACCACCAAAGACAAAATGGACTGCATACATTGTGACAGGTGTCGTTTCGTCAGAAGACAGAAGGCAGACGTCAGAAGACAGAAGTCAGACGTCAGATGGCAGGGTTTCTGTCTTCTGTTTTCTGTCCTCTGTCTTCTCTTCTTTGTATCGGCTGTTTCTGTAAGCAGGTTCATGCAGGTCGTTCCTATGGGCCGCGATTATTCCGCTGCTTTAGCTCCTTCCGGGGGCCAATCCAGGGACGTCGATATGCAGCGCATTCGCACTTTGCTTGAGCAGAAAAGGCTTTCCGACCGAGAAGCAGAATTTTATAAGAAGGTCGAGTAAGGTCAGTTTAGTGCGTGCACCCTCGTTCTTGCTTTCGCAAGAAAGCACGGGGGTTACGCAGGCACAGGTGATGTTTGGTGCTTCAACGGCGCAAATAATTGAATTTTTGAAAGGGAAAAATATGAGAACAAATATTTTTTACATAGCAATCTACAGCATATCCATAATTGCTCCCTCTGCTTATTCAAAAAATCTTCAGCATTTCTACGAAGACCGTCCCTATTTGCAGGATTTTGCAGAGAAAGTCCCACTTTCCGAGGAGCTGGCCGGTACAGAATTATCCGCGGTAAGCTCGGATAGAAACGGTCGCATCCTTGTTTTGTCAAACAAGGGACTGTTACAAATTCATAACGGAAAATTAGTGCCGGACCAACAACACAGACCTTTGCTGGATATGCAAATAAGGAGCATGGACACCTATCGTGACCAATTTGTTTACTTAACTGATAAGGTTGTCTTAAGTAACGCCTGGGCGGGGCAGTTTTATGTGCCCCACAAAATCCCTGATGTTGGATTATTTAAGATGGGAAGTAACTTTAATTTTCTGGTGACCGGAAAAGATATTTGCGCCTATTTTGAACGAGGTAAAAGCGTTGACAAATGGGAGATGTCTCAGAGATACATAAAACAGCTCTTTTTTGACCGGATGCGCGACCGATTTCTTCTTTTATCCAATCACCAGCTCGATTGTTTCTCGCCGGGAAAAAAAGTTATAAAAGTTTTCGAAGCTAAAAATTTGAATTGTTTGGAATTGATAAGTGATAACACGGTTCTTATCATCGGCACTCAGGATGGGTACATCGAATTAGATGCAAATTCCTTTCGTCAACAGTCATCTATACAAAAGGAATTGCCCTGCACTGACATACTTTGTGTGAAACAAATCGGTGAAAAAGTCTGGTTCGGAACGTCCAGGGGAGCTTTTACCCTGCATAGTAATGGTCAGATTGATTATTATGCCTCGAAACGCTGGCTTGTTGATGACACTGTCATTGACCTGTCAAAAGGGCCAAATAATTGTGTGCTGATTCTGAGCCCGCGTGGACTCAGCATTCTTCGCTTCAAAATGATGACCCTTCAACAAAAAGCGGAGCATTTTGACAAGCTTACACGAAAGCGGCACGTGCGGTATGGTTTGAACAGCGCGCTTACTCTGTCCAAGCCCGGTGATTTATCAACGGGAACACTCATCGACCAGGATAACGATGGCCTATGGACATCTATGTATTTAGCTGGAGAGCTTTTCCGTTATGCCGTTACAAAATCAGAAGACGCTTTGCAGAATTGCTATGAGTCCTTCGAGGCAATGGAACGTTTGACCTATATCAATCCGCTGGAAGGCTTTCCTTCCCGGTCCTTTGAACGCTCAGGTTATAAATTAGCGGACAAGTCCCGATGGCGTCCCGCTGAGGACCTGACCTGGGACTGGAAGGCTACTACCAGTAGCGATGAGATTGTAGGCCACTTTTTCGTATACAGTATTTTCGCTGAAGTAATTCCCGACGAAAAATGGCGTGACCGGGCAATCACCCTGATGGACGGTATTATGGACCATATTGTGCGAAATGATTGGTACCTTATCGATTACGATGGCAAGCCTACTCTCTGGGGCAAATGGAATCCGGATTATGTTAACCAGTTTCCAAAACAGGTCGGTGACCGCAGACTTAACTCTATTGAAATTATTGCATTCCTGCAGACAGCATATTACTTTACGGACAAAGAAATCTATAAAGAAAAGGCTTTTGAATTAATGGAAAAATACGGCTATCTGGATAATATTATGATACCTATATCGAAGATAGGCAGGGTTCCGGGTATCGACCTCACTACCGAATGGAATCATTCCGATGATGAGCTTGCCTTTTTAAGTTATTGGAATTTGTATAAATATGCCTTTACGGACGAGCTGCGTGAAAAATATCATCAGGCAATTAAAAGCCACTGGGAAATTGAACGGCCGGAAAAGAATCCATTATGGAATCTTATTTATGCCATGACCGGAGCAACAGATTTTGATTTAGAAGAGACTATTTGGGGCTTAAAAGAATTCCCGCTGGATACTGTCGGCTGGTCCGTCCGGAATAGTCATCGCAAAGACTTAAAGTTTATAGCTCCCAATTTTCGTAATCAAACCACTCGCAATGTTCTACCGCCGGATGAACGACCTATGAGCAAATATAACGGCAACCACTTCCGCCTGGATGGCGGTGAAGGTGGGCGTCGCGAATATAGCGGCGATATATTCCTTTTGCCCTATTGGCTGGGAAGATATTTACAGAAAATTAGATGAATAAAGGCTATTATGCTTTGTTGAAAATGTACAAAACTTGTCATTCTGAACGAAGCGCAGCGAAGTGAAGAATCTCTTTCTCGTCAAAAATCAAGGAGGCATCGCTCGCCTGCGACAAACTCAGGATGGTATCTGCGAGCCTTTCAACAGAGCAAGGCTATTATTGAGAAGATGTGCATGGCTCTTTTAATTCAGAACGAGTTCTGCAAGATAAGGAGATTTTTATTGTGCTAAGTGGGATCGATTATTTCGTGGTGATTGTGTACCTTCTCGGCATCATGCTGCTCGGGCTCTATTTCAGAAGGTTTATTCATTCATCTAAGGATTACTTTCTCGCGGGCAGGGCCCTGCCGTTCTGGGCCATCGGAATGTCGATTGTAGTCTCGGACATTGGGGCCCAGGATTTTGTGGGTGTTTCAGGCCAGGCCTACCGATATGGGATTGCGGTGGGTAATTTTGACTGGATAGGCTCAGTGCCGGCGATGCTGCTGGCGGCATTCATCTTTATTCCGTATTTCTGGAAGGCAGGGCTCTATACCATTCCGGAGTATTTAGGCAGGCGCTACAACGATTACGTTCGTACTCTGGCTTCGGTGACCTGGATCATTTTCTTTGCCTTGGATCTCGGGATTATTTTTTGGGCCAGTGCGAGACTGCTAAACTCCCTGATGGGCTGGCCTTATTGGCAGTCAATTATTATTACAGCGGTTGTGGTTGGGTTTTATACATTTTGCGGTGGGCTGACCGCCGTGGTGCTGACCGATGTTATTCAAATGGTGATTATGTTTGTAGGCGGTGCTATCGTTGTGATTCTCGGGCTCTACCGCGTTGGGGGTTGGGATGGTCTGGTGGACAAGATTACCGCCCAGGGATTTTCTTTCCGTGATTATTTTAAGCTGATCCAGCCGGCGAATACCAAAACTCCCTTCCCCTGGACAGGGATTCTTTTTGGCCTTACGTTTGTGATGGCCAATGCTTATATGATTGGCAACCAGGCGATCGTGCAGCGGTGTCTGGCAGCCAAAAGCGAATGGCACGCTAAGGCCAGCATGATTTGGGGGGCGTTTTTGAAAATGTTTATACCATTGCTGGTATTATTTCCGGGCTTGATTGCTATTGCTTTGTATCCTGACTTGAAAGATGGTGATAATGCTTTTCCTTTATTGGTAAAAGAATTGCTTCCTCCCGGCTGGGGATTAGTGGGATTGATGTTTGCCGCCCTTTTGGCTGGCTTAATGTCGAGTATTGATTCGATGCTTAACTCTACCGCAACTTTGTGGACGAAAGATATTTACGAAAAGTATATTAGAAAAGATGCTTCCGATCGACACTATTTGATAGTGGGCCGAATGGCGACCGTTGGGTTGTTAATTTTCGGTGTGATTACTTCACCGATAAGTCAATATTTTGAGGGGATATATATCGCTATACAGACTTTCTTGTCTTTCTTCCAGGGGCCTGTCTTTTCGGTTCTTCTGTTAGGTATTTTTTGGCGCCGCACTACGCAGTGGGGCGGACTGTTCGGCTTGCTGGGTGGGATTACAGTTTCCGCTTTACTATATGCGTTTAAAGGGTACCTGTTTGAAATCCAGGACCCGTTTCTTTATGTTTCATGGTGGTCGTTTTTAGCTGGACTTGTCATTGCCGCCGTGGTCAGTTTATTTACTCAGCCGCATCCGGAAGAACGGCTATATGGATTAGTATATCGGCTGGCAGAACGAAAGCAGAACTTGGCATAAATCAGGAGTAAAGCAGAATGCTAAAAGCTTTAAGGTATATTCTCAATTTTGAGTGGCTGGCCGGTATTTCAATCGGTGCCGCCAAGAACATTTTTCTTGTCCTGTTTGTCTTGATAGGAATTTTGGTTTTGCTGATTCCAAATGATTATATTTATGCAGGAGTAAAAAAACGTAAATGGTGGCTTAATCTAAAATTGTGGGCACTGGGCGATTTGGCCTTTATTTTTATCACGTATTACATCTTTTAACTGAAGTTTTGCAAAAGTCTTGTTTTTACAAAAGAGCACAGATGGACAATAAAATCCCCTGATGTTATGGTGTACTGTAATTGCGAGGTAGCAGTAAAAACCTCAGTAAATGTAGGGTGGGGCAAGCCCCACCCTACAAACTACATTGATTCGTTTTATATAAAGCACGTAGTCCTTTTGACTAATCAAAAGGACTAGTTAAATTATCCCGCCCGTACAACAGGTCACCACAATTTTGATTTCTTTCACGA
>Ga0209979_1004229_pt1 | contig 12013 bp, 11 predicted proteins | sample AnhtaG_FD_183114 | JGI IMG/M metagenome (GOLD analysis project Ga0209979, IMG submission 183114) | Deep subsurface microbial communities from Anholt, Denmark to uncover new lineages of life (NeLLi) - Anholt_01485 metaG (SPAdes) (version 2) | ecosystem: Environmental > Aquatic > Marine > Oceanic...
GGAAACATAATGTTAGTTTCCTGGAGTATGTAGAGGATATATTCTCCAAACGATACAGTATGCCAAGATTATCTACACTAATCTTGGAAAAAGCAAGGGTTAATTCCACAAGTTATTGAGCAAGTTCAAGATCTCTACAATGAAAACAATGATCATTGGGCTATTGAAACTGCTGATCTTGTTGTTCTTTGTTATGAATTGCTTATTATGGAAGACATGGATATCGATGATGCCTTCATCAGGTGTCTTCCGCGATTTGATAAAAAATTAACAAAACTTGCTGAAGAGGGGAAGAGCACATGAAACTTATCTCATGGAATGTCAATGGGATTAGAGCAGCCGATAGAAAAGGACTTTTTCAGTGGTTTCAAAAGGAATCACCAGACATCCTCTGCCTTCAGGAAATAAAAGCACTCCCTGAGCAAGTACCTCCTCATCTGAGAAATACTCCAGGGTATCATATCTACATAAATTCTGCAGAACAAAAAGGCTATAGCGGTGTTGCAACATTTACCAAGAAACAGCCAATACGTGTCAAAAAAGGGTTTGGCATCGAAAAATTTGACAGAGAAGGAAGGGTTCTTATCACCGAGTTTTCATCATTTGTATTGTTTAACGTCTACTTTCCTAATGGTAAAAAAGATGATGAACGACTTGAATACAAACTTGACTTTTATGATACCTTTCTTGCTTATGCAGATAACCTCGAAGTTAAGGGGAAAAACATTGTTGTCTGTGGAGATTTTAACACGGCCCATAAAGAGATTGATCTTGCCCATCCAAAGGCAAATGAAAATCGTTCTGGGTTTTTACCTGTGGAGTGCATGTGGATAGATACATTTGTTGATCATGGATATATTGATACCTTCAGATATTTTAACAAAGAGCCAGATCAGTATAGTTGGTGGGATATGAAGTCTAGGGCGAGAGAGAGAAATGTTGGCTGGAGAATCGATTACTTTTTTGTAAACAAAGAATTTCTTCCACATCTCAAAAAAGCATTTATCATGCAGGATGTTATGGGTTCTGATCATTGTCCAGTAGGCATAGAAATTGAGTAGGGTGTAGAGATGAAAGAATCACTTGATTTTATCTATAAAGAACAAAAAGAGCTGTCGACGTTTAGTGGAATTGGAGCACTTCTTGGTTGGGATCAGATGACGTATATGCCGCCTGAAGGGAATGTGGGACGATCTGAGCAGATATCGCTTATCTCTCGTCTTGCTCATGAGAAATTTACTGCAGATGAACTCTATAGACACGTGAAAAAACTAAACGAGATACATAATCTGGAAAAGCTACAAGAAAAAGATAGAGCGGTTGTTGTAAGGCTTGAAAAAGATATTGAAAAATCTCGGAAAGTGCCTTCTGAGTTTGTAGAACGGATGTCGAAAACAACAGCTATTGCTTATACGGTTTGGCAGGAGGCACGGGAGAAAGATAAATTTTTGCTTTTTGCTCCTCATCTGGAAAAGATTGTAGAGCTGGAAAAAGAGTATTGTACTTTTATTAATCTTCCAGGACCTGCATACAATAGTCTTCTTGATGAGTATGAAGAAGGTATGACTGTTGAAACGTTAAAAAAAGAGTTTGCATACTTAAAACCCCAGATCACCGAGATTCTCGAAAAAATTACTTCAAGTGATGTTTATAGAAGACAGCAAGCATTTGATATGAAATTTGATGTTGAAAAGCAGAAGAGGATTTGTGATTTTGTTGTGAAAAAAATGAATCTGCCAAAGAAAAGGTCACGGCTTGATGTTTCCACGCATCCGTTTACTACATCGATGGGAGATGATGATGTGCGAATTACGACAAATTATGAGCGGAAGAATCCTTTGTTTTCGTTTTTTTCTACAGTTCATGAGGCAGGTCATGCATTGTATGAGTTGGGGCTTCCAAGAGATGAGTTTAAAGATACTGTTATTTCTGATGCGCCGTCATTGGGGCTGCATGAATCTCAATCTCGTTTCTGGGAGAATATGATTGCAAGAAACAATCATTTTTGGAATTATTTCTATTCGGAGTTTCAAAAGATCGCTCCAGAAAAGTTAAAGGATATGGATATTGAAACTTGGTATCGCTATGTTAATCAAGTACGACCTTCGTTTATTCGAGTTGAAGCAGATGAGCTTACATATTGTTTACATGTTATTTTGCGATTTGAGCTTGAACTTGCATTGATTGATGGAGAAATCAAGGTTTCTGAGTTACCTATGTGCTGGAATGAGAAGATGACTGAAATGTTGGGGATTACACCGAAAAATGATAAAGAGGGTGTATTGCAGGATATGCATTGGAGTGGTGGTAGTTTTGGGTATTTCCCTACGTATGTGATTGGGACTATTTATGCATCTCAACTATTCAAACAGCTATCGCAAGAAAACTCTTCACTTACTGAAGAAATTGAACAAGGAAATTTCATAAATATTTTAAGTTGGCTTAGGAAAAATGTACATCAATACGGACGCTTGATGACTGCAGATGAAATAATCAAAAAGACTTGTGGTGATGGGTTAAACTCTAAAGTATTTGTTAGCTATCTAAAGGACAAATATTATCCTCTTTATAAGGTGTAATTTTTATTTGTTTAGGCCCCGAATTTTTCTAAACGCATAGCATTAGCTAAAGCCAAAGGCATCATATCTACCGCTGGGAGTCGTGTGCCAAGTCCACCAGTAATACAGGCACGCTCACCGAAACGATCTACTTTATCAGCTCGGCAGCATTCAGACCACAGCAGCACTGGTACTGGATGCCAACTATGAGCCTTCATAAGTGATGGCGTGGAATGATCGCCGGTTACCATTATTACATCAGGATTTAAATCTAGAAGTCGTGGAATTTCTCTATCTGTTTCTTCAATTACTGATACCTTCCGATCAAAATCACCATCTTCTCCAGCGCTATCACTTTTTTTTACGTGTAAATAAAAGAAATCATAATCGTCCCAGTTATCTTCTAACGTAGTAAACTCATCTTTTACCGTAGTGCCGGTTTTCAATATATTCATTCCTAACAATTTAGCAAGACCACGATACATTGGATATGCTGCGATAGCTGCACTTTTAATACCGAAAACATCCTCCATCGTAGGCCAATCTGGTTTTTTGGAAAAACCTCTTAGCAACACCATGTTGGCAGGGTGATGATCTGCTAGAATTTTATGTGCTTGATCTAAGAATTTCCCTACAAGATCGACTGTTTTTTCTGCCTCAGACTTTAATGATTTTGGCTGCAAAGGTTTTTTTCCAATCGCCTGAGGGTCAGTGTCAATTATTTCACCAGATAGGCTCTCACCTCGCAGCACAAGTAACAGCCGATGTTCTTTTACTGTCTCAATAAAAACATCTACATCAGGTAACTCAATTTTACGAAGTAATTTACATAATTCTTGGTTTTTCTCAGTTGAAATACGTCCTGCTCGCCGATCTACTACATTGCCGTTATCGTCTAATGTACAGAAGTTGCCTCGTGCTGCTACATCACCTAGTTGCAGGTCAAAACCTATGCCAAGTGCTGCGAGGACTCCTCTTCCTACTTGATATTTTATTGAATCATAACCAAATACTGCAAGATGTCCAGGGCCACTCCCAGGTATGATTCCAGGACCTATTGGCTGCTGTAAACCGCATATACCTTTTTTTGCCAGTGAATCTAAATTTGGTGTATTGGCTGCCTCAAGCTCTGTGAGGTTATCTGATTTTCTAGGAAGTCCACCTAAGCCATCTATGACCAATAAAACAATCTTTGTTTCAGCAGGCTTTACTAACTTTCGAATAAAATCTAAATCCATATCAAACTCACTTCTCTCCTTAAACTTCACCATTTTAGTTTATAGGTTAAATCCTAATCCAAGCAATTTATCTTTCTTAATAAAGGTTATGATAAATGAGAATATGTTATCGTGAACCTGGTAAGACATAAATACTATTTTTTTATATACGTTTGTTTATTAAAAGAGATTGTATATGGTAGAAAAGAAATTCAAATGCCCTGATTGCGGAAAAGTTGCTTCCTATTCTGGAATGCCTGGAGAACTTAAAACTATATACTGTCCATATTGTAGTTCAAAAGGCAGAGCCAGGTTGCCTGAACTTAAACATGGAGACGATCTCGCTATTGAAGTATCTGATCTTAGAAAGGAATATGGTGATCTTGTTGCAGTAAATAATATCTCTTTTTCAGTAAAAAAAGGTGAAATCTTTGCTTTCTTAGGACCAAATGGTGCTGGAAAAACAACAACGGTTGAAATGATTGAATCAATACGGCAACCAACAGCAGGCACAATAAAACTCATAGGCAAAAACATAAAAACTCATTTTAACGAAGTCAAAAAAGACATCGGGGTCCTCCCACAAGAATTTCTCTCTTTCGAACGACTTACAGTCAGAGAGACCCTTGTATATTTCTCAAAACTCTACAAAAAAAGAGCAGATATTGATGAAATCATAGAAGCTATGGATCTAAAATCCTGTGAGAAGATGCTGTACAGAAATCTATCAGGTGGATTAAAACAACGAGTTGGTGTCGCAATAGCACTTGTAAATGATCCAGATATTGTGTTTCTAGACGAGCCGACAACAGGGCTTGATCCGAAAGCACGACGTGATGTTTGGGAAGTCATTGCTAACCTCCGTAAAAAAGGAAAAACAGTTTTTCTCACAACGCACTATATGGAGGAGGCAGAATACCTGGCTGACCACATTGCAATTATACACAAAGGCAAGATCATAGCTGAAGGAACTCTTGATGAGTTAATAAACAGATATGGAAAAGGTAGTCTACTTAGAATTAAACGATGTAAAACTGAAGGTGCAGTTGAATCACTAAAGGAAAAAGGATTTACCGCGACTTATGAAAGCAATGGCGATATTGCAGTAAAAATTGATTATAAAGATAGAGTGCTTGATGTTTTATCAAATTTAAGACATGAATGTATAGAGTACGAAAGCATTGATGTTAGACGCTCTAATTTGGAGGAAATATTCTTACATCTTACAGGTTCAAAACTTTCGGAGGAGGAAACATGAGAGGGCAAGTAATAGCCGCCGATTTTATCGTTAGTGTAAAGACATGGCTTCGAAGTAAAGGAACTCTGTTTTGGACTCTTGCATTTCCCATAATGCTCATACTGATTTTCGGTGCGATATTCTCTGGTATGGGAGACGTTGAATATACGTTGCATGTACAGGATTTAGACGACAGTGAAATGTCTAGAGGTTTTATCGAAGGTCTAAACAGCACAGGTGCAATTAAAATAGAAATCGTCGAACCGGAGCAAAATGTTTCATCCTATATTGATGAAAAAAACATTATGCGTTTGATAGTAATCCCAAAAGGCTACGAAGAAACCATTAACAAATCCTTTATCGATCAAAATGCAATAGTTAATCTCTCATTTTATTTAGATCCTGGTGAACAATCATCCAATCAGGTAGTAATGAGTATTGTATCAAGTGTCATTCAGTCATTTAACATGAAACTCAGTAATGGAAGAAACATTGTTGGAATAGATGAGATTAGTACGATTACAGAGGATTTTCGCTTCATTGATTTTTTCCTACCAGGAATGATCGGTTTTACTATCATGCAGACATGTGTATATGGAAGCATAGAACGGAACACGAAATTTAGAAAAGACGGCATCCTACGTAAACTATTGACAACCCCCATTACAAGAACTGAGTGGATTCTTTCAAAAATGCTTTTCATGCTGTTTCTTTCATTTATATCGACTTTCTTAATTATACTGGTAGGCGTTTTTATCTATGGAGTTACTGTCAACATTAACGCTTTGATGATTACCACAATAATTGCTACAAGTTTCCTTTTTTCAGGACTGGGAATGCTTATCGGAAGATTCGTAAAAGAAGAGGAAACAGCTGATACCGCTGGTGGAGCGATAACATTTCCAATGATGTTTCTTGCGGGAACATTCTTTCAGTTGGAAATGATGCCGCCATTCCTACAAACATTTGCACGGGTCCTTCCCCTATATTATGTGAACGAAAGTCTTCGTAATGCCATGATCTATATGAATCAATCAGAAGCAATTCTAAACACGATCGCAGTCCTTGCATTTGCTTGTGTATTTTTCATTGCAGGCGTCCTTCTTACAAAATGGAAAGAAGATTAATCTAATCACGGGGTTTCACAAAATGCGTGTTTTTAAAAAAAGAAAAATCGAAATTGTTCCAATCATCAAAATCTCCTCTTCCGTGAGAGCCATCGGAAAAATCAATTATCTTGTATGTGTGTAGATAGTTCATACAACTTCTATAATTTCGGTATTTCCACCATTGCAGAGTAAATGGTTTTGTTGCAACCATGTTGTCATTTCCCCCGTGGTCGTCAACAGTTAGACCCAATGTATGTCCAAGTTCGTGGATAGATCCTCCAATTATATACGTATCTCTACTGAATAGTGGTGATCTTTCTGCCAGGAATTGAGCAGGTATAACAAAAGAATCAAGATGATTCCAGCCTACAACAGCAAAACCCATATCTACACCATGATCACAAATCAAGCCATAATGGAAGATACCTTTTCTAGGGTTATTTAAGTCATTGTGAAGGAAATACTCCCAGTACAAATCACGGAGATCTGCATAAGAAAAACGTTGCTTATATGAGATTTCCTCTCCACCTCCTAAACTACCATCATCTACATGAAGCGTAATATTATGTTTTTCGAATGTTTTTTTCATATCACAAATGAGTTTGCACGGTGGGATGTTTGTGACATCTGGATCTTGAGCTTTTATCCAGTCAAATTCTAAAAAGATATCCTTATGAAATGGATTTGAATCCCACACATCAGTGTAACATTCCTCTATGTTGTTGAGTCCATCTCCATCGGGGTCAAGATGTTTATGGTCATCCCATAAGTACGGGTTATACCCCCATTTCTGTTCCCACCAGTTGGGAACATAATCGTCGTCGCTATCTGTTCCTGGCAAATCGATTTCCATATATCGTGAATTGTTGATTTCAATATTGAATAACTCATAGTCTATATTCCAGTTTGAACCAGCATCTTCAACTTTTTTCAAAAGCCATGGGAAAAATTGAATGCGGCCTCCTTTGAAAAAAAGTCTATCTTTTATTTTGCGTTCAAACAATGCAGGTCCAAAAGCTGAACCCCACCAATTATTTCTTGCATTACACTGTGAATTTTCTGAGTACATTCCAAAAAGATTTTTGTATATATTATTGTTTGACGTTAGAACGTTGCTTTCTTCACAGTAAATTCCAAATCTAAAATTTTCAGTAATTTCGCTATTTTCAATGGTTATTTCTTCTGAGTTTTTCTCAAGTTGTATTCCTGAATGTGTATTCCAAATGAAGTTAGATTCTGAAAGAATTATGTTTGAACTATCGGCAATTTTTATTCCAAAACCATTATGTTCAACATTGCAGTTAGAAACAAGGAAATTACTGCAAAAGCATAAGAAAAAACCACCTTGATTATCATTGTTATTATATGCTGCACATTGAGATATTTCAATGTTTGAAGAATTGTTGAAAAAAAGCCCGATTCCATTGGTATGTGCATAGCAGTCTGTTATTTTGATTTCATCAGATTGTTCGAGATGCAGGCCAAATCCATTATGGCAAAAAAAGCAATCTTTAATGATGTCTTCATATGATGATTTGAGATATATGCCTTCTCCGTTGGTGTGAAAAGTACAGTTATTTATTTCATTATTATCTGTTTCATTTACATAGATGCCTGTTTTTGTTCTGTAGAAAATGCATTGTGTAATCAGATTGTCTTTTGATTCTATTTTCACACCTGCATTCTCTTTGTATCCTCCAGAGTTTCTTATCGTAAAATTCTTAATTGTTACACGGTCTTTGATTATTTTGATGATAAATTCGTTATACATTCCATCGATAATAGTAGTGTTTTTATTTTCACCTGTTATCAAAAGAACTTTGTTAATGAATATGTTTTCGTAGTAGGTTCCGTTGAAAACATAAATAGTGTCTCCGTCTGTTGCGTTCTTAATTGCATCTTCTATATGCTGATATGGATATTCCATGGTTCCGTGCCATGGTCCTTCGATGTTGTCGTCATCTACATATATTGTTTCTGCATTTGTCGTTTCAGCTTGGGTAGCCGTAGTAGTAATTACAGAAAGGTCTGTTAGTAAAAATAGTATGGTTATCAATAAAGTTAATGATTTTTTATTCATATGTATTCTTGATAATTAAAAGTATATTTATAATACATAAATTTATCTATATAAAATATTCTTTTGTTTTTTTATGGTAGAATGCACTTGTTGTTTTACCATCTTTTGAAAAAATATATGATATTTTTATAATATTTCTTGAAAAAATAGAAAAGTATTTATATTTTAAATTACAAATATATTATTGTGAATGGTGTTAGCAACTAACACTATTTGAATTGGGGAAAAATGTGATGAAATGTTAGTTGTAGGAACCGTATCCAGCATTGAAGAACAAAAAGAGTTACACTTCATCGCAGAAATAGCCATAATTGGAGAGAGAATCAGATTTCTCGCCCGTCAACAAAAAACCGATAAAAAAGATTAAAAAGAGAGTTTATCCTGATAAGCTCTTGGTTCCAATAAGTGTTTTTGTATCCATTACACCTTTCGTCAATCTAATTTTATTAATAACCACGTCACCAATTGAATCGATATCATCGCACTCAATTTTCACAAGGATATCAAACTCTCCAAACAAGGGATGAACCTCGACTATTTCAGAGATAGTGCCAAGTATTTCATAAACTGATTTTTCGTGCAGTGGGCTTATGCTTATCAATGCGAATCCTATTGCCATGGAAAATCTAAATGCTGTTTCACCATCATATAGTTTTCTTTTCAATAGAGCAAAAAAATTAGGAAAAAATTTTATTCTTCTTCAGGAAATGATGCACATGCAAGAGGGAAGATTCCTTTTGCCATAAGGATTTTGCAAATTCTACAGGTTTCTGATATGACGGTTCCATCCTCCTGTTGAATGATTCTCTCAGCGGATCGATTGATCTCTATAAGAGCATCTTCGTCAACAATTTTTATTTTTCCTCGTTTTTTAGATAAATATTGACAAACTGCAGCTGGCGTAACTCCCAATTTTTTGGCAGCCTCTTTTTGATTCAACCCAAAATTATTAATCATGCTTTCTGCAATTTCCTTTCGTATCGCCGGCAGTCCATTCCACATCATGTATTCGCAGGGAGTGTGTTTCACAAAGGTAAAACAATTTTTCTATACTTATAATTAACTGCTGTTAATAATATCTAACGAATGTTTTTAATGGACAATAACGCAATCAAAATAACGATGGAAAAATGAACAAAACCATCGAAAGATTTAAAAACAGAATGTATATTAACAATTGTTAATAGAGGGTTATTGAAGATAAAAATAAAGAAATATTTCCAGATACAACTGACAAACAATAACACTCAAATTAACACAATGGAGATGTAAAACGGCAAGGGGATATTTTTCCGCATCCCATCCTTTCCTCCTCTCCTCACCAAAAATTTGTCTTTGACTGTTTTACATCTCCAACCAAATTTTTTAAAACGTTTTACCGTCGTCACATAAGATTCTAAAGAAACAAACAAAATATTGAAATAAGAACTATAGATTTGGAGGTTAAATGGATAAAACCGATCCCATCTGCGGAATGAAAGGAACCATTCCTGCACATGGACATTATTTTTGCAGTGAACACTGTATCAAAAAATATGAAGAACGACAAGGCATTCCTGAAGGAAAAAAATATTGTCCAAGTTGCACAAGTTCAGTAAAGAAGAAATGGTACAAAGAACGATTATTTATCACCGGAACGGCAGTTATAATTCTCCTAATTATCGGATATTTTATACCGTTTTTACACCCATTTTTTGATGCATTCATTGATTATTTAAAACTAATCTGGTGGGCTATTCTTCTCGGTTTTTTTATCGGTGGCATTATTGATTACTTCATTCCACGACAATACATCGAAAAATATCTATCACGACATCAAAAAAGAACAATACTCTACTCGATCATATTTGGATTTCTCATGAGTGCCTGCTCTCATGGAATTCTTGCAATCGCAATGGAACTATACAAAAAAGGAGCAAGTACCTCATCTGTTATCGCATTTCTACTTGCATCACCTTGGGCAAACCTACCAATAACTGTTCTCCTCTTTGGATTTTTTGGACTCAAGGCATTATTCATTATAATCTCTGCACTAATAATCGCAATGATAACAGGCCTTATCTATCAACAGTTGGAACGAAGAGGTAAGGTTGAATGCAATGCCTGCAAACGAGGAGAAGACAAAGCAGTACTGACCGATTTTTCTATAACAAAGGATGTGAAAAGACGGTGGAAAGAATATGATTTTTCCAAAAAAAACAACCTTGCTGCAATAAAAGGAACGATCATCGGCTCATGGGCTCTCACAAAGATGGTGATGTGGTGGCTTCTTGTTGGAATGCTTATGGCGGCATTTGCTCGGGCTTTTATCCCGCAACATTATTTCATGGAATTTATGGGACCAACGATTATGGGGCTACTTGTAACTCTTTTGTTTGCTACTATTATTGAGGTATGTTCTGAAGGGAGTTCACCGCTGGCATTTGAAATATTTAACCAAACAGGGGCATTTGGGAATAGCTTTACGTTTCTTATGGCAGGAGTGGCAACTGACTATACAGAAATTGGCCTCATCTGGCATAACATTGGTAAAAAGGCAGCATTATGGCTGCCCATCATCACTGTTCCTCAGATACTAATTTTAGGATATTTGTTTAATGTTTTTCTATGAATATCGAATCTTGGATTTAAATGAAATATGAAGAAATACTAAAGAAACTGAAATCCTTGGTGGATCCAGAAGCAGTCAAAGGTATGGCACGATATGGAATTAATCCTAAGAATAATCTTGGCGTTTCAATTTATAAGTTGAGACCAATTGCTAAAGAAATCGGTAAAGATCACGAGCTTGCTTTGAAGTTATGGGGTTCTGGTATTCACGACGCTCGATTACTGGCCTGTTTTATTGAAGATCCTGCTAACGTTACAGGAGGGCAGATGGATTCTTGGGCGAAGGATTTTGATTCATGGGATGTTTGTGATCAAGCATGTACTAGTCTTTTTGACTTAACGCCTCTTGCATGGACGAAGGTTTTTGAGTGGGCTGAACGTGACAAGGAGTTTGTTAAGCGTGCTGCTTTCTCATTAATTGCTGGCTTAGCAGTTCACGATAAGAAAGCTAGCGACAAAGAATTTGAACAATTCTCCCCTTTAATTAAGAAACACTCAATTGATGAGCGTAATTACGTCAAGAAAGCAGTTAACTGGGCTTTAAGAAATATTGGTAAGCGTAATCCAGCTCTTAATAAGCAGATGATAAAGCTTTCAAATGAGATTCAAAAAATTGATTCGAAATCTGCAAGGTGGATTGCGTCCGATGCAATTAGAGAGCTAACAAGTGAAAAAGTACAGTTAAGGTTTAAATCAAAAAATAAAAAAGAGTGATTTTGAAAAAATCAAAAAAATGAAGGAGGAAATTGTTCTATAAACTTAATGCTTCAACCGGACATTCATCAACGCATGTTCCACAGTCAATGCAATTTTCTTCGTCAACTTCTGCTTTTTCTTTTACTTTTATTGCTTCAACTGGGCATGCTTCTTCACATGCTCCGCAGCCCGTACATTTATCTTTATCTACGTTTACTGCCATAGTTATTAACCTCTTTGACCCTGGATTAAAGTTTTCATATTTATTTTTTACTCTTAGAAATCTCCTGTTTTGGCTTGTATTTCTTCATATTCTTGCTGGCAATCTTGTTGCTTATTGTAAAATACAGATATACTATAGCAAGTTCTATTGCAAAAATTAGTAAAAAATAGGCAAATGTTGTTGCTATCCTGGTTATATTTAACCCGTAAGTTATTGTTATTGAGCCAAGAAATGGTATGAACATACCGATTAATACAAGCAGTAGGATCTGTATTAAGTCTCT
>Ga0209979_1004230_pt1 | contig 12012 bp, 10 predicted proteins | sample AnhtaG_FD_183114 | JGI IMG/M metagenome (GOLD analysis project Ga0209979, IMG submission 183114) | Deep subsurface microbial communities from Anholt, Denmark to uncover new lineages of life (NeLLi) - Anholt_01485 metaG (SPAdes) (version 2) | ecosystem: Environmental > Aquatic > Marine > Oceanic...
AAGGTAATATGGGTGAGAAGGCCCCAGCGACAGCAAATGTGCTGATCGATGCTACAGAAGGTTCTATTGGAGAGATTGCTATAACCGGCTGTACGATTCAGCATACCCACAATGCCCCTGAGTCGGCAAACATCCGCATTATAGGCGAGGGCCGGCCCCGACCTTCCTATGCAAAGGGTGAATTGCGGGGCGGCAACATTACCATTACGGGTAACGTACTAAGTGACGTGCAGATCAATGTGCACCTTCACAAGGTCCGCGGGGTTGCAATCGTCGGTAACACCATCTGGAAGGGTTATGCGCACGACTTTCTCGTCGAAGGCAGCTCAAGCATTGTTATTGGTCCGAATGTATTCGACCGCAATCCACGTTACCATTATGGGGATGGCGCAAGTGCCGATAGGGGGCTTGTCTTCCGCGATTGTGACAACGTCATACTCACCGGACTGCACATCAACAACGTATGGCGAAAAAAAGGGGGACTCATTCTGGAAAAGTGTCAGCATTTTAATATCTCCAGTTGCACCGTTCTTAACTGCGATAACTGCGGTATTCTTATGGATGACGTTCAGGACACAATGGTTTCAAGTTGTATGGTTCGTGATACACGCAGGGAGCTCACGGAAGCGACATCTCTGGACTTAAAAAAAGGCAAGGGCAACTTCATAGTAAACAATCTGTTGGCTGGCCGCCTGGAAATCGCTCCCGGCTCAGCCAAGGTAATGAACAACTTGAAGAAATAACTCGAACCTTCCAAGAATTTGCGAAGAAAAGAGTAATCCAATGCGTAAGAGATTTGTAATACTTTGTGTTTACCTGGTGGTGCTCTCGACGGGATTAGTGCAGGCCGTCATTACCATCAAGCCAGGCCCTTCGACTATTCCATGTTTTGACATTTACGAAATTATTGTGCAATTAGACCCACCACCTGAATGCAGCCCGTTCACGGATGTCACTATCGAAGTGGAAAGTGCCTAAAGTTTGAAGTGCCTAAAGTTGTGGATTATATTTTCACTTTAGCTCACTTTAGGCACTTTAGCTGGTTGATGACCAGGGGGGACACTGTTTTCGTGTACGATTCTGTCCGTCACTTGCCGCAACTGAGTATAGATTTTCGCTAAAAACAAGCATTGCTGCTTTACTTTTGTTAGTCTCACGTTTAAGGTTGTCGATGCTCGTATCGATGCTCGCCCTGGAAACTCGAGTCTCGGGCTACCAGCCTCCAGTTTCGATACCAGCTTCGACAACGACAAACCAGCTTCATCTTCTTTAAGTTTTATCTGAGCCTGTTATTGTAAATCCTGAAAAGCCGAAACACTTCCAATTCGCTTTGTCGCGGCAGCCATTCTACCATATGGGCCTTACTGCCTATCACTATCGAAGTGGAAAGCGCCTAAAGTTGTGGATTATATTTTCACTTTAGCTCACTTTAGGCACTTTTCAGGTCAATCCTTTGCCGGCTTGGTTAGGCAAACCGCACGAGTCCTGTAAGAACAGCAGAAGAGAAAATCATCCTGCGAACCCCTTCATCGAATGACTGGGCGGCTATAATTGAGGTAGATTCGTAGAAGACCATTGGCTGCGGGTTGATACGCTCAATAGAGATGAAAGAAAGTGATTAAGAAAGTTTCGCTAATGAAAGAAACTCTTGTTCCGAGTTTGACAGTCTTGATTCTGGTGATGTGCTCAGAAGTGCTTTTTGGTGCTCATCAAGGTCCGCCGAAGGTAAAATTGGACTCTATCGACGGAGACCACGAGAAAAAACATGAAGAAATCATAACTTCAAGCTCACGTACATATAGAGTAAAGATGGCAGGCAACGTCGATGGTGTCATGACCCGCATGCCCATCAGCTATGGTGCTTATCATCAAGGCTGGCAGCCCAACAGGTTTATGCGGCTTGAGAATCTCGGCGATACGGACGTTGTGAATCCGTGGATTACAGTCAACGGGAAGCGGAACTGGAGAACACTGAATGATATAGCAGAGGAAGCGACCGCTGGATGTACCACCGAGCGGGATAAGGCACGGGCTGTCTGGGAATTCCAGCGCAATCATCGGTTCCACGCCACCACTTGGGATAAAGAGTCCAATGACGCTGTCAAAGTCTATAATATCTACGGCTATACTTTATGCGGCAACGATGCGCAGGTCATATCGGATCTTTGGAGGGCGGCCGGTTTGAAGACGCGGCGAGGATACCCGGTAGGGCATGTCGTCGCGGAGGCGTTCTACGACGGCGAATATCACCTCTTGGACGGTGATGAACACGCTATTTACTTGCGGCGGAACAACGAGACTATCGCTTCTGAGGCTGAGGTAGTGCGGGATCATGACCTGGTGAAGCGCACCCATACTTACGGCATCGACCGCGGAGACAGCCGGGCAACCGACGAGTTTTCAGCGTCACTGTATGGTTACGAAGGAAAACGCAAAGGTGAACACGGTGGGCGAAGTAAACACACTATGGCCTATACCCTAAGGCCCGGAGAATCCATGGAATGGCGGTGGAACCACATCGGTAAACAATACACAGCAGGTACTAAAGCACCGGACGGGAAATGGCGCAAGGATGGCGAAGGCGACCTGGCCGTATGGGGTGAGCGTGCCTATGACAACATGCGCAACGGCGTAATGCGCTATGTGCCTAATCTGGAAGACTCCATCTACCGCAAGGGAGTAAAGTCCGAAAGTAATATTGCTGTTGTGTGGGAGGATGGTATTCGTCCCGCGATACATCCTTATAAAACAGGAGAGCCGGCGCGCGTTATATGGAGGATCGCCAGCGCGTATGTCATTGTGGGCGGTAAGATACAGGCGCGTTTTCACCGCTCAGGCTCCGAAGATCTGCTCCGGGTCAAGCTATCGGGCGATGGGAAGAAATGGGAAACTTTATGGAGAGCCCAGGCCACGGGAGACTTCAATCAGGAAATGACCTTCGACGATAAGCTCTCCCCGCGTGGATTTCCACAATACGAATATTTCCTGCAGGTAGAGATGGAAGCCGGCATAGAAAAAGGGGATGTCGGTATCGAAAGCATCGAGTTTATCACCGAGGTCCAGATGTCTCTTCTTGGCCTGCCTGAACTGGAGCTCGGTGAGAATCAGGTGAGGTATACGGATGAGACCGAAGAGCCGCGACGGATACGCATCACTCATTCCTGGGTGGAACGGACCGCATGGTCCAGACCCTCTGCCCCGCATCCGATGGTTCCAGCTAATGGTGCCACCGTGGAAGGCACGCTGGTCAGGTTCCGCTGGGGACCGCCGGTTAATTCGGACAGCAGTGAAGTGGCAGACTATCATTTCCAGTTGAGCAACTGAGCAGGGCAGACTTCACGGCAAAGGAGACAATGACCATGCGTGAGATAGCCGATGATTTCGCAATGCACCCGAGTGAATTGCGTAATATCCTTCACGATAGGTAATGAGTTTGCTCAAATCGGGTTAGTGCCCTTTCAGATGGGTAAAACAACCACGGGTTGGCAAGCAAATTGGCCACACCCATTGGGTGACTAATTTCGAACAATTCCCCAATCGACCCTCTCACATCACAGGACCTTGGTAGACCAATTCTCCACAATTCAGCCCATGAGCAGCAGAGAATCACTCAACTTGGGTAAAAGTATTATTTCTCGTAAACAGGCTGGCGATGTGTCTCAAAAATAGTATCTTACCCTCAATTCTGCCCTGTAATCATTTTGTTTTTCTCCGAACTCGGTATATGAGTCCCCCACGAGAAATGTTGTTTTCAGTCGAAGTTCCAGATTTTTGATACCGGTGTACAATAATTCGGGGCCAATGGAAAAGCTTTTGTCACTAATATTAAATATCCCCGTTAGTGAGGGCGTAAAATATAGCATATCAAACGGCTCTTTCTGACTGACGCGCAGATAGAGATAGTCTCTCATGGGATTTTTTCTGTTGTAGTTTCCTCCAGCCACGTTTGATGCTTTTTTTAAAAGAGAATCATCGCCTGAAGTAAGATACGTATCGTAACCCTGGTCTATGAACGAGAAGTAGTCTGTCATTTCGCTCTCGGCAAACCCTGTTGCATCATGAAAATACTCAAAGATATATGTTGTATCTGATTTGGTCAAATATCGGAGGCCAAGCAGATAGCTTGTTGCATCATATTCATTATTAAAGACTGTTCCATCACTGCTGATAAATCTTTTTTTGTAGTCATTGATGAATGCAAGCTCTCCATGAATCTCAAAATTAGAGGTGATGTTCCTGGAAAAATCCATACCGTATCGGTTTGTTTTGCTTTGGCCTGTAAGAAAAATCAAGTCAATATCTGTGTCATAAAGCAGAAAATACATCTTCCCTGCGAAATTCAAGCGGTTAATCTTTCCGAAATCATCATTTACATGGTCATAAACGGGCATTAAAACCGGTGTGAAAGAAAACGTTTTCAATGGACCGTCAAAACTCTTAATGTAATCCGCGGATGCCACGACAAAGCCTTCACGAGCCAGTTCGGGATCGTCGGGGTTTTTAGGTCTGTCCAAGAATGCCACAGGGTTCCATGCGTATCCTTTGCCCCATTTTAACGTTTTTTTACCTATATTAAAATTAAACGTCGATGATGGTCTTAATGACATATAGCCTTCATAAAGTGTTGTTTCTTCTGACCATCCGAGATAGGATTTTCTCAAGTCCGTGTTGACTATTGCACGAAATTCTGTGGTCCCCTTCTTATAGCTGCCATCTAACAACGCCGTAAAATTGTATTCTTCACGGATATTTTTTTTGTCGCGGTCATACAATTTGAGCTTGTATAATGCAGAGTTCGTATCCAACCCGAAAAGAACGGGACGAAATTCAAGATATCCCCCGATATGCAATGGTTTTTCTTCTATTTCTGAGAGGTCAAAGGAATACTCTTCCTCGGCTAAAGCGATTCCATAAGAAAGTGTAAACAAAATTGCAAATGCCGTCCAAAATCTCATTGTCTCAAAGATTCCAGATTTGGCATAAATGTGAGAGTAAAGACTTCATCTTCGAATGTTCTTTTTTTTATCTCTGCGAATATCATCACAGATTTATAGCCTTTTTGTAAAGGGCTGTCCGTCTCAATAACCGATGGCCTTACTATGTTGTCTCCAAAGTCCTTGGTTTGTTTGAAATAGATTGTTTTTATGAGCATAGAAGCTTCGGTGAGACATTCGATCCTGGTAGGCAGGACTTTGTCTTTATCCACCCACATTTTCAATTTGTCGTATGCTACAGTTTTTGTTTTTGCCTTAAGGTGCAAAATATACTTATCGCTCAAATCCTCCATTTGCTCGACAAAATATTCCGCTGCATAATCAAGTCGCAATATGTCGGAGTTATTAAATACACCTCCTACCACTGACTGAAGGCTTGTTATGCGAATGGGTTTGCCTACATTAGGAATGTAAAGCCACATATTTTCGTCAAGCCTTAAGGTGCTTCTGCCTTTTTCGCTTGCAGGCGAAAGAAATAGTGCTGCAACTTTATCGGCTCCCTTCTTGACGGTAAAAAGCACATACTCTCTTTTTCTGCCGTTAGGCTCGATGTTTATTAGTTTTTTATACGACTCGTAGGATTCCGGATTGAGATTCCTATCCAACTTTATTAGAATCTGATTACCAGGACTCAAAACTTTCTTGACGGCATCATGAATAATGCCCTGGAGTTGGAAATAATCCGTACCATTACTCCTCATGACCCCAATCATTTTGTCACCAAAGTTTCCAGCAATTACTATGGTCACGCCTTTGTCGGCAAGAAAATTCGCCGTCTGTGCCCCTGCTCCGCTTTGTGCATTTTTGTAAGGGTTTTCAACAACCTCTATTAGTTCGCCCGTACTATCGAATATAAGATAGTATGGGCATTTGCCTGCCTTGCTGCTTATAGAGGATGCAGCATCTTTGCTATTCGATGCGACTGCGATTTTCGCCGCATCCTTCTGAGCAGCGTAAGCCATAACCGGTACCAGAGACAGAACGACCAAAGTTGAGAAAAGTGTCTTCTTCATTTCGAATTACCTCCTAAACATGTCTCAGCGCGTCAATCGGGTTCATCCTTGATGCTTTATAGGCTGGCTGAAGACTTGCCATTACTGAAATGGTTATTACAATTATTGAAATCACGAGAATATCCTGTAGATTTATGCCTGGGGAAAGCAAAAGCCCTTCTTGCCTGCCGAAATTAAAGGTGAGTTTGGCCATACTAAGTATGGAGATAACTGCAACTCCAAGAATGTCTCCAACTACTGCACCAAAGAGACCCAAGGAGAAACCCTCTATCAGAAACATTGCCACTATTTTCCCGGGCAGTGTACCTATGGCGGCGATAGTGCCGATTTCTCTTATCCGTTCGTACACTGCCATAACCATAACATTAATTATGCTTATAAGTACTATGGCTATAAGCATCAGCTTTACAAAAAAAGTCATAATGTCTATCATCTTCGCGATATTATAAAATGGAGAAAGCTTTTCCCACGTGTGCACCTCAAATACCGGCCCACCTTGCTTGTTTAGTTCGTTCGAGAGTTTGTCCTTGAGTCTGTCAAACACCCCGTGGAGCTCGTCAAAATCCCTCAGCCTTATGGCAATTTCGCTTATCTCCATCGTATCCATTCTCAGGATTTCCGCAGCGTCATCAATGTGGATATATCCATCTCTGCCCCCGGGGCCTGTAACGCTTTCAAGTATTCCCCCGACCCGAAATTGTTTCCCATTAACAGAGCCGTCCCTATTAGTTGCAATGACAACAACTGTGTCACCAACCTTGACCTTCATTCCCTTTGCAAGGAGCTCAGGCACAAGGATTTCCCCTGTTCGTATGGTTTTTTCTCCTTCTCTTATCCTTGAGAGAAACAGTGGAACAGTCTTGACTTCATCTTCAGGATAAACTCCGTTGAGTCTTACGTTGGTTGTTTCAACAAAGTTACTGAACATGCCACCAAACTTTATTCTCTTTGAATATGCCTCTATGTAAGGAATCTCATTTATTGCCTTCTCGACTTTTTCCAAGGAGTTCGGACCCAGGTTCAATGTAAGGGGAAGGCTGTCTAAGGACGCCACATAACCCTTTTTGTGTATCTGGATATGCCCGAGAAATGAGTCTGTTATCTGCCCAATCATCATATTCTTAAATGAGCCTGATACCGAAATAAACACTAATACAAACACAACTCCTATGGCAACCAGTGAAGCTGTAAGCAGTGTTCTTCTTTTGTATCTCATTAGATTTCTTACGGCGATTTTGAATATATTCAACATGGCTTTTTAATTCCTTCCATTAGTCAGCTCTCCGTCTTCCAACGAATATATAATTTCAGCCTCTCCAACAATTTTCTGGTCATGGGTTGAAAAGATAAACGTTGTGCCAAGCTCGTTCTTCATCTTTTTCATAATGTCGATAACCATATATGCTGTTTTGTGGTCGAGATTGGCTGTCGGTTCATCCGCTAAAACAAGCTTTGGATTTGTAACTAATGCCCTTGCCACAGCCACCCTTTGCTTTTGGCCGCCTGATATCTGGTCGGGATACTTGTTCTTCTTTTCGGCCATTCCTACTGCTTCAAGGAGTGTGAGAATGCGTCTTTTCCTTTCACCCGGAGGGGTGTTTTGTACCATAAGAAGCGGATAACCCACATTTTCATACACCGTAAGCACCGGAATAAGATTGAAATCCTGGAATATGAAGCCGATTTTCCTGCCCCTTAAAGCTGCAGCCATCCGCGTATTAAGACCTGAGACATCTGTGTCATCTACCATCAGGATACCCGAAGTTGGCTTATCCAGACAACCAATGAGGTTTAAGAGAGTGGTCTTGCCGCTGCCGGATGGGCCAATGAAAGAAACAAAAGAGGCCGGTTCAATTTCAAAATTCAAATCCTTTAATGCCTCAACCTTTAGCTCTCCCTTTGCATACGCCTTTGATAAATTGTTTGCTGTTACCAAGCTCATAGACTTATTCCTTCAAGAATTTCGGTGTACAAAAAAACATTTTGCGAGCAAAACTTATTGGGTCCTTCATATTTTGGAGATGCCTTTCTCTTGAACAATGTATGCAGCGATTATGTAAGCCATCAGAACGACAACAAAGGGTCCTGACTTCGTCGGCAAAGCCCAATCAACCACTTCTGCTGCTCAACAGTAAGGTAAGGACGCAGCACCAGCACGTGCTCGGCAATTCGTCTTTCGATCCAACTGTACGTCGAGATGAAGTTTTCTATCTGCAGCAGCAACTCTCCATCACTGCTGTTGGGATTTTCGAATATTGATAAGAGCTTTTCCCTTTCGGTCATAAGGGCATTGCGCAAATTCATAGAACTGGCTTCGAAGTCCGGGTCCTTTTCCAGTAATAGCTTGGCTTGCTCTTCATCAAGTCCCAGTCTGCGTGCCAACCTGTCCCTGACTCTCAGACGTAGTCCGTAACCTGCTCCGTTTCCCCGGCCGGCACCGCCGCCTCGTCCGTACCCATAACCCCGGCCACCCGGTCCGCCTCCCCCGGTCCCGTTTCGCCTTCCGCCTCCGCCAGCCCGGCCGCCCAGCCTGCTCATCGGACCTCTCACAGTCTGGGCACAAAGATGCATTAGGTAATCTCGTTTGTCCGCCGGCAGTTTACCGCGAAGCTCGACTACATGTTCGCCTACGCGTCTTATCAAATGCTCATGTGCCCCGATTACAGCTTCAGTGTGCTCCAGAACAACCTCATTTGGTGTGCAAGGATCCTCCAGTGCCAACGCGAGAGATTTCTGCTGTGCCGCAAGATTCTTTATAAGTCCATCTAACTCCTCATCAAATTTCTCCTCCAATTCGATGGCGGCGCGGGATGCATCAGTCAGCCATTGTCCTGATGACCTTTGCTCTGTCTTTTGATCGCTGAGTGCCGTTAAGCGGGCGTTGAAAAACGAGATCGCTCCACAAGCAAACGCAACTATCGCAAGCATTGCTGTTCTTTTTCGATTCATCGCTCCTCCCCCACATTCGGCGAGTCATCCTCTAATATCATCCATGCCAACTCGCTCGACCATTCCAGAGACAGTGCCGCAAGATATTCCGGCCCGTTTTTTGAGACCTCGGCCCTCGGCATATTCCCCGTAACACTGTACTTGCCCAGCTTGTGCCCAACGCCGACGGCAATGATAATTGATGCCGCCACTCGGACCATCGTCGATAGAAACCCTATCTGCAGGTCACGAGCGATCTTGTGTTGTTTCTGACCTCGTTCTGCCTCCTCAGTCAGGGCCGTGATTCTCTGCGTCACATCGTGATCAGCCGTATCAACACTCCATTGTCCAAGCGCGTTCCACACCTCAACAGCTTCCCGCCAGCGGTCGGAACACTCCTTACATGCCGCCATGTGTTCTCGTACCTCTTCGTTTCTGGATGCTGTTAGTTTGCCGGCCACATATTCTATCAATTCGATGTCATTTACGTGTTTCATTATACTTACCCATATTTTAAACGGTCTCGAAGCCTATAAACTGCGGACTATTCAACAAAATATTTCATTTTATCCAACTTTTCCCGCAGATTTGCATATGCTCTAACCAGCAGCGATTCGACTGCCGACTTAGTCCAGCCAGTTACTTCGCCGATCTCTTCGTGACTCAAGCCATCGTACCGATGTAGTATCACCGCCAGCCGCTGGCGCTCCGGCAGCTCATTAACGGCTGTTTTTACCAATTCCACAACTTCCTTTCTTTCAGCGTCGTTACAGTCCGGTTCGGCCAGTACTGTCGGGCCCACATCCTCCAGCGGTGCCGCGGTCTTAGCTTGCTTGCGTTGTTCATCGAAGCAAAGGTTTATGACAATACGGTAGAGCCAAGTCGTGAACTTGGCTTTCGGCTTGTAGTGTTTCGCTGCCCTATAAACCCGCAAGAACGTTTCCTGAGTAACATCTTCAGATCTGTGCCAATCCCTGAGGACACGGTAAGAGAGCGACAAAACCTTGTCCTGATGTCTCCTTACTATATCACCAAGGGCGACCATATCGCCCTTGGCGAGACGAGTCATCAGTTCGATGTCATTGGATTTGTCATTTGTCATGACAGAGATTCAACTCCTGGACCTTCTCAAAAACACATGTCCTTATACTACTTCTATGTGTTCAAGTTCAAGCAAAAAAAAATCAAGAAAGACCGAAGGTTTTCATACCTTGTCTTCGTTAAATATGTGGACGTGCAAAACTCGAGAATTGCGATTCCACTTTATAAGGAAGAAAAGAAGAATCAGCGTTGCTTCGCAATGAGAATCGAACTGAAACGATACGAATTAAGGAGAACAAAAATGAGAACAGAAATGAGAACAAAAATGTCACTGGGTATCATTCTGGCTGCCGTTGTTGCAATTGGGCTTACCGCCGTCTCTGCAAACGGGCAGACATCCAAGACCCGTAGAGCCGCCCGTAGAGACCGACGGATTCAGGCACTTGCCTCTCTCGAGGCGCCTGTCGATCCACAACTGCCCTACTATGGCGAGCCTAAAGGTGAAGGTCGTGGACTCGGAGCCGGCAGAGGCAATTGGAGTGGCCGTCCCGGTGCAGGACGTGGCGGAGTCCAAGGCTACAGCGGCGGTGGTCAAGGCCGTGGAGCCGGCAAAGGCAATTTGAGTGGCCGTCCCGGAGCAGGACGTGGCAGAGGACAAGGCTTCAATGACTTTGTGGGCGGTGGTCAAGGCCGTGGGGCCGGCAGAGGCAATTTGAGTGGCCGTCCCGGTGCAGGACGTGGCAGAGGACAAGGCTTCAGCGATTGGGGCGGCGGCAGTCAAGGCCGCAGAGCCGGCAGAGACAATTGGAGCGGTCGTCCCGGTGCAGGACGTGGCGGAGTCCAAAGCTACGGCAATTGGGGCGGCGGCGGTCAAGGCCGTAGAACCGGCAGAGGCAATTGGATAGGCGGTCCCGGTGTAGGACGCGGCAGAGGACAAGGCTTCAATGACTTTGTGGGCATCGGTCAAGGCCGTGGAGCCGGAAGAGGCAATTGGAGTGGTCGTCCCGGTGCAGGACGTGGTGGAGCCCAGGGCTACAGTGGCGGTGGTCAAGGCCGTAGAGCCGGCAGAGGCAATTGGATAGGCGGTCCCGGTGCAGGACGCGGCAGAGGACAAGGCTTCAATGACTTTGTGGGCGTCGGTCAAGGCCGTGGAGCCGGAAGAGGCAATTGGAGTGGTCGTCCCGGTGCAGGACGTGGTGGAGCCCAGGGCTACAGTGGCGGTGGTCAAGGCCGTGGAGCCGGAAGAGGCAATTGGAGTGGCCGCCCCGGAGCCCAACGTGGCAGAGGCTACGGTCCTAACTTTGCTCCGTAAAATCAAGTAGGATGCCGCTGAGAAAAACTCGTACATCGGTATTAGTTTTACACACCCTGCAGCAAGGTGGGATTGCCCATCTTGCTGCAGGCTATATTAGCAGGACTCCGTATCTCCTTCTGCTGCTCAATTCAATCTTGAGCCTTGAACACAGCAATGCAGCCGAACCTGGGGGATTGGCTGCCATCGTCTGCCCCAAATGCGGCGGTCACTTCCGTTATGACCCATCTGAACCGGTGAAACGTTCGCTCCAACACCCCGATCACTCCTTCTAACCTGCTTTGCAACATACAAAACCGATTGACAACCATCTATGTGCATCATAAGCTAACAAATACAAATTCCTATACTATTAAATTCAATGATCCGCCAAAAGGCTATGATGAGTCATAGTATCGCTGTTCGAGGTTTTGCAGTAGCTGGGGGAGTGTTTTCTTGGAGCGGGCTTTTCGCATGATGACGCGGCGGTGGATAGCGTCTCGCTGACAGGCCGGCGGCTTCTCCTTGGCATAGGGTCGCAGTTGCTGATGGGTAAAGACTCGCGGAGGCCCTTGACAAACGCTTCTTGTTTGTCCGAAATCCACAGACGAACAGGAAGACCCAATCGCTGAGCCCATTGTCGGGCTTGGACCATGAGCCGACCTACCTCGGCGGCCGAACTAGATATCAGGGACTCGGCAAACCATACACGCTTACGACGTAACTCCCGTACAACATAGAGGGT
>Ga0209979_1004231_pt1 | contig 12003 bp, 12 predicted proteins | sample AnhtaG_FD_183114 | JGI IMG/M metagenome (GOLD analysis project Ga0209979, IMG submission 183114) | Deep subsurface microbial communities from Anholt, Denmark to uncover new lineages of life (NeLLi) - Anholt_01485 metaG (SPAdes) (version 2) | ecosystem: Environmental > Aquatic > Marine > Oceanic...
AGATAATCGGGACAGATAAGCAATGGAGGGCATTTTACACAGAAAAGAGGCCAGCTATGGCTGATTTAATAGTGGATGGAGCACATGTAAGTGAAATTGAAGCATATTATCCAAGTGGATATGAAAAATCTCACCTGATTGATGGCGCCTATGAAGCCGAAGATTTCTTCCCAGATCTTGGTAGGAATGGAAAGTGGCTTCATTTTACGGCAAGTCCTATAAGAGATAACAACGGAGAAATAATAGGTTCGATAGAGACCTTAGAAGATATCACCGAGCGAAAGGGTGCAGAGGAGAATCTGCGCTACCATCTACAGCAGATCACTAGGGCTCAGGAGGAGGAGCGGAAACGTATTGCTCGCGAGCTTCATGATGATACGGCTCAGGTTCTAGGTTCTCTTTCGCGGCAACTGGATAACTTCATTCGGAAGAAGCATGGTTTTGCACCAAATGAGGTCTTGTTTCTTAAAGACCTGCAAGCTCAGCTCAATCGTGGAGTGCAGGGTGTGCATCGCTTCATTCAGGACCTACGCCCCTCTCTGCTAGACGACTTAGGTTTAATCCCAGCATTGAGGTCATTAGCGAAGGGTCTGCAAGAGAACGATGGGATTGGTACAGACGTAAAGGTGTTTGGTGAAGAAAGACGTTTCTTGCCTCAGGTTGAGTCGCTGCTCTTCCGCATAGTGCAGGAAGCGCTTAACAATATTAGGAGGCATGCTCAGGCCTCAGAGGCCCAAGTGGTAACGGAGTTCGCTGAAGAGAGACTCAAGGTGACCATCAGTGACAACGGTCGAGGCTTTGAACTGTTGGGAAGAGTAGATGACCTTCCCCGTAGCGGGAAGCTTGGCCTCGCTGGAATGTATGAGCGGGCACGGCTCCTGGGTGGCACTATTGAAGTGAAGTCAACACCAGGTAAAGGGACAACTCTGATAGTAGAAGTGCCTAGCTAAATCACAGCCCTCGAATCAACCAGCTCGAGCTCATCTATGCGAGATACTACACAAAACGCCCTTTTGTGATACTCAGATAAACGTTCCGCGCTTTTGTTTATTCTGAGTATGATTTCTCGGACTAGAGCAACTTATCGATAGAGTTCCTTAAACCTCTTACTAATTTAGCCAGTGAAATGAAGTTGTCTTCCATCTCCATAAGCTGGATTAGGCGGCTGCCAACAATCACCCCGTCGGCAATCCGGGCTATCTGACTTGCCTGTTGCGGGGTAGATATGCCAAAGCCAACGCAGAGAGGCTGGGTGGCTATCTTCCTCACCCTGGCGACAGACGCCGCCAGATTCGCTGGTATCCGGTCTCTGACCCCGGTGACCCCGGTTACCGAAACCAGGTAGATAAATCCTCGAGACTTCTCGGCGACAAGCTTGATGCGCTCCTCAGTGCTGGTCGGAGCCAGGAGATAGACGAGGTCAAGCCCCTGTCTTTGGCTGATAGCCTCCAGTTCTGAGCCTTCCTCCGGGGGCAGGTCAGGGATGATTAACCCAGAAATACCAGACCTGGCGCAGGCAGTGCCGAATTCTTCAAGTCCGTAACTAAACACCGGGTTGAGGTAGGTCATAAATACCAGTGGTATATTGACCTTGCGGCTTAGTTGTCTGGCTACCTCAAGGCAAAGCTGGGGGGTAACCCCGTTCTGCAAGGCATGAAAGCTGGACTTTTGTATGGTAACCCCATCAGCCAGAGGGTCGGAGAAGGGTATCCCCAGCTCCACAATATCAGCGCCGCTATCGGCAAGAAGAGGGACTACCTTCAGGGTGGCGTCAATGGTGGGGTAACCTACAGTAATATAGGCTATGATAGCTTTGTGACCCGGCGGGCTGAAGGCGGAAGCAACGGCGCTCACGGCTTTACTCCCAATGCTTCAACTACTATGCCCATGTCTTTATCGCCACGCCCAGAAAGGTTGACCACGATGATTTGCTCTCTGTCTAGCGAACCCGCCATCTTAGCCGCATGGAATATGGCGTGAGCCGGTTCCAAAGCTGGGGTAATGCCTTCGGTGTTACATAGCAGCCGAAAGCCCTCAAGGGCTTCCTCATCAGTTACTGCCACATAGGTGGCACGCCCGGTGTCCTTAAGATAGCTGTGCTCAGGACCAACGCCAGGATAATCTAGTCCGGCAGAGACGCTGTGTGTCTCCCTAATCTGCCCACTGCCATCCTGGAGAACATAGGATTTTGTCCCGTGGAGCACGCCGATTGTTCCCATGACCAGTGAGGCAGCATGTTCCCCGCTATCAAGCCCCCTCCCTGCTGCCTCCACCCCAATAAGCTTAACCTCCTTATCATCCAAAAAGGGATGGAAAATGCCAATGGCGTTACTGCCGCCCCCAACGCAGGCGATGATATAGTCGGGCAGGCGGTTGCATTCGGCTAGAATCTGCTCTCTGGTTTCCCTGCCGATTACTGACTGGAAGTCGCGCACCATCATGGGGTAGGGATATGGACCAACTACTGAGCCCAGAAGGTAATAGGTATCACTAGGATTAGTTACCCAGTCTCTTATCGCCTCATTGATGGCATCCTTCAGGGTTCGGCTACCTCCATACACTGGCCTAACTTCAGCGCCCATTAGCCTCATTCGGAAGACATTAAGGGACTGGCGGCGCATATCCTCCTCACCCATGTAGACGATGCACTCCAGCCCCAGCATGGCACAGACGGCAGCAGTTGCCACCCCGTGCTGTCCGGCTCCGGTCTCGGCGATAATCCTCTGCTTTCCCATTCTCCGGGCAAGAAGACCCTGCCCCAGAGCATTATTGATTTTATGGGCTCCGGTGTGGGCTAGGTCTTCTCTCTTAAGGAAAATCCGGGCACCACCGCAATTTTTGGTCAGCCTTTTGGTGAAGTAGAGTGGTGTCGGTCTTCCCGAATAGTGGCGGGATAGTGACTCAAATTCAGTCCAGAAGGCAGGGTCAGCCTTTACCTGGTTGTAGGCTGTTGCCAGTTCATCCAGGACGGGCATGAGAGTCTCGGGGACAAACCGCCCCCCGTAGTCTCCGAAGTATCCTCTATTATCTGGTAGCATCATACGCCCTTCTCCTCATAAATACTCTACTGCTGTGACTGGGTATAAGAATGGAAATTACGCTTCATCTCATCTATATGGTCGCCGCCAAACTTCTCAATCACTGCCTGTCCTAAAACCAAAGCCATCATTGCTTCCGAGATAACCCCAGCTCTGGGGACAGCGCAGATATCTGACCTCTCCACTGTGGTCGGTGCCGACCGGTGAGTGGCGATGTCTATAGTCTTTATCGGAACCCCAAGGGTCGAGATTGGTTTATGGTAAACACAGCAAAGGATGTCCTCACCATTACTCATGCCACCTTCTATCCCGCCCATATTATTAGTCTTACGAGTGAAGCGATGACCTTTGTAGGCGAGTTGGTCTTGGAACTCCGAGCCGAACATAGCAGCTCCAGCGATGGCATTACCTATTTCGACCGCCTTCACCGAGGGGATGCTCATCAGGGCTTGAGCAATCCTGCCGTCAAGCCTGCGGTCATAGTGCATAACACTTCCCAGCCCTGCCGGGATACCGGTGGCGATAACCTCAACTACCCCACCAAGGGTATCTTTTTTGGCGCTAGCCTCAAGGAGTACCTGTTTCATTTTCTGGGATGTTTCCCGGTCTATGCACCTTATATCCGGGTCGGTTTCAAATACTGAGGCCACCTCTTCGAAATCAGAGGGACGGCGAGTTAGCCTCACTGGTCCTATCTGGACAGTGTGACTAGCTATCCTGATACTAAATTCCAGTAGCAGTTGCCTGATGACCGCTCCCGCCATAACTCTGCCTATTGTCTCTCTGGCACTGGCCCTCTCTGAAACATTCCTGATATCGTCTTGGCCATACTTCAAAACACCGGCTAGATCAGCATGCCCTGGCCGGGGTCTGGTCACTTTAACCGCTTCCTGATCGGTCTCCTCAATTCTCATCTCATCCTGCCAGTTAGTAAAGTCCAGGTTCTTGACTATCAGCGTAATCGGGCTGCCCAGTGTCTTACCATATCGGACACCGGAAATGATTTCAGCTTTATCCTCTTCGATTAATCCCCTGCCACCACGACCAAAATCGGAGTGCCGGCGTTTCAGGTCTTGGTTAATATCCTCAACACGGACTCTAACTCCGGCTGGCATTCCTTCAATAATAGTTACACAAGCAGGGCCGTGAGATTCACCGGCGGTCAAAATGCGTAGCATATCTCTCTCCTTCTAAAACTTGAGTCAAGGCGGACTCCATGGCTGGCAACGGGGCTTGGTATCCAGTAAAGAGTTCAAATTGCATAGCTGCCTGATAAAGCAGCATCTTATACCCATAAATAATAACACATCCCCTTTCTCTGGCTTCAGCCAACAACCTGGTCTCTTTCGGGTTATAAACGATGTCAAAAACGGCGAGTCTATTATGGAGAAGGTGTTTAGGGATGATTGATTCGTTTGCCCTGGGCCACATTCCGACCGAGGTAGCATTTATCAAGATATCAGCCGAGGAGACTACCGGAAGTCGTTCCAGACTGCCAAAGTCCTCAGCATTAACTTGCTTAGCCAGCTTTCTGGCTTTATCTTCGGTTCGGTTCAGCACCACTAGCTCAACACTATTTTTCTTGAGCCCGACGGCGATGGCTGAGGCACCACCACCACTGCCAATGAGGACTGCCCTTTTGCCTCCGAGAGTAAGCACCTCCGCTAACGCTTTTAGGGCACCTTCACAATCAGTGTTATAACCGGTTAACACGCCGTCATCGTTGATAATGGTATTGACAGCACCGATTTCCTTAGCCAGCGGGTCAACCTTGTCAATATACTCTATGGCACTTGTTTTGTGGGGTATGGTAATACTTGCCCCACGAATACCCAACCCCCTTATGCCCTCTATGGCCCGTTTGATGTCCTTGACCCTGAATGGAACATAGACGTAGTTGATGCCCAATGCTTGATATCCAGCATTATGGATTAGGGAGGAAAGCGAGTGCTCAACCGGGTCGCCGATAAGGCAACAGATTACTGTATTGGCATCAATCACCGGGTAAACCCCTTTCGTGCCATTAGAAGGCTCATAATCGCTTCAGCTACTTCTTCTGGCGTTTGATTTTCAGTATCAACCACCAAATCGGCTGCTTTCTGGTAGAGCGGCTTTCGTTCATTAAGGGTTACCTCGATATCTTCCCGCTGGCTTCTGCCTTTAACCAGTGGCGGTCTTTCGGTATCTTCTCCAATGCGCTTGACCAGTGCATCTACACCAGCTTTAAGCCAGACTAGTATCCCGTTTTCCTTGAGCTTCTGGGCAGTTTTTTCTATGGTTACTATCCCCCCGCCAGTGGCATTGACAATGTTATCCAGCCTAGCTACCTCACTGGCTATCTCCCCCTCTATATCCCTGAATTTTGCCCATCCGTACCTTTCCACAATCTCAGGAATAGTGAGTCCAGCTCTCCTGAAGATTAGCTCATCCATCTCAATAAGCTCTCTGCCCAGTTTTCGGGCTAAAATTTTACCTACCGTTGTTTTTCCTGAGCCTCTCATGCCAATAAGGACGATGTTCATGGCAATTCCTCAATTTTTGCCCCTAGCCTTGCCAGGTCGGTGAAGAATCGGGGATAGGACTTAGTAACTGTATCGGCACCGTTAATGATTGAATTGCCGTCAGCAAAAAGGGCGGCAATGGCAAAGCTCATCGCCATCCGATGGTCGCCGTGTGTTTCAATTTCGGTTCCTTTTGGCTTCCCCTCGTAAACTACCATGGTATTATCGGTAACATCGGTTCTTATTCCCATCTTGACCAGTTCTGCTGCCGGGTTGCTGAGCCTGTCTGTCTCCTTAAACCTTAGATGACCGATATTGGTAATTTTCGTTTTGCCGTGGGCGTAAGCAGCAACAACTGCCACCGTCTGGACAATGTCAGGGTAATCACCCATGTCTATAGTGATGCCGGTAAGCTCCTTGTTGCGGGAAATCTTAATCTGCTCCCTCTGGTATTCAACGGAGCACCCCATCCCTGATAGGATATTCAAAAGGTATCTATCACCTTGGACGGAGCTGGTCTTCAGATTTTTTACCGTTACCGGCTTGCCGCCAATGGCGCCTGCGGCGAAAAAGTAAGCGGCGGAGGAGTAGTCTCCCTCTATCCGGTAGTGCTTTCCTTTATACCCTTGACCACCTTTGACCAGGAACTCCTTATAGTCTTGATTTACTGCCTCAACCCCGAAAGCTCGCATAACATCAAGGGTTATGTCTATGTATGGTCTAGAGCGAAGCCCTTCGGCAATCTTGATCCTTATCCCGTCCTCGGTATAGGGGGCAATCATAAGTAGTGAGCTGACATGCTGGGAACTTATCTGCCCGGGAATTGTAACCTCTCCACCGGTAAGCCTCCCTCCCTGGATTTCAACTGGCGGGTAGCCGTTATTGCTCAGTGAGCGAGCGTGAACCCCCAGGCTTTCTAATGCTGAGAGTAAATCACCTATCGGGCGCTGGCGCAGTCTACTATCCCCATCAAGGATGACCTTGGTCTGACTCAGGGCTGCCAGTGGGGCTACCATCCGAATTGTGCTCCCCGAGTTGCCGGCAAAAATCCTTTGTCTATCGGTGACCTTGATTTTACCGCCGGTGCCAATAATTTTTAGCCTGTCGCCATCGAGGGTAATATCAGCTCCCAGGGAGCGGCAGGCCTCAATGGTATGGATGGTGTCATCTGATATTAGTGGGCTTTGGATTATGCTCTCGCCCGCCGCCAGTGAGGCTAATATCACCGCTCGGTGGGTATAGCTCTTGGATGGTGGTGCCGAAACTACCCCGGTCACCGATGATGGGGTTATTTTTACTCTCACTTGGCCTCCTGACTCCTGATATGATTAACCAAGGCTTCAAGCCCTAATAAATAACTTTGTGCCTTAAAGCCGCTAATCTGCTTGATAGCCACATCTGAAATAACTGATATCTTGCGCCATTCCTCCCTGGCGTGAATATTTGACAGGTGTACCTCAACCACAGGTAATCCTGAATCGACGAGGGCGTCATGAAGGGAGTAACCGTAGTGGGTCAGGGCACCAGGATTAATCAGAATACCATCAGCTCCGATTGCTTCCTTCTGGATAAAGTCGATAATACCCCCCTCGTGATTGGACTGGAAGAAAACAAGTTCACAACCCAGCACCTCACCTTTCTCGATAAGTGCCTGCTCTATCAATTCCAGGGTATCCGCACCATAGTGTTCCGTCTCTCTTCTGCCTAGCATATTTAGATTGGGACCATTAATCACCAAGATTCTCATCGGCATATCTCCCTTAGAACCCTTCTGACCATATTCTCCGCCACCGGCTGGTTAACCACACCCTTACCAATGCCCTTCAGTAACACCCAGCCTGTCTGACCAAGGGTTGTTTTCTTATCAAAATGGATGGCTTCAAACAAGTCATCTGGATTTATTCCCTGACAATAGGTGGGCAAGCCGAACTTTAGCAGCAAGTTTTCAATTCTATGAATGTTACTTCTGTCAAGCATGCCGACTTGCTCACTCATCATGGCGGCGGCCATCATCCCGATAGCCACCGCCTCACCATGACTTTGTCCCTGGAGCTTGGTGGCAACTTCAAGGGCATGGCCAACGGTGTGGCCAAAGTTCAGTATGGCTCGCTGCCCACTCCGCTCCGTCTCATCCACCTCTACTATGCTGGCTTTCAAATAGCAACACCGCATAACAATATCTGCCAGTTCAGCGGTAGTGAGTTCTCCCTCCGCTCTCTGGTCCAGAATATGAAATAGCTCAATGTCCATCGCCAGGCCGTACTTTATTACTTCAGCCATGCCATTTTGCATCTCGGCTGAGGGTAAAGATTTGAGAAAAGCGACATCGCAAATAATTGCTCTTGGTTGATAGAAGCTACCAACCATGTTCTTCTTTCCGCTGAAATTGACGCCCACCTTGCCGCCGATGCTGCTATCTACCTGGGCAAGGAGGGTGGTTGGTAGTTGAACGTAATCAATCCCACGCAGGTAAGTAGCTGCGATATACCCACCCAGGTCTCCGACAACACCTCCCCCCAGAGTGCAGATTAGCCCTTTGCGGTCGACATTATTCTCCAGCAGAAATCTGTACCCCCGCTCAACTGTGCTCAGTGACTTGGCCCTTTCCCCCACAGGCGGAGTAAACAGGGATATCTTCTTTCCAGTTGCGTTTAGTGCTTTCAGCACATATTGTCCGTAGAGCCTTTTCACGCTGGTATCAGTTATTAGGACGATGCTTGAATAGCCACTGAAGTCAAAATACCCCTCAAGTCCGTTGAGGATGCCGTCACCGACAATAATTGGACAGCGCTTAACCGTTTCCAGTTTAATAACGTGTCTGGTGTATTCTGTTGAGCCTTCTTTTCTTGCTAGCCTCATCTGATTAGACTCTTTATCTCCTCCATTAATTCTCCAAACTGTTCCGGATAGAGGGACTGCATCCCGTCGGAGAGGGCGTGGGATGGGTCGTGGTGCACCTCCACCAGCAGACCATCGGCACCGACGGCTATAGCCCCCTTTGACAGGGGAATAACATATTCCCTTCGTCCCGCGGCGTGGCTGGGGTCAACTATGATAGGCAGATGGCTGACTTCCTTGATTGAAGGGATAGCGCTTAAATCCAGGGTATTCCTCGTATTGTCGGAGAAGGTGCGTATTCCTCGTTCACATAAGATAACCTGATTATTTCCTTCAGAGATAATATATTCGGCCGCCATCAGCAACTCGTCAATTGTTGCCGCGAAACTGCGCTTCAGCAGGATTGGTTTCGAGGCACGGCCGGCCCGGCGTAGCAGGGAATAATTTTGCATGTTCCTGGCTCCAATCTGAATAATATCGGCGTATTGCTCCACAACTTCAATATTAGTGTGGTCAGTGGCCTCAGTTACGATTAACAAGCCGGTTTCTTTGCGGACTTTATCCAGTATTTTCAGTCCTTCCTCTCCCAACCCTTGGAAGCTATAAGGTGAGGTTCTAGGTTTGAAAGCACCTCCACGGAAGACTTGAGCACCACATTTTTTCACCAGGTGGGCGATGGTGAGTGCTTGTTCCTCGCTTTCTACTGCACAGGGCCCAGCCATTACTACCGGTTTCCCTCCGCCAATCTTGATATCACCAATGGCTATAACCGTAGACTCTGGATGCGTCTCTCTGCTTACCAGTTTATATGGTTTTGTTACTCGGATGGTCTCTTTCACGCCATCCAAGGCGAGCAACTGCGAATCTTCAATCGGACCTTCGTTCCCTATAATGCAAACAGCAGTCCGCTGGGCACCTGGCATTGGAATGCCACGGTAACCTAAGCTCTCTATTTCACGAATGACTGCCTGCACCTGTGCTTCAGTAGCATCGTTTTTCATCACAACTAGCATCTGACTGTTCCTCCTTCCGTAGCACTATTGTGCACCGACCTGACTGCTTGGACAAAAGCCTTGATTTTGTCAACATCTTTGACCCCTTCGCTCTCAACACCGCTAGAAACATCAACCCCCCAAGGTCGCAACCTGGCTACCACCTGCGCTGCATTTCTTGGGTGGAGTCCGCCTGCGATAATGACCGGGTATTTTACTGCCGCCCGTTTGGCTATCTCCCAGGCGAATACCTGACCGGTTCCCCCATACTGGTGTTCAACAAAGGTGTCTAGAAGATAGATTGGAGAACGAGAACCTAGCATCCTCTGGCCGTTTTCCAAATGCGCAAGAAGCTCATCCTCTCCCCACCTACTAGATATATGAATTGCCTTTATCACTGGCTTTTCGATTTGCTGGCAGTACTCCCAGGTCTCGTCACCGCTGAGCTGCACCCAGTCCAGTCCGCACAAAGAAGCCGCAGTATTTACCGTGGCGGCGGGCATATTGACGAATACCCCGACTACCGGAAGATTATATTTTTTGACCGCAGCCACTATCTCCCGTGCCTTCCCATAAGTAACCTGCCGGGGGCTGGGAGCGAAGACCACGCCGATAAGGTCAGCTCCAGCTTCTATTGCCGCCTGGGCATAAAAGACCTCAGTAATACCGCAAATCTTAACCTTGGTCAAAGTAACTCCTTTATCTTTGCCGTTACGTCATTGGCAGTAACCAATGCCTCGCCAATTAGCACTGCATCAACCCCCCATTCCTTCAGCTTCTGTACCTCGCCTCGCTCTTTTATACCACTTTCACTAACCACTATTCGGTCCGGGGGGATGAGGGGGCGAAGCTGCCTGGTGACATTTATGTCCACAGACATGGTATCAAGGTCACGATTATTAATACCGATTATTTTCACGTCACAGGCCAGAGCCCTTTTTAGTTCATTCTCGTTATGCACCTCAACCAGGCACTGCATTCGCAGAGCGTGACTTAAGGAGAGTAGTTCTTTAAGCTCCCTATCACCTAATACAGAGACAATCAGGAGCACGGCATCTGCTCCCCAGGCACACGATTCAAATATCTGATAGGGCTTCAGGATAAAGTCCTTCCTCAATAGAGGAATGTTGGGCAGTCCATGCCTAATAGCTTCAAGGTCTTTCAGGCTTCCCCGAAAATACCGTGACTCAGTGAGAACCGATATCGCTGCAGCACCGCACTGGGCGTAGGTGCCGGCGAGCTTAACCGGGTCTAGATTAAGGCATAATACCCCTCGGGAAGGTGACGCCCTCTTAACCTCGGCAATTAAACGGAGGCTATCCCCACTAAGAACCGTCGCCAGGTCAAGGGGCAGGGGCTTCTCCCTGATGGCTGCCTCAAGTTCAGATAAAGGCACAATTTTCTGCCTCTGCTCCAGCTCGTCTAGCTTCTCGGCGACCATACTATCTAGAAACATGCCTTTTACCCATGACTTTGGCTCAGTTTAATTAACTTCTCTAGCTTATCCAGTGCCCGTCCGCTATCTATTGCCTCCTTGGCTATCTCGCCACCTTCCCTCAAGGCGGGAAGCCCTGATGGGTGTTTAGTCCGGCTGCCAACCACAATAGCAGCGGCGGCATTTATCACCACCGCATCTCTTCTAGGTCCTTTCTCACCCTCCAGCACCGAGCGCAGTATTGCGGCATTCTCTTGGGGTGTCCCACCCACAAGCGTCTCAACTCCTGCCATAGTGAAGCCAAAATCCTCGGGTGATACCTGGTAATCCGTTATCTCACCGTCTCGCAGTTCCCACACCTTAGACCTTCCGGCTACTGAGATTTCATCCATTCCGTTTAAGCCGTGAACCACCAGAGCGTGCTTTGAGCCCAGGCGAAGCAGCACCTGCACTAGCTTTTCGCCGAGTTCTTCACTGGGCACACCGATAACCATAGACTCAGCCAGCGCCGGGTTAGTCAATGGACCAAGGATGTTGAACACACTACGTATGCCAATCTCACGTCGGGGCGCAGTAGCGAACTTCATTGCTGGGTGAAATAGTGGAGCAAACATGAAGCCAATGCCTACCCTTTCCAGGCAGTCTTTCACTTGATTGGCATCAAGGTCAATCTTTATTCCTAGTGTCTCCAGGACATCGGCACTACCGCACTGACTGGTCATGGCACGGTTATTATGCTTGGCTACCCTTATCCCGGCACCGGCAGCAACAAAGGCGGCGGCGGTGGATATGTTGAAGCTGCCGGAGTTATCACCCCCGGTGCCGACAATATCAATCACCGGGTCAGCGGTCATTATCCGAATTGACTTAGCCCGCATGACGCTGGCCAGCCCGGCAATCTCATCGGCAGTCTCCCCTTTGATTCTCAAGGCGGTTACAAAGGCGCCAAACTGGGCTGGTGTTACTTGTCCCGTGGTCATCTCCTCCATCACCTCGGCTGCCTGTTCCATAGTAAGGGACTGCCCTGGAACCAGTAAGCTAATAGCTTCCTTAATCATAGGTGGTTCTCCCTTAACGTCGTGTTTAATGCCTCAGCCTCTTCAATAGCCTTTAGCAAAGCCTTGGCTTTGTTCAGGGTCTCCTCATATTCACGTTCAGGCACACTTTCATAGATAATACCAGCACCAGCTTGGATGTGA
>Ga0209979_1004232_pt1 | contig 12002 bp, 13 predicted proteins | sample AnhtaG_FD_183114 | JGI IMG/M metagenome (GOLD analysis project Ga0209979, IMG submission 183114) | Deep subsurface microbial communities from Anholt, Denmark to uncover new lineages of life (NeLLi) - Anholt_01485 metaG (SPAdes) (version 2) | ecosystem: Environmental > Aquatic > Marine > Oceanic...
TCTATCTTGGGAACCTCACGTGCGGACTGAAAAGCGAGGACGCCATCCCTCTGGTCGTGGCAAATGCTATTCTCTCTTCACGCCTAGGTTTAGAATTGCGGGAGGTCCAGGGGTTGGCTTACAGTGTCGGTTCTACGGTGAAGTTCGACCGGGATTTCGGATGGTTTTACGTCAGCATGGGCACCGGCTGGGAGAATTTTACCATCGCCAAGGAGGGAATATTGGCTGAAATCTCCAGGATGAAGGATGGCTACGTCTCGGAACGGGAGCTGTCCAGAGCAGTCAATTCCCTCTGGGGGAGCATGCTGACGGCCCGACTTGCCAGGAACAATCAAGCTTACTATATGGGAGTGAATGAATATCTGGGCGTGGGATACGATTACGAGGAGGAATATCTGAAGAAGCTGAGGAAGGTTACAAAAGAGCAAGTGCGGGAGATGTCCCAGAGGTATTTCGACACCGAAACCTACACCATAGCCTACGTGGGAAAAACGAAATAGCACTCCACAACCAGTGAATCGCTTTTGGTGAGCAGTCTCCTTCGTTCGCAAGGATTAGGCATGAGTGGCGACAGCCAGAGATAAGGAATTTACCAATTCAGTTTGCGAGCGGCAAGCAGAGTATGAATTCACTACCTGAGACCCTGTTGGTCTTCTGCCTCTGGTCCGCCCGGCGGTCGAACGTGCCTGAATCGGACGCGAAATCCAATGTGTTCAAGCAGAGAACGTTCAATGCGCCGCACAGCAGCTGGATCTATTCTGCCTTCGTGGTCCACCACTATTAAGTCGGGCTGCTCCTGGAACACTTTCAGAAGTCCGACAGAAGGGGAAGCGTGCGACATGATGATATCTAAAGCCTGGCTCAATGGGTCTCGTTCACTCGAGGGTTTAGCGCTCGGTGGTCTCCCGCGCTCTTCCAAGGCACCAATCATCCGCCGAAGCGAGTCCATCTGGAAGGCCAGGTAATCGAGTTTTTCCTCCGAGCCGCTTTGCACCTGGTAGGCTTCGCCCTTAGATTTCATGCCGAAGTACCGCCATAGTGTATTCTGTCCCTTGCTTCTTTCCCCTGATACGCGTAAGTGTTCCGCCAGCTTGGTCACTTCGGCCTCAAGCTCCCATGGGTTAAGGCTACTCTTGTATTCCTGATAATTCAGAATCCCAGTATCGAACGGTACTTTCTCTGTGAGCTCATCCTTGACTACAGAAACTGGCTTGTTCAGGGAGGTCCTGATTCCAAATTCGAAGAATACGTTTGGGTTTAAGCAGGACATGTCACATAGAACCAGATCTGACGTCTCGAGATTCTCGATTATGTCCGCGTGGATCAGGTCTGAGCCTTTTGCGATCGGCGGGATAGGCGCAAAGCCTGCTTTCTCGATACTGGGAAGGAACAAGCAATCGAGAACATGGGAGAAATGCTTGTCCCGATCCCGGTATTTGTCCACCATTCCCTCGGGGGTCGTGATCGGCATTATGATGAAGCATTTCTTCTTATCGGGCATCGGTCTTCCTCCCCTTTCTTATGAACTCCGCTCTACGCTCCCAACGAGTGGCTATTGTACGTGCCGTCGGGTCGCCGCACTCGAGGGTTGTCCGGCGGCGGCGGGTCAGGTACGGTGACATCGCAGCAGCGCAATTATTTTTTATTTTTCTTTTGTTCTACTTCGTCTTTTAATTCACTTGGAGGAGTTTCTTTCTTTCTTGCTTCATCCAAATCCTTAAAGGTTCTTATTAGGTCTTGAAATTGGTCAACATGACTTATCATTGACAATCCAGGCAAAGGTGTTCCTACGGCTCTATTAGGTATATATGCTGAAACAGCCCCAATAGCTCTAACACCTTCTGTCGCAATATGAAACGCTGGCCCACCACTAACACCATTGATTGCTACACCATCAACTAGATACGCTCGTGCTTTTTCTAACCAACAGCTTGTTCGACCTGTGAAAAAGCACAAATTAGCAGGAGAAAGTGCGGGAAAACCAATCCAACCAATTTCAGTCCCTATTCTTAAATGTTTCTGTTGAGATATAAATGCCATCGTATCACCGGGTAATGGGGTATCACCTTTTGCAAGAAGTATTACGGCTGTATCAAAATTCCTATCAAGAAAGATAAGTCTATCCGACGCTGGTAACAGTACAGTCTTCCCGGAAACATAATGTTGTATTCTGATAGGTTCTTGCCAAAGATGAGATTGCTCTACAACATGTGCAGCTGTTGCAATACCACATACTGTTCTATCTCGTGCATACGCACACAAAAAACCAGTTCCTGAACCTCGAGGAGTAGTTATTTTTAACACGTGCGGCTCGACTATTTTTACAGCGTTTTGCCAAGTGATTTTGCTCAAATTTTTCTCCCTGATTTCATATGCCTAACCATTGTTTATATGGCTTCCGTATAATGCCCTTGCCATGATCGCAAGCGAGATACAATCGCTGGGGCAGTTGTGTCTTAACCAGACTCTCCCGCCGCCCGTGCCATTGGTGCAAAGTCAAAGATGCAGCGATATATTATATCTGCACCGCCCCCCTTTGTCAAGCCAAAACGCGGGCGGAAGGCGAATGCCCTTGGGGGGGGGTACTCCACGGTACGAGCAATTTCGGGTGTTCGACAGCGTGGGTTAAGGTCGTGTCAGGAGGAAACTCCTGACACCACTGAGCTAAAAGGGTGTTAGCTCCCCTTAGACTCTTCTCAAGCTACCAAAGGAAATATAACGTATAAATGACGCTTTTGAAACAAAAAACCCGAGTAGTTTGCAATCAATGCGCCTAATAATCGAGGCGGGAAGGATTGTTCCAGTAGAATCGGGTGACCCCCTTGGGAGTGCCGCACCAGATGTAGTCCCCCTCCAGGGCTAAGGCTTGAACCCTGTCGTCCAGAAGACCATCCTGGGAGTTGAAGCGTATGAAAACGCCGCTCTTTTTGTCCAGTTCATATAGACCGATGCTGGTGGCAGCAAAGACCCTCTCCCGGTTCACCGCCAGCTTTATCACCCCTCTTTCAGGCACAGTTCCAGGCGGGATGTAAAGTGTGCTTTTCATCCCCTCTGGCTCAAAAAGGAGAATCCCCCTCGGGGAGGCAAACCAGACCTCTTCACCCCATGTTTCTATTGCGGTGACAATACCACCCAATTCCCCCTCCGGTATCAGAAATGACTGCCATTCCCCTCCAACATTCAACCTCCTGAAGATTCCCAATTCCGTGGCAATCCAGACGAAACCACTATCCCTTTCGATATCGTAAATGTGGAGATTGGAAAACCTCTCCTCCTTCGGTAGACCTCTGAAGTTCAAGGAGTCCGGCTTACCCCTTTTGAATTCAATCAAACTCACCCCGGAGATACTTCCCACCCAGAGACCGTTACGAGTTGTCTCCAGACAGCTGACAAAATCGTTCTCCAGACCGCTGAAAGTGGAAAAGCGAGTGAAGGAATCCGAATCTTTATCATAGCGGATGAGCCCCTGTTGGGTGCCGAACCAGACGAAGCGCTCATCAGCAACGACGGCGGTGACCTCCGCACCGGGCAAACCGGACAGATATGGGGCCTCATAATGAGACCACTCCCCCGAACGAGTATTATATCTGGTAATGCCCTGCCTTCCGTCATCGTCAATCCCACCTCCGAACCAGATGTCATCTTCATCGAAACAGATGGCCTCCACATCTCTTGTGAAGAGGCCAAATCGCTTTAGAATCAAATCATAGCTTCGCAGCTTGATCAATCCTGGTCCCAGACCCCAGGTGCCGATCCAGAGGTTCTGCCAGTTGTCCTCCAGGTGAAAGGTGAGGTCGAAGCGTCTCAGGTGAGGCCCTAAGATGTAGCCTTCGGAGACGTAGGTGTAGCCAAACTCCACGAAAAGGTCGGTGAGGTTCAACTTCCCCTTGTCGCCTTGAACCAGCCCCGCCGGAAAGACTCCACCACCATACCACTCCTCGAAAGTCGGCTGATACATGGCAGTTCCAGAATAGGTGTCGGCCCAGAGCTCATCTTTCGCGGGATCATAGGCCAGGCGCCTGACCCAATTATCTATCATGCCATCGGAGGTCGTGAATGGGGTGTTCCACGTTTCCCGGAACCGATCGTAACGCAGGATACCACCAGTGGTCCCGAAATAGATGTATTTATGGTCATAAGCTACGGAGGTGACATATCTGAAGTTGGTGTAGCTCACCCAGTCCCCGGGACGATAGCGACCCTTGGCAAAGACAATCCCCGACCACAGAAAGAGGAGGATTAATGCGGATAAGATAACATCTCTGACGAGCTTCAAGGTCAAGTTACCTTTTTTGAAACGATAAGAAAAACATACGGGGAAATCAACTGGTTTACGGCCATACCGGGTGGCTGAGGCCACTCGGCTACCCTGGAGTGTTGGTATGTGGGTAGCCCACCGGCCTCCGCCGGTGGGATTCTGTGACGGGCAGGAGTTCAACTCCTGCCCGAGCAGGGAGAGGGCAGTTCCTGTTCCCTGTCTCCTCTCCCCTGCCTCCTGTCCCCTGTTTCCTGTTTCCTGTCCCCTGTTTCCTGATTTTATGATTGCCTTTCAGTGCCTTTTTTGTTAATATTTCCGAAGTGGCGAAGAGTTTCATAGTCTCGCATGACAGGAGGCGATTATGTCCGGCCATTCCAAATGGGCAACGATAAAAAGAAAAAAAGGTAAAGCCGACGCCGAAAGGGGGAAGATTTTCACCAAGCTCATCAGAGAGATAACAGTCGTGGCAAGGGAGGCGGGCGGGGATCCTGAGGCCAACGCTCGTCTGCGCAGCGCCATCGCTGCCGCCAAGGCCGCCAACATGCCCGCCGACAACATCAAAAAGGCAGTCATGAAGGGAACCGGGGAGCTCCCCGGGGTCTCCTACGAGGCTGCGAACTACGAAGGCTATGGGCCCGGAGGGGTGGCGGTCTTGGTCGATGTCTTAACCGACAACAAAAACCGCACCGTGGCGGAGATAAGACACCTCTTCACCAAAAACGGAGCCAACCTGGGAGAGGCCGGCTGTGTGGGGTGGATGTTCCAGAAAAGGGGCTACATCACAGTGCCGAAGGCAAACGCCACCGAGGAGGCTCTCTTAGAGATCATCGTCGAGGCCGGGGCCCAGGACATGGAGGTAGCAACCGACTACTACGAGATCACCACTCCCTTCATTGAATTCGAGAAGGTGCGGAAAGCCTTAGAATCGAAAAGTATCCCCATCGAGACAGCCGAAATCACCCTGGTGCCGCAGACAACGGTTAAATTAGAGGGGAAACATGCAGAACAGATGCTGCGGCTAATGGAGGCCATAGAAGACCACGACGATGTCCAGAACGTTTATGCCAACTTCGACATCGAAGAAGAGATAATGGAAAAGCTGGCGGTTTGACGGACCCTGTATGAAGATTCTAGGGATAGACCCGGGGTTGAATGTTACCGGTTACGGGCTGATTGAATTTGAGAATTCACATCTCCGGCTGATCGAAGCGGGGGTGATTCGCCCAAAAACCAAGGATGGTCTGGAATCGAAAATCCTCACCATCTTCGCTCATCTGAACGACATAATTTCCGATTTCAAGCCGGATAACATGGTGCTGGAGAATCTCTACTCCCACTATCGACATCCGAGAACCGCAATAACTATGGGTCATGCCAGAGGTGTGGTCCTTCTAAGTGCTGCCACTAATGGGATTCCAGTCTCCTGTTACGCCGCCACCAAAATTAAGAAATCACTGACCGGCAACGGTTACGCCAGCAAACTTCAGATCCAGAGGGTGGTCAAGGAGATTCTAAAGCTGGAGAAAGTGCCTAGTCCATCGGATGTAGCTGACGCTTTGGCGGCCGCCATCTGTCACACTGGCCAATTATGATATCCAGAATTCGAGGTCGATTGACAGACATCGGGGAAGAGACCGTCACCGTGGAGGTGAGCAATCTCTTCTACGAGGTCTTAGTCCCCTCCGCCTTGAGGGAACAACTGAAATCAGATAACTCCCCGGGTACCGAAATTGAACTTCATACTTTCTATTACATTGAATCCAGCGCCGGAATGGGAAACCAGTTTCCCCGCCTGGTTGGCTTCAGAGACCCGAACGACCGCGGCTTCTTTCAGCTCCTTATGACAGTCCAGGGCCTCGGGGTGAGAAAGGCCTTGAGATCGCTCACCCTTCCCATAAAGGAGCTCGCCCAAGCGATCGAAACCGAAAACAGAGGGGAGCTTCTGAAGCTGCCGGGAATCGGCCCTCGTATGGCAGAAAAAATCATTGCCGAGCTCAAGGGAAAAACCTACCTCTACGCCCTGATGAAAGAGGGGGAGGCTTTGAGCCTCAGAAAAGAGGCGGAAATCGATTTCAAAGAGGAGGTGCTGAAGGCCCTTATGCAACTGCAATATAAAAGAGGCGAAGCTGAAAGGATTATCGACAAGGCCCTCGCCACCGGCAGGAAATTCAAATCCCCGGAGGAGATGCTGCAGACCATCTTCCAACAACAACTCTAGCCTGGCTTGTCACAAGCCGGTCCTACGGATCCGAACGGATTTGTTTAAGATGACCCGCGAGAGAATCGTCTCATATAAGCCCGCCTCCGAAGAGGAAGAGAAGTTCATCTGGTCTTTGAGACCTCAGACCTTGGATGAATACATCGGACAGGAAAAGATCGTCGAGAAGTTGAAAATCTCTCTGCAGGCCGCAAAATCCCGCGCGGAGCCGGTCGAGCATATACTCCTGCACGGGCCGCCGGGATTAGGAAAAACCACCTTAGCATACATCATCGCCAAGGAGATGAACTCAAAGATAATCACCTCCTCCGGGCCCGCTTTGGTGCGACCGGGGGACTTAATGGGGATTTTGACGAATCTAAAGAAATTCGAGGTTCTCTTTCTCGATGAGATTCACCGCCTGCCGACGGTGGTGGAGGAATTCTTGTATCCTGCAATGGAGGAGTTCAAAATCGATTTCGTGGTGGACAAGGGTCCCTTCTCCAAGACCCTGAATATCCCCCTGAAGCATTTCACAATGATTGGAGCCACCACCAGAGCCGGTTTCCTCTCGGCCCCCCTGAGAGATCGCTTCGGAATCTTCTATCACCTCGACTTCTATCCCGAAGAGGAGCTGAGAAAGATCGTCAAGCGCTCCGCCCATCTCTTGGGGATTGAAATTGAGGCGGAAGCCAGCATCGAAATCGCCAAACGTGCCCGGGGCACCCCCAGAGTTGCCAACCGCCTGCTCAGACGGGTCCGCGATTACTCCCAGGTCAAAGGGGATGGCAACATCACTGTCAACTCAACCCGGCAGGCGCTGAAACTGGAGGGAGTCGACGAGGCCGGCCTAGACGAACTCGACCGGAAGCTTTTGCATATGATAATCGACTACTACAAGGGTGGCCCGGTCGGAATTGAGGCCATCTCCGCCACCCTGAACGAAGAGACGGACACCTTAGAGGACATGGTGGAGCCGTTCCTCTTAAAGATCGGTTTCCTGCAGAGGACCAGAAAGGGTCGGGTAGTCGGCGAAAAAGCATATCAGCATCTGGGAATAGAGTCTCAGGCCGGTCCCCAGGAGACTTTGTTCAGATAGTCAATCCATATGGATCCAAACGGATGAAAATCCTGCTGCATATATGTTGTGCTCCCTGCGCCATCTATCCGTTCAGAAAGCTCTCAAGCGACGGTTACCAGGTCGCTGGCTTCTGGTATAATCCCAACATCCATCCCTATACTGAATACGAGAATCGTCTAAATTCGGTAAGGCTTCTGGAACAGCTCTACGGGTGGAAGATAGAATATCTGGATGAGTATGAGCTGGAGAAGTTCTTGAAGGCTGTGAGCGATAATTCCGAATTCGGAATCAGGTGTCGTCAATGTTACCGGATGAGGTTGGAGAAAACCGCAGAGTTCGCCAAGGCAAATGGGTTCGAGCATTTCACCACCACTTTGTCGGTCTCTCCGCATCAAGACCACAGCTTGATAAAAGAGGCGGGAGAAAAAGCCGCAGCAAAACTCGGGGTGAGGTTCCTGTATGAGGACTTCACCTCCGGCTACCGGGAGGCACATCAGGAGGCCAAAGAAAAAGGACTCTATATGCAGAAATATTGCGGTTGCATCTACAGCGAACGCGACCGTTATGATAAGAAATTCCGGAGGAAAGCACAGAAATCGCCAGTTGGGGCGACATCTACTCCTGCATCTACGCAATCAAGTTGAATTGGTCTTATGGCCGTGAGCGAATTCGGAAAGCTCTTGCTCATAATCGGGGGTATCGTTTTTTTGTTGGGGCTGCTGCTGTCTAGCGCGGGTAAGGTACCGCTCCTGGGAAAACTGCCGGGAGACATCGTCGTCGAAAAGAAGAATTTCAGCTTCTACTTCCCACTGACGACCTGCATTATCCTGAGCATCGTCCTTACGGCCCTGTTACATTTTTTCACCAACATTTTCAGAAAATAGATGAAGCTCTCGGAATACGATTATTATCTGCCGGAAAACTACATCGCTCGATATCCGCTTGAGAAGAGGGATCGCTCCAAGCTGTTGGTCTTGAACCGCAAGAATGGAGAGATCCATCATCGACACTTCTATGACATAACCGAATATCTAAACCCCGGCGACTGCCTGGTCATAAACGAGACCAGGGTGTTTCCCGCCAGACTGATTGGAAACGAAGAGAAAAGCTCTGATGAGGTCGAAATCTTCCTTTTAAGGCCGGTCGGAAACGAGCACTGGGAGGCCCTGGTCAAACCAGGCAAGAAGCTGCCGGTGGGGAGCAGAGTCACCTTCGCCGAGGGGAGATTGACTGCGGAGATAAAGGAACGCACCGAGGTCGGCGGCAGAGTTGTAAAGTTTGAATGTCGAGAGAATTTCGATCGCTTGGTGGAGGAGATTGGAATTGTTCCCCTCCCCCCTTACGTGAAACGCCCTGCAGAGCAGAAGGATAAAAAGACCTATCAGACTGTTTATGCAAAAGTCAAGGGCGGCGTGGCGGCTCCCACCGCCGGATTTCACTTCACCGAAGAGCTTCTTGAGGGGATAAAAGATATGGGGGTAGAGATCGTCCCTATCGTTCTACATCCCAGCGTGGGGACCTTCCGACCGGTCACCGTCTCCGATCCCAGGAAACACAGAATGGAGCCGGAATATTGCCAGGCCAGCGCCGAATGTCTGAAAAAGATTGTCGAAACTCGAAAAAGGGGAGGCAGGGTCATCGCAGTCGGCACCACCGTGGTGAGAGTTCTTGAGAGCTTCTCAGAGGAGGAGGATTTCTTCAAGGAGGAAAACCTGAAAGATCTGAGTAGTTGGACCAACAAATTCATCTATCCCCCTTACGATTTCAAATTGACGGATGTGCTATTGACGAATTTCCATCTGCCGAAGTCGACTTTGCTCTTTTTGGTCTCGGCTTTTGCCACTCGCAAGATGATTTTTTCTGCTTACCGTGAAGCAATCGAGAGAAAATACCGTTTCTATAGTTATGGGGATGCGATGTTTATAATTTGAAGCGAGATGAAGATAAGATCGGTCGCACCCTTAAAACATCAGCAATGGACTTAAGACAAGGAGTGAAGTAGTGAGTGTTATCTTGAGAATTGTTATCGCCGTTTTCCTGGGATTCCTCGTTCTGGCATTATCGAGTATGATGAACACGGTCAATGTGTTCACAGAATTAAGCGAATCTTATCCGTGGATACCGATCACTCACACCGGGATGCTCCTTGCCTCTCTCATTTTGATTTGCCTGTTGAGTAGAGGGAAGGTATCTACCTATGGTCTCAAGGGAATCAGATTGAAAGCTTTGGTCCGACCGACCGTTGTCGGTCTTTCCGTTGGGATTATCATTACTGGTCTTGGCGAGTTGCTGCCGATGACAGGTTTTGAATTCATGGAAGATTTTACCCTGCTTCAGATAATTCTATTTGTATGGATTTTTGCCAGCGTAAGTGAAGAATTGCTGACAAGAGGTTTGTTGCAGGGTTTCCTCCGCCCTCTTGAAAAATATCGTCTGATGATATTCAAATTCTATATGAGCGTTCCAGTGCTTGTTGCAGCTCTATTCTTCGGATTTATGCACTTGGGCTTACTCACAATGGGCGCCAGCGGTCCTGCAGTATTTGTCATTGTCTTATCGGCGATTATACTTGGAGTTATCGCGGGATATTATCGAGAGAAAACCGGGAGTATTGTTCCCGCGATAGTTATACATATGTTGTTCAATATATGCGGAACGCTAATGGGACTTCTGGGAGAGGCGGTCAAATCGTAGATGGAGCTGGTCTGCCGACACTACAAATTGAAGGATTTTGACTCGTAGCGGAAACCTTCAGGTTTCCAGAAACTTCCTGAGAGGTCAAGATTTGAAAAGCTCCGGGAGAACCATTTGCGTAATTGTCGCCGCCGGCAGAGGCAAGCGGGTCAACCAGACACTGCCAAAGCAGTTTTTGAAGATTGGAGACAGGCCACTCGTCGCTTATACTATAGAGAGATTTGAGGGGTGCCCACAGATAGCAGAAATCGTGCTGGTCGTCCCCGAAGACTATCTATCCTTCTGTCAGCAGGAGATAGTCGATCGCCATGGTTTCAAGAAAGTAAGAAGAATTGTCGCTGGTGGAGAACATCGCCAGGATTCGGTCTGGAACGGACTCAAGGCTTTGCCGCCTGACACTGACCTAGTCATAGTCCACGATGGCGTAAGACCCTTTGTCTCACCGGAAAAAATAAGCGAGGGAATAAATCTGTGTGTTGATTTTGAGGCGGTGATAACTGCGGTTCCCGCTAAGGACACCGTAAAGGAGGTCCAAGAACTGAAGGTCGTCGGCACCGTCGATCGCCAACGACTGTATCTCGTTCAGACGCCTCAGTTTTTCGACTATCAACTTCTGATGAAGGCTTACCAGAAGGCCAACCAAGAGGGAAAATACTACACCGATGATTCGGCTCTGGTGGAGGCTCTGGGGGAAGAGGTGAAAGTCCTTGAAGGTTCTTACGACAATATCAAAGTAACCACTGCTGAGGACTTGGAGTTTGCAAAGTTTTTGCTCTCGAAAGGACCAACGTAAATCCCACCGGCCGATGCCGGTGGGCTACCCATTCCATGAACTCCCAGGGTAGCCCGGTGGCCTCCGCCACTGGGGAGATAGCAATCCACCGTATAAGAAGACGGCCAGATAATGCGTGTAGGTATCGGATATGACGTCCACCGCCTGGTGGAGGGCAGAAAGCTCATCTTGGGGGGAGTGGAGATAGAGTTCGAGATGGGTCTTTCGGGACATTCGGATGCCGATGTCCTCTCGCACGCCATCGGAGATGCCCTCCTCGGCGCCGCCAATCTTGGTGACCTCGGTAGACATTTTCCTGACAGCGACGAAAGATACAAGGGCATCAGTAGTCTGAGGCTTCTCGAGGAGATTCGGTCAAAGCTGATGGATAAAGGCTTCGGGATAATCAACATCGACGCCACTATAGTTGCTCAAGTGCCGAAATTGGCACCCTATATAGAAAAGATGCGGGAAAAACTTTCAGGCACCCTCAAGATTCCGGCGGAGAATCTCTCCGTGAAGGCGACTACTACCGAAGGCTTAGGTTTCACCGGCAGGGGTGAGGGTATTGCCTGTTACGCCGTTGTATCTCTGGAGAAGACTTAATTGGCCGAGAGAATTGACGCTGAAATCGCATATCTGGCCTCCCAGGGAGCTTTCTGGATATATCTGTTCCTCTTTTTCAGCTCCTTCATTGAGAATCTCTTCCCCCCCTACCCCAGCGACGTCGTCGCCCTGACCGGAGCTTATTTCATCTACACTACGCACCTTTCGATTGTATTAGGTTTCGTGCTCGTGGTCTCAGGAGGCTTGAGCAGCGTGATGATCCTCTATTTTTTGGGTCGATACAAGGGGGCGAAGTTCTTTCAGAAAAACCGGGGTCCTTTCCTCAACACAGAATATCTGGAGAAGATAAAATCCTGGTTTTCAAGATACGGCGAAAAAGTGCTTTTGGCCTCCCGCTTCATGGCCGGCATAAGGACCGTGATTGCCATCGGCG
>Ga0209979_1004234_pt1 | contig 11998 bp, 9 predicted proteins | sample AnhtaG_FD_183114 | JGI IMG/M metagenome (GOLD analysis project Ga0209979, IMG submission 183114) | Deep subsurface microbial communities from Anholt, Denmark to uncover new lineages of life (NeLLi) - Anholt_01485 metaG (SPAdes) (version 2) | ecosystem: Environmental > Aquatic > Marine > Oceanic >...
GGTTCATCTTTAATCTGGTGAGACGAAATTCCGGTGTGAAATAATGTGTGGAAACCGTATTCTTCACACAGCCGATATATCTGGAAATAGTCCGGGTTGTCGTAGTTTTTCTGCGGACTGTGAAATTTCATCCCGACAAAACCATTGTTCTTGAAAGTCTCCACTTGGCGAATCGCATTTGGGTCGTCCAGATTAACACGTCCGCAGTTAATAAACACATCCGGATAGCCGGCAGCAGCATCTTTCATAAGCTTCATATCTTTCATCCAGGTCAGCACAAAGGCCATAGCATTACGCGGGCGATATATCTTAAGCATTTGCTCGACCCAGGCCTCTGTGCCGCCGCAGTGAATATGTGAATCAAGAATGAACTTCGGAGCTTTTGCAGGGTTACTGGCCGATAAGGCCGCTTTTGATTTAGGGGTTTTGCTTGCCACGGTTAATGCCGAAGCTCCCACCGCTATCTTCGCACTATTGCCAAGAAATTCTCTTCTTCCTATTTTCTCCCGCAACCTGTCCATTTTAAACTCCTATACTAACCAATCACCGATCTCTAATTCACTAATCAACTAAGGTTACTACTTGCATCGATTTTACTTGCTCTATCTGAAATGATATCTTTCATAACGTAGGCTATAATAGCCGAATAGGTGCGACAATCAACTCAAAACTTAGGACTTGTCCTGAGCGAAGTCGAAGGGCTTGTCCTGTCTGCGAGTATTTCTTTCATTTGCGGACATACTAACTATGCAATCTTTAATCGTCAATTGAAAATCGCAAATCATAAAGCGCTGACCTCCGTTCTCTTTCTCAAACTAAGAGCTTTTCAGGAAAATAGATATTCATTTTCCTGAACCTCAAGTCATAGGAACCATCCGCTCTGTAAAGTGCCTAGTCTTCAAATCTGTCCAGAATCCGGTTCACTTACTTCCCCCTGTTGTCTTTCCCGAGCGGAGAACATAACTGAAAGGGATCCTTTGTAGATGAACGGTTGGACTGCTAGGCTGCCCCATCTGTATCACGCTGGCCGGACAGACGAGGTCATTGAGTAGGCGATTAAGTATCCCTCCTCCAAGGATAGTCTCCTCATTACCCTCACTGCTAACCAAGGCGCGCCCTCCCCACGTCGGGAATGCATACTTGCCGAACTTTTTTGCGACACCTGTAGCCTTGGGCCGAGAGGAGAAACGCATGTCTACGCCTAATTCGCGAGCCAACCAGACAAAGGCTATAACGTCAAAGCTCGCTAGGATGCACAGTCTACCGTCCGCGATTCGAAGGACATGTTCAGGATCCAATTCCCAGCAGATAAAAGGCTTACAAGGCACGGTGGAGAGGTTCAGCTTTAATAAATCATAAGTCTGGTACCGCGCGTCCGCCGGGATCAACTCGTCGAATTCTCTCGCTACTTTCTTCAGATCTTCCGTCGGCTTTCTTTTTTGATCATATAATACTGGCGAGAGCACAACTTTGGCGCTCTCCCGCGCCCTATTAGTGTCCTCGTCATACCCGATACCAATGTGTATGCAACCTTGTATAGTTCCCCCTGCTAATTGCTCTGCAACAGCTTGGTCACACATCTTCTGCATTACTTCGTCATATTCTTTCACTACGGCATGATTTTCTGCTAAATGAATTGGAGCATCGAATCCGATGTCTATCCCCTTATCTGTGGCCAATACCTCCTGAACTTGTGCCATACGCCTTAATTGACGATGGATTCTCTTTGCCTGCCGCCTCTGGCTGGGCGGCAACCCGTTCTCTTTGTTCAGAGGTGTTGTAAACGTACACATCGGATCTAAATCTCGAAGTTGATCCATAAGCATCGAATTGATCCGCCCTGATTTCAGTTCAATAATCTCGATTTTTGGTTTTCCTTTCCTACAATCAATCCGTAGCAAATCTCCCACATGTACGAACGTCGTAAGATCGCAGACAAGCGCAAATGTCTGTCTACTTTCGGCATTTAGCCGTTCTGACTCTGCAAGTGCCATCTTAACTACTGAAATATCTATCCCCGGTGCGTAGTCATGCATGGACAGACGCCGCATGACGTGGGTTTCCTTCATAAGCAGCGTGTACGCAACTGCATCTATTACCTTTCGTACCAACAATTCTCGTTTGATCTTCTCCTCTTTCGCCAGTTGGCTGTCCGCACGTGTCCGTACAATTAAGTCTAGAGCTTGTCTTTGCGCCTTCTCGAAGCCCCTGTGACATGCAGCACGAAAAGCCTTTACTTGCTTGTTGTCCTTACGACTATTGTGAAGCAGTGATTCTGCAGGCACGCTTTTAATTCCGTATGTCAGGGCTTTGTTTGCAAGATCGCTAAAGGCTCCCAAAAAGCTCGACATAACACACCCCAAATTTCCTATTTAACAGACACAATCCTTCGAACTGAAAAAAAATCGTCCCCTGAAAAAAGCAGATAGCAGGTTTTGCCATCGTTACTCATCCACTTGGTTGGCAAAGAGCTTGTCTCCCCCGGGCCAACATCCCATTCCTCCGTATAATATACAGTAGTCCACGGCCCCCACGGCTCAGGAGCGTCAAAAATCCCTAATCCCCCTTTGAATCGCATATCATCCTCACCATAGATAGTCTGACACCACAAATACCGCTTTAACCCGGGATTATATGTAATCCCGGCACGGTAGCACCTGCCGGGGTTAATAAACACAGCCCTAATTTCGCGAATGTCCCTTGTCCATATTGGCTTGCCCGAATCATTAAGACCCTTAAAAAATTCATAAGCATCCCGCTTTATTATTCTGTCTTTCGGCACCCGCGCCATCACCATCCTGTCAGCCGGCTCGTATGCACTATCACTATCGTGCGAGTAGATGTAAACAAAATCATCCCTCGCACCGGCGTAATTCCTGCCGAAGTTCAAAAATGTTGGAGCACCAAAGCTCGTCGTAAACTTCCACTCGCACCACGTCCAGTTTTTGCCTTGGTCTGCGGACCAGGCTATTTGCGAATTGCCGGTATTTCTAACTAACATGTAAAGCACGCCATCGACACACAGAAGCCCGCTTGCCTTCGCACCTTTAGCCCCCTGCCCTATTCGTTCGCCGGTATCTGTGCGAATGTTGACTCCCCGAAAATCAGGTGGCGACCCGACAATCTTTGCAATGCCGAGACTCAGCTTCTTTTTAGTTTTCGGCTCAAATCCCCAGCCGTCTCCGTAAGCTGTGTACTGATTATCATCATCCGCCCAGGTAATCGGCCAGTTATCGCTGCCGGATGCCCGCCGGATAATCGTATCGGCCGGCGCCCATTCGATACCCTTTATCACAGGACTGGGCGGATACGGCGCGATCGCCCTACCGCCCTTTTGCGTTGCTGACAGCACGATTGGTTCAATGAACGGTTCGATGGCCTTGTAGTCGGAATTGCGTGCTTTGTTGAGTGACTTGCCTGCCCTCGCTGCCACAATATCGAGACTCGGTATCACTACAATCAAGCTGTCATAAAGCCCCCACGACCAATAGGTATCTCGCGGTACCTTAGCCATAGTCCCATCGGTATTGTTCCACCATAACAGGCCATAGTGGTCCGAGGCATTGAAGTAGCTTTCCTTCTTGACTACCGGTAGCCCCCGAACGGCCCGAGGCACGATTCGCACCATATCGACAAACCAGGTGGGGATGATTTGTTTATCCTGCCAGCGACCGCGCCGCAGATATAGGTATCCTATCCGCGCCATCGCATCAACGTTGGCACTGATGCCTGAGCCGAACTCACGCCGTTTGATACCGTTAATCTCTTTCGGCCGATAGGCGTTGTTCCGCCAGGTCAAATCAGATGTACTTATCCCAATCGGGCCGAAGACACGCTCAAACATCAGCTTATTAAGGTCCCGCCCATAGACTAATGCAACACATTCAGCCAACCAGTTCGGCCCCCCATCGCTGTATGACCATTTTGTCCCCGGCTCGAACATCAGTTCGGTGTATCCACCGTTTTTATCGAAACCTGCGGTCTGGGTCGCAAGGTCGAAGAGCGTTATCTTATCGAGCCAGCCGGTCTCAATATTTGACTCAGGCTGAATACCAAAGTATGGATGATATTTTTTGGCCCGGTCTCTCAAGCTGTTGATTTTCCCGTCCTTTAGCGCCAGACCCACTGCGGTAATGCCAATTGCTTTTGTTGTTGACTTAAGGTCGTATCGTTGTGTTTGGTCACCCCACTGCATAACGCATCGGCCGTGTCGGATGACGCTGCCCGACCCCTCGCCGGTGAGCGCATAGTCACGGGCCTTTCGCAATATGGCCGCATCCATCCCCGCCTCTTGGGGCCTGGCCTGCTCCCACTTACGTCCCGGCCAAACGGCCCCTCTATTATTATCACTGACACCGAATGCAGACCCAACAATCCCTCCAACCGATACGAGGATGATTAGCGTTTTTCTACCCATTGATCCCTTCATAACGATAAGCAAGTCCTCGATAATCATTAGTCAATAGACAATAGTCGATAATAAATTAGTACCCCCCTGCCCTGCCGGTCTGCTTTGGTGGGATATGAAATGCGAAAGACAAGATATTAAATACGATATACGAGATACGCAATACGATATTAACTTTCTTTTCCTTCGGCTTTTGGTGTTTCGGCTTCGGCTGCTGCTTCTTCCGTTACAGCTTCTTTAGCGGGAGCTTCTTTTCGGCCGGCGTGGCTCTTGCGATGAGCAACCTTCGGCAGACCCAGTAAAGATTCACCCTCAGACCATCGCTCTTCATCTTTTAGCTTTTCGATACGTTCAGCACGGGTCAGAACGTTTCGGTGTCGGCTCAAGGCGCCTTTGATTTTTAAAGAACGATCAATAGACATTCAACATTTCTCCTAAAAAACTACTTTCACTTTTCTTTACTTTACTAACTTGCCATAAGCATCACTGAAAAGGTGTTGCGTAAAAGGTTCATAATTCGGAGGAGCTTTATATTTGGCTCCAATCTTGATAATTTCTTGTAATACCTTGTATCCATCAGTCCCGAGCGTTCTCGGGTTATCATATCTATTTTTTGTTTGCAAAAAGTAACGGCCGTTTTCCATCACAATTTCAGTATCAATGCCGTACTCGGCGAAATGTGCCCGCACCGGTACTAAGTCCGCTCGTGCTCCAAACTCCACCAGGACAATCACATTGTTACCCGTCGATTTAGGCTGAGTGGGTTTAACTTCATCCAGCAATGTACTATCTTCAACGGGCGCAGGCGGTTCCCTTATATCGGCCGCCTCCCGCTCCATCGGAGTTGTCCGATTAATCTGCGGCGTTTCTACGGCTGTGCCGATTGCTCTCTGGTCGGTTAGATAATATTCCTGACCGAGCCGAAAGGCTGCCAGAACCAGCAGAATAAGGCCCAGGACCAACGCAACGGCGAGCTGATACGGCATTGAGAGCTCGATTCTGCCAAAATTGAATTGGACAATTTTAGGTTTTCTCATCCATCGTGCTGTTGTTTTGGACGTCTCTGCATTAACGGCAGACTTACTTTCATCGGACCTTTTTGGTCGCATTTTTTCCAGGGTCCTGCCGAAGCCGGGCTTATCACGGGCCTTGCTCATCACCTCATAAAGAGCCTTTTTTCTTTTATTCCGTACCATAGCCGAATCTGCTTAATTAAACAAAACGTCCATTAAACAATTATTATATCGGCATAAGTTCAAACAACAAGCCAATATCAGCCAAGAAATTGTCAAATTTTTTATAATATTTCAATCTGAATTTCAACGATGAACCACCGACATTTGTAAGTGAGGAGTCAAACAAATATTTAGGTAAATCGGGATAGAGAAAGGACATTTACTTTTTCAAACTTTTTGTGAGAATATTTATAAAGCTCTTTTACGCAAATGCTTACAGTGATTGGTAGGCATTTTAAAATGGTCGTTTTTTTGTGCTTTTTGGCATAATTTGCCTTAAAAGCATTGTTTTTTCTTGACGACAAGATTGCTAAATGGTATAAATAAAATTATGCTGAAGGACTTTACATTTTATTAGCACTTTATATTTTATTAGCACTTTATATTTATGTTTTTAAAGGAAGGAGGTAGTATCAAATCGTAAAAAATCATCTTGGGCAGATGATGTAGTGAGTGTGAAAATTATTATTGGCCGTTTTGTTTGTAGTTGCTTGCATCTGCCTGAACCATCGTGCTTTCTTGCGAGAACAAGAACGGGGATTTCATAGGCACAGGTGTGTGTTACAGACAACGGGTGTTTTGGTGTGTGGCCTAAGCATAATTATTTAACTTTTTTTGAACCCCGCCCGTCGAAGACGGGACGGGGTGAAGGAGGACTATTATGTCTAAGAAATTGTTTTATTTGGTTTCTTTTGTTTTGGTGCTGAGCCTGGCTCTCACAAGCGTAGCCAATGCTGCCGAGAAGTCCTATCTTATTGGCTGGTGGAAGTTTGACGGCGATACGCTGGACTCTTCCGGTTTGGATAACCATGGCAACGCTGAAGGTAATCCGACATTCGTAGCCGGTAAGGTTGGCTCCAACGCCCTGGACCTCGACGGCGACGATTGGGTTGAAATCAATAGCGTAGTAGATGACATAACGAGCAACGAAATTACGCTTAGCGCATGGGTCAAAACAACTGACAGTAGCGCGGACTGGTTTTCTTGTAATACCGCAGGTACCGGCAACGTGGTCAGGTTTTGTCTTGAGAACGGCAGGGCCGCTTTCGATACAGACGACGAACACGCCCTGTCCACCACGACGGTCAGTGACGACCAGTGGCATTTGCTGACGTTCGTCAGGAGCGGGATGACCGGATATGTATACGTCGATGGAGTTCTGGAGAATTCAGACACGGCCGTTTACAATTTTAGCCCCGATGACCTGTGGTCAATAGGCCAGGAATGGGATGATGCCCCAAGCGGCTTTTTGACCGGCACCGTGGATGACGTCCGCATTTATGACCGGCCTCTGCCGGCAGACCTTATATTGGGTTTGTTTAACGGCATAGAACCAGTATTTGTGAAGGCCGAGAACCCCGAGCCGCCTGATGGTTCCATATATCTAGATACATGGGTGAGCCTTAACTGGTCGCCGGGAGATACTGCGGCCTCACACGATGTGTACTTCGGCGAAAATTATGACGATGTAGCTGCCGGTACTGGCGAGACGTCCCGAGGCAACCAGGCTGTAGCGTTTTATGTTGCCGGCTTTCCCGGATTTCCTTATCCGGATGGTCTTGTTCCGGGCACAACTTACTACTGGAGGATTGATGAGGTTGAGGCTGACGGCACTACGATACACACAGGCGATGTCTGGAGCTTTATGATTACCCCCAAGAAGGCCTACAACCCTGAACCAGTTGATAGTGCCAAGTATGTTGACCCGGATGTGGAGCTTAGCTGGACGGCAGGTTACGGTGCGAAATTGCACACCGTGTACTTCGGCGAGAATTTTGACGATGTGAACAATGCCGCCGGTGGTCTGTCCCAGGCGGCTGCAACCTATACTCCCGGCACCCTCGAAATGGACAAGACTTACTACTGGCGGGTCGATGAGTTCGATGTCGTCGCAACGAATAAAGGCGATGTCTGGAGTTTCAAAACCTTACCCGTTATTACCATTACCGACCCTAACCTTATTGGCTGGTGGAAGTTTGACGCAGGTAGCGGCAGCACCGCCATTGATTGGTCCGGTCATGGAAATGATGGCGAGCTCGGAGGTGGCCAGAACTGGGTGGACGGAATTATGGGCGGCGCGTTGGATTTGCGCGGGTCCGATTATGTTTCGATTGACGGTGTAGTTGATGACATAACAAGCAACGATATTACGCTTAGTGTATGGATCAAAACCACGCAGGGGGGGGAGGGGAACGTGTTTGCATCTAATGATGGCGGTAGTCACATTCTTCAGTTTGGCATCGACAATGGGAATGTTTGGGTGGATGATGGTCCCGATATAGACTTTCCCCCCACTGTCAACGACGACCAGTGGCATATGATAACGCTCGTCATGGAGGGCTCAAGAATATATGTATACACCGATGGAGTTCAGGTAGGCCAGATTACAACTATCATCGATATCACCACGGAAACACGGTGGTCAATAGGACAGGAATGGGATCCTCCCAACCCAAGCGACCTTTATGTCGGCATGGTGGACGATGCCCGCTTCTATGATGTGGCGCTGACGGCGGAGCAGGTTAAGGAGCTTATGAGAGGTGATCCATTAGTTGCCTGGAATCCGAGCCCGGATAATAACTCAACAGTGGATATCGACGAAGCCAAGCAGCCCCTTAGCTGGTCACCGGGAGATGAGGCATCTGAGCACGATGTTTACTTCGGTACTGATAAAGATGCTGTAGAATTAGCAGATGCATCCGATACGACCGGTATATATCGCGGCAGACAGGGTACTACAAGTTACAATATCCCCGAAAGTCTTGAATGGGCCGGCGGGCCTTACTACTGGCGAATCGACGAATATAATACCGATGGGACTATCAGCACAGGCGGAACCTGGAACTTTTCGGTAGCCGATTATCTTATCGTGGACGATTTTGAGGACTACGATGTTGGCAACAATGAGATATGGTGGTCGTGGATTGATGGGCTTGGCTATCCCGTGCATCCTACCAAACCGCCACATCCCGGTAATGGAACCGGCTCGATGGTCGGCGACGAAACCACTTTATCTTATATGGAAGAGACCATCGTTCACGGTGGCAGCCAGTCGATGCCTATCTTCTACGACAACAACCAGCAAGCCAAGCTCAAGTATTCAGAGGTGGAGAAAACGTTGAGCTCCTTACGAGACTGGACTGTGGAAGGCGTTGGAGTGCTATCGATTTGGTTCTACGGTGTTGCGTTTAATGCTGCTGAGCCTTTGTATGTTGCTCTCAATAGCAATGCGGTAGTTACTCACGATAATCCAAATGCAGCTCAGATAGAGGCCTGGACGGAATGGACTATCGACCTGCAGGCATTTGCCGACCAGGGCGTGAACCTGGCCAATGTCAATACGATTGCTATTGGTCTTGGCAACAAGAAGAATCCGGTGGCCGGTGGTTCAGGTGTGATATACATCGATGATATTCGGCTGTACCGGCCGGCTCCATAACCAGAAGCATCGGAAGCCATAAGCGGCAATTGTTCGTTTGTGGTGACAGACGATAGCCGAACGGATTAGCATCACTTGTACCTGCGGTTACGCAAGTGCAGGCAATTCGGGGCTTATACCGAATGATTCGGTATAGGCCCTTTCTTTAAATGTTAAGGGATTTATAAAAAAAGGCCGCTTTGAAAAGCGGCCTTTTTACTCACCGTTAAGAACAACCTCAAACAAATTTTATAGTTCGGCCTTTGGTTCTGTTAATAACACGAAGCTCAGAAGCCATTAGTTTCCTGGTGCTCGCCGTTGCCACCACTTCGCGGATGAGCGTTTTCATAGACGTCTTTGAGCTTTGTCGTTGTAAGATGTGTGTAAATTTGGGTCGTTGACAGGGACTGATGGCCGAGCAGCTCCTGGACACTTCTTAGGTCCGCACCATTGTTTAACATATGCGTTGCAAAACTGTGACGCAAGGTATGTGGACTGATGGCCGGGTCCAGTCCTGCCATCTTAAGATATTTGTCCATCTTACGACGGACGCTGCGGGTGCTGAGCCGTTTGCCGTGTTTGTTGACGAATAAAACTTTGGAATCAAAATTATCGTTATTTTGTGCCCGTTTATTCCTAAACTCCATATAATGCTGAATGACCTGCAAGGCGGATGAGCCGATAGGTGCGATTCTTTCCTTTTTGCCTTTGCCTCTGATATGAACGATCTCGCCCAGGAAGTCTATATCGTCCATATTTAGGGCTACAAGCTCGCTGACTCTTATGCCGGTGCTGTAAAGGGTCTCCAGAATGGCCCTGTCTCTGGCACCGAGCCAGTTATCCTGTGGTGGAGTATCGAGTAATTTCTTTACTTCTTCATACTCAAGAAATCGCGGCAGCTTCTTGTCCTGTTTTGGTGTTCTGACAGCTACGACCGGATTGGAGGTGACATGGTTTCTTTTAACAAGGAACTTGTAAAAGCTCCGCAGGGTAGCCAGTTTGCGGGCTATGGTCGCTTTGGAATACTGCTTCTCATTTAGAAAAGCAAGATATGCTCTGACAACATCTGTCCCTGCTGAAAGAAGTAACTGGTCAACTTTTGGCTTAGTCTGCGTTGCTACAGCCGTAGCCGAACTGTCGTCCTGCTGGGCCGGCGAAACCAGCTCGGCATCCGGCGGGCTGCCATCAGAAGAACCAATCAGAAACTCACCATACTGGGTCAGGTCGGCGCCATAACATTTAGCTGTGTGCTCGGAGAAACGCCTTTCAAACTTCAGGTAATCTAAAAACTTTTGGACTGTTGTACTTTCTTCCATAATCTACCTACCTGTTTAATCTTGTCGGGGGTTTTCTTAACTTTCTAAAATCACAATTGCGTTCATTTCTATCTTGACAAATGCCTTCCTGATTAGTTCGCATGAATTTGGGCATCTGTATTTTCGCCTTCGCCTAAGAGCTCGTCTGCCTGGCCAATTAGCGACTGTGTCAGTTTGAAACTCAGCACGGCTGCATCAAACCAATCGAAATCTGTCTGCTTATCTTTTGCCTGCTCAATCAGAGCATCCAAAAGTTCGTCTTCGGCGCCGTTCTCGTAACGAAATATAAACTTCTCTATCCCCTTGTTCAAAACCAGTTGTCGCTTCATTTTTTTCATCACTACGGGCAGCTTTAACTTCAGGCAAAATCGGTTGACAAATATAGTCCGTTAAGTATTTCTATAAACACCTACGTTTGTTATCGGCCTAAAACCAACTTACTAAAGCCCAAACTTCAATTTTCTTCAACAAATGTGATAAAATCGACAATGTGAAAAACACTACAACGCTTTTATCGGCCAATAAGACGTTTAGCTTTACAAAAATGAATGTGAATGTTGCCAGATTGAGGTTAAATTTGGATATATTTTGTATTGGCTGACCGCAGGGAAATGGAGGGCTTTGCTCTTAATTGACCTTGAAGAAGATTCTTCCGTCTTTTTTCTCGGAGTGAATAATCCCTTTGTGTTGAAGGCCGGTGACATATTTCAAGGCTTCGTTAGGGCCGATGCCCAGACCTGAGCATATGTCATTAAGCGAGCAAGGCCTGCGTTTCAGTATTGATAATACATCTTCGGCTTTATTTTCAAGGCCCCTGCCGTGGTGGCTCAGTGAGAAATCAGCTACGACCTCACACTTCGGGCCCAGGCGTGCAGCTATAGCCTGCAGCTTTTCGGCATCCAGTTTCTTGATGTCAGCCTCGGCCGTGGGTCGCACGGCTGTGTTAAGCTGGATTTTGTCGGGACGAATGAGTTCTATGGCGTCCCTGATTTTAGCAATTTGCTCGGCTTCGGTATTTAGACCCTCGACAAAAAACACTTCGAGCCATATCCGGCCGGCAAATTCATCTCTGAATCCGCATAACCCAGAAATCAGGTTTTCGATACTAATATCTCTGTGTGGGCGATTTACTTTTTGGAAAGTCTGTTTGTCACCGGCGTCCAATGAGGGCATCAATACATCAGCCTTTGCGCAATCTGCCCGTACATCTTCTTTGAATAACAGGGTGCCGTTGGTTAATATAGCCACGGGAATATCGGTAATTTTCTTTATGCCGTCTACAAGTTCGCCGAGCCGTGAATTCAACGTTGGCTCACCGGAACCTGCGATAGTGATAAAATCAGCTTCCAAGCCTTCAGCTAAAGTCTCTCTTAGCTCGGCCAAGATAGGCTCGATGGGTCCATAGTCCTTTCGCTCTATTGTCCTGTCAGTGGTTTTGCCGAGCTGGCAATAGACACAGTCGAGCGTGCAGACCTTGAACGGCACGATATCAACGCCGTAACTTCGTCCTAATCTTCGCGAAGGCACCGGCCCATAGAAATATTTTTTCTCAGAAGCCACTTTTTTACCCGCGAACGACCTCAAATATTTTTTTGCAGGTTTTCAGCAAATCTTCGAGCCA
>Ga0209979_1004235_pt1 | contig 11998 bp, 11 predicted proteins | sample AnhtaG_FD_183114 | JGI IMG/M metagenome (GOLD analysis project Ga0209979, IMG submission 183114) | Deep subsurface microbial communities from Anholt, Denmark to uncover new lineages of life (NeLLi) - Anholt_01485 metaG (SPAdes) (version 2) | ecosystem: Environmental > Aquatic > Marine > Oceanic...
CATCTATAATAATGCTAATTGTTTGATGTCTTCCCAGAAAATCAAATTTAGTCATTAGAATATCAAGTTGAATTGATCCTTGAAACCAGTTTAGAGAAAAGTATTCCTCAAAGGGTAAGTGATATTCGATTTTAAACCTATAGGCGGTATTAGGTATTAACCTTATACGATTTGCTATGAAATTGATAGTTAACTCTTTCTTTTCGGGATTACCAAGAGAGTTGATTGTTATTTCTAATTCTCCTAAGTCATCTGATACAGATACTCCCTTGGCTTGAAATGGTATATCCAGCGAAACAGAGTCATAAGAGAGAATTCCTAAATTTTCGATTGAGAGTTCTTCTTTAACTCTAATTATGCCCCATGGTGAGATATATATTTCTCTGTTAATTTCATTGATTTCCATCTTTGAAACTTCGTCATGAGAAAAAGTAATATTTATCTCCTTTAAATTATTTAAATTTTCCATATATGGAGTTAGTATCAAATCTCCAATCTGTTGCTGCACCAAATCTAATTCGTATCGTATAAAATATTCAGGGTCAGAATATTCAAAACCCCAACCACCTTCGATATCAGCTGATCCCCATGGTAAGTAATAAAAAGCTATTATCTCTCCTTCTGCTCTATATGGCAAGATTGGAAATACAAGACCGCTATAATAAATAATCTGTGTACCTGCATCAACATAAGATAAAAGATTTTTATACTGATGTATGAACTTAATAGATTTCGTTTGTTGAGGTAATAAAGGAGAATCAAAGTATATTGCAAACATTTCATAATCTTTTATTACCATATATGAACGTTCAGTAAGCAAAGTATTTCCTTTATCTCCAACGGTTTTAAAAAAAACTAAATCATTTGAATCAGCTAATGGAATTCCTATTAGAATTGAAGTGATAGGATTATTATTAAAATTTGTAACTGATATTGATTCTTCAAACGATACTAAACCATAGCCGCTTATATTGGCTTCTCTAAAAAGGTTGGTTATCACAATGTTCTCTGCTCCTTCTAAACTGGCTGAATATTTTGGTTTCTGTAAATCATCATTTTTCATATTATCAAAATCTGACATATTTGGAAGGAAAGAGATATTAATTAAAAATATCAGACAAATTAGAAAAATTAATAGTACTCGTACTTTTTTCAACATATTATACTAACATCTTCTTAAAATTATTTAAAAATAATGAATGCCGTTTATAAAAATTTATTATAATATATTTTTAAAACTTTTATATAAAATTTTAAATTTTCTAAGGTATTTATACACATTATTATTCTAAAGAGATTTTTTTGTTATGTCAACTAGTCGTACTCAATCTAAACGCAAGAAAAGAAGAAGTGGAAGTTCTCCTATGCCTATGGGAGGTGCAGGATTAATGAGATTCTTTGAAGATAGTTCAATTGGTATCAAAGTTGGACCAATAAGCACAATTATTTTATCTATTACATTAATAATGTTAGTAATCTTAGCACATGTGCATGTTTTCGATTGGCTTTTTACACCTGGTGGGGGTTAATTAGAATATTTATTTTAACTTAAATTCTTATTCATCTTAAATGAAAATATCAGAATTTCAGAAGCTAATTAAGAATCTTTATATTGAACAGGATCAAACAAGAGGTATAAAAAATACCTTTATTTGGTTAATAGAAGAAATTGGGGAATTAGCAAATATTTTAAAGAATCAAGAAATTGATACCAACAAAGCGTCAGAAGAATTAGCAGACATTTTTGCCTGGACAACTTCCTTAGCAAATTTATTAGATATTGACCTCGAATATGCTTTATTTAAAAAATATCCGAATATGTGTATAAAATGCAAATCAAATCCATGTATTTGCTGGAAATAAAAATTACCTTAAAATAAGCTCGAGAAAAAAAATTATTAGAAAATCCTATAAACCGTCAAAATTTCTAATGAATATTCTATTCTTTTATGAAAAACAAATAATTTTTTAACATTTTTGTAGTAAAAAATGAGCCTTTTAAAGAAGAAAATTTGGATAGATATCGAGCAACCTAAAACTGCTGTTATGTTTCATTCTTTAATTAAGAGATTTGAAAATGAAGAATCTGATCTTTTAATAACAGCAAGAGACTATGATTCAACATATCAAATTTTAGAGGATTATGGAACAATTCATAAGAGGATTGGCAAACATGGTGGGGAAAAATTAGAGGATAAATTAGAAACTTATATTGATCGATTGAAAGCTCTTCTTCCTCTAGTTAAAACATTTTCACCCGATTATTTTGTAACATTTTTATCCATAGAAGGAACACGAATAGCATACGGTTTACAGATTCCTTCAATTGGTATAAATGATGAGCCACGTAATAAACCTGTCTGCAAATTAATTCATCCCTTCATTGATAATATTATAACTCCGGAATGTATCCCTATAGAACTTTATATAAAGCTTCATGCTGATCCAGAGAAAATTATTCGTTATAATGGTTTAGATGAAATCGCGTGGTTATCAGAGTATAATCCCAATCCAGATGTTCTGGATAAGTTTGATTTGGAAAAGGGTAACTTTCTTTTAATAAGAAGTGAACCTACTCATGCTAGTTATTTTATTGATAAACTTAAACCCGATGAGACATTGATAAGCAAATTTCTCCCATCTATTTATAAAGAATTCCCAAATCATAAATATATCCTTTTAGTTCGATCTGAAAAGCAAAAAGGATTTCTTTTGAAAAAATTAAAAGAATTAAGGAAAGAAAAAAATATCATAATTACTCAATACTTACCGAATATAGTTGATTTATGTTTCTATGGATCTCTAATTATTAGTGGCGGTGGGACAATCGTAAGAGAATCAAGTCTACTGAATGTTCCTAGCATAGAGTTCTTTCCAGGCGACTCAGCACCTCAAGAGAAATTTTTAGTAAAGAACGGGTTTCCTTTAGAGCATATTAAAAGTCCCGATAAAATTATTGAAAGAGCAATAGAAATATTAGCTCAGGGACCATCGCCTGAAAGATTTAAGATAACCTCAATCAAAGAGAAAATTAATCAATATGAAAATCCAATTGAGATTTGTTTTAAATTTGTCAAAAAGAAATTGAGTAAAATATGAAAAGCTTTAAATAAACTCACATTAAAATAGATTTTCCCGAGAAGATCGTCTATTATAAGAGTTTTGAATAGACTTTTTCAAGTTTTCTTCCTACTGAATTCCACGTATATCTCTTAATAAAACTTTGAGCATTTTCTACTAAAGATTTACTCCTTGACTCATCGTTTAATAAATTCACAATTTCTTTAGCCAATTGATTAGGACTCTTCGGAGGTACAAAAATAGCATTATCTTGTAAAATTTCTTTATATGCGATCATTGAAGAACAAATTACAGGTGTTCCGCATGCAATTGCTTCAATTGGAGTTAAACCAAACCCTTCTGAAGCGTAAGAGTATGTAATAAAAATATCACCCAAAGTATAATAATATGGTAGCTCCTGCTCTCTGACAAAACCAATAAAATGAATATCTTTGTATTTGGCTTTCCATTCTTTATATTTTCTTTCCATCTTAAAATCAGGCTTCCCACCAATAACCAAGTTAAGATTAGGAACCTTTTTCTTCGCAATTTTGTATGCAGCAATGATGTCATCAACACCTTTATAGAACGCAATTCTTCCAATATATAAAAGAACTGGACCTACTATATTTAGTTTCTCTCTTAAAATCTCTGCTTCTCTTGGGTATGGCTTAAATTTTTCTTCTATTCCAACATAATGAATGTAAATCTTATCAAGATCTACTTTTGGCATATAATATTTTATCTCTTTTTTAATGAAATCAGTATCTGTTGAAATAATTGTTGCTTTTTGTGTAGCAAACTTAATTAAATATTTCTCAATAGGGATTTTAGTAAAACTTGTTTCAAATGGACCCAAGTCATGTATAGTTGTTATGAATTTCTTTTTTTTAGATAAAATAATAGGTAAAGTCCCTTTAGGTGCATTTCCATGAAAAATATCAAAATTATGGCTATTTATGTATTTAACTGCTTTCAGTATAAACTGTGGGGCCCAGAGAAAACGTCTTGGTATTAAATCAAGCTGAATAATATCAGGATCGTTGAGATCAATACTCCATTTTCCTGTAATCAATTTAACATTATGCCCTTGTCTTCTAAGATAATCAAAAACACCTCTAAAAAATTTTCCAGCTCCATCTTGGCTATCTGGAGCGATTGTTAGGGAGACAAGGCAAATATTCATTTTTTCCATGATAAATATAAAATTTCTACATTTTTTAAGAGATCCTATTGTTTTAAGTTAGCAATTCATATCCATCTTCCGTAACTAAAATAGTTTCCTCAGATTGAGCCACATAAACTCCTTTTTTTTCTGCTAATACAAAATGAGCTTGCAGTTTTCCTTGTTGTACTAACTCATGAATCCCAAATGCTATTCCCATCCTAAATTCATTAGCTAACCATCTTTCAGCAAATGGTAATGTTTTGTAATTTTTATTCACAAAACCTAAAAGCTGTTTAGAGGCTTTTCTACGTAAGGGAACTCTTCCAGAATATGGATTCAACTCATAAATATGTGAGTATTGCGTATTGTGAACTGATCCTTCGCCTGTGCTAGCGAATATTTCTATAGCAAAAACTTCACCTTCTTCCATTATATCTCCCCCTTGAGAACCCAATTCGGGTAATTGTTTTCTCCCATGAACGGTCCATCTCTCAATTTGATGGCCTCCAAGTTCTTTTATTGGATTATATTTAAATCCTCTAACTATATCTTCAATTTTTTTCCCTAATTCCCTCGTATTTACTTTTGGTTTTATCATCATTTTTACCGCATCAAGAGCAACTTCTGGTGCTTGTACAATATTTTCAAGTGATTCATCTTCATTGAAATTAACGGTGAATGCAGTATCGACGATATATCCTTCAATGTGCACGCCCAAATCTATTTTTACTAAATCACCTTCGCCTATCATTAAACCGTCATCCTTTAAAGGAGATGTATAATGTGCTGCAATATTATTTACACATAAATTTACAGGAAATGCACATAAACCGCCCAAATCTTCAATTTTAGCCTCGGCCATCGTAACAATATCTAATGCTCTCGTTCCAGGCTTGATTTTTGGTTTAATATCCTTTTTAACTTCTTGTGCTATTTTTCCTGCCTTTCTAAGTGATTCTATTTTAATTCTATCTTCTTCTTCTTTTTCTAACTCTTCCTTGCTTTTTTCTTCTTGAGTTTCACTATTTGACTTTTTATTCTCGGTCATTAAAATTACTAATGTGGATTTTGATAAAAATATTTTTTAAATAAGTATTAACTTTAATATTAAAGTTAACATTAAAATTAGATCAAAAATAAAAATAATTTTATAATATAATTTTATTATTAGAATATTAAATATCTACTTATTCATGTTGATTAATCTTTGAGTGAAAATATCGCTGAACTCACTGACTTATTACGCCAAATGGAAGCTGTAAATCCAGATATTCAGGGTTCAGCTATCGTGAGCGTTCAAGGGCTTCCAATATGCTCTGCGCTTGCGAGAGATATAAATGATGGTATAGTTTCAGCGATGAGTGCAGCTATTCTAAGCGTTTCTGAACGCGCCGTAGAAGAGCTTGCTCGAGGAGATTTGAAGCGAATACTAATAGAAGGTGTTGACGGCATCATAATACTGTCTAAAGCCGGGGAAAACGCTATTTTATGTACTCTCGCGAAAAGTGATGCCTCTCTCGGTATGGTCTTTCTTAACATTCAAAGCGTCTCAAATAAGATTGCTGATTTGTTAGATTAATTTCTTAATTAATATAATAACTTCCTACCCAACCATTATAATAGAATTCAAACAATTTCAGAAAAGAAAATTTCTTAGAAAGTTAGAAAAAGAACTGGTTAATCTTGATATTAATACTAACATTAGAGAAGATATAATTAATTATTTATCAGATATTCTGAATCCAAAAAAATTAACTAATTATCATCATAAAGATGTAATTATTGGAAATATCAAGAAATCGCAAAACTAACGAGCTTTAAAGGAAAATCACATTATGATATTCTAAGAGAAAGGTTATTTTTCCAATATATAATTGATTGGTTTTATCAAATATATCTAAATGAGAAAAGTAAAATTTAAAAAGAGTTTTAAAATTTTATTTTCGAATTTCTTCGATTTGATCAAATATTTTATCAAACCTCTCCCTTATAGAACCATATAAACCTTCTTCTTCAGAGACCACAGAATTAATTGCTGTTTTTAATCCATAATGACTTTCGGATATTAGAACTCTAATTGGTAAAGTAAGAATATCATTAAATATCATCAAGATTTCTTGAATTATGCTAATAATTTGAGGTACTCTTTCACGAGTTTTATCAATTGGCGTAGTCTCAGAGGAAATCAAACCATTCTCTCTTTCCTTCTTTAATTCTTCCCAAACATTTTCTTTTAATTCGGAGAACTCAATACCTAAGTTTTCAAGAGCCATTTGAGCACCTTCAAATAGGTAATTTATTGTATCTCTTCCTGTAAATTGTTTAACATTGTCGACCATTTCTGGGGGTGCTAAACCATCCAGAAAACTGACTAGCAATTCGTTGTAATCTCGGATTACATCTAGTGGAATAAATAATAATGTCATTTCTTTAAGTTGTCTAAATATATATCCAAAAACTTTTGAGAACCACTCATTCTTGAGAGATTTTTCTAACAGGCCTCCATATTCATTTAAAAGATGAGTTCCTAAATAACCAATAATCTTGATCATATCATCCTCATAATTTCTAAAGTAATCAAAAAAATGGTCAGGTTCCATGTTTAGTTTATCTCTTATAATATCAGAAACTCTTTCTTTTATACTTTCTAATGGCTCATCAAGATACTCTTCTAATTTATCAATTGATATAACATCTTGGAGTTTATCTATAATATCAAGTTTAGTTTCTTGAACTATGTCTTCCTCTTCTAGATATTCACCAAAATTTACTTTTAGTGCATTTCTTTCTTTACTTCTTGAATCCATAAGTTTTTCCCATGATTTATAGTCATGGATTTTACAGATAAATTGTAGGCAATCTCCTCCTTTCGCTATACAAGCTTGCTCGACTATCTGAATCCGATAATCATTCCTTTTTATTTTTAGTATAAAGTTTGCAACACTTTCTAGCATTCCACATAGTCCACATGCTAATCCTTCAGTTTTTTTATCTTTCAATTTATTAAAATTAAATGTATCTTCATTATCTTGACCATAATCGGCACAAAGTGGGCACTTACTGATTTTTACAATGTAATCATTATATTTTGAACCTTCTTTAGGAATTTCTTCATAAGAATAATCATCTAACTCCCTACCAAATACTACAACCCAAAGAATCTCAAAATAATCCAAAACTTTTTTAGGAGATCCGGGCATAAATTTAAAAATATTTGAATGGCGCTCACACGATTCATAGGCAGCCCTCTTTCCAATTTCTCTAAGAATAATAAGACTATCTTCTTCCTTTTTAGTTATTTCATTGATTTCCTTAAGGATTTCCCTATAAAGTAATGTGTAGAATAATGCATTAGTAGACCGACCAAAAACTTTTGTAATTTTTTTCATTAACCATTGAAAAGCTCCCATTTTTAGCCTCTCCCCCCTATTCTATACTTGTACACTTGAATACATGTTTTATTTCCATAGGCTCGAGACTCTGGTACTTCATGTGGTTCAAAAATCAAAGAAGTTATGCCATTAGATTCTTTGTTAATAAGAGAAATGATTTCAGAAACCATTCCCAATATAATCTCACATCCAGCTATTTCTATATCATCGTAATGATATTTACACAGAGCACAATTATGATCTCGAACTTTTACCAAATTCTCAGCATCATTTAATTCAATTGAAGGAGAACTGTTTAAAATTTTTTGATAGATAGTCGTAATAACATCTTTTAAATTAGAACTGTTGACCGAATCTGTTGGTTTCCAGTATCGAATATAGGTTTTGGCTATATTTTGTCCCATCTTCCTTAATCTTTCTTTTAAATCAGAAACTCCATTTTTCTCCATGAAGCTTGCTAGGATATGAATGCTATTACGCATTTGATTCATGGTTGCATCTGTTTTTACCAATTCTTTCCTCGAAAAATTCATAGTTCTATTTTACAATCTTAAATTAATTTAAATATTGAAAAAATTTCATTAAATAAAAAATTTTTAATCTGATTAACAGATTATTAGTATGATTTTTAAGAAAAAGAAATAAAAATATGGCATTAAAATGAGGGGATATTCAAAACAACTACATTTTAGAGATAATTTGTCGTAATATAGGTTCTCCTGCAGCCCCAATCATCAATCCGTTCCGTACCAAAAGTTGGCCTTGAACTTCGATTGGATGGTTCAAGAGTTCACCATTATTGAAAAAAATAAGCGTGGGTATAGCGGTGACATTGTAGCGTTCGCCTAGAGCTCTATTTTTGTCTAAATCCTCTTTCAGTAATTTTATTAATCCTTCTTCCTTTAGTTTTTCTAGAATTGGGCTTAAAAATTTACAAGGGCCACACCATTGCTGTTTGTGTGAGGAATTCACTCAAATTTCAGTGTAGACATCTAAGATGACTTTGCCCTCTTTCATGGTATCCGGGATTTCAAGGCCAAATTCTTTTAGTTCTTCGATACTTGTCATGTTAATTTCAATTTTATGATTTTTGTTATTTTAATTGTTATGTATTATACTTAGGGGAATAAATATTTAATCACTTTTATTAATTTCATTTACAATTTAAAAATGTAATCACATAAAAATTGACAAATAAGGTTTCGAAATATATGTTAATTTCTAATTTAAAAATTGTAGAATAAAAGAATTAATTTTAAAATCGACAATAAGTTATAGTACATAATATTAAGATAAACTGATCGATTCAAATGGCAACTATAGATTTTGAATTCAGAAACCAGATTCTTGGTAATGATATTGGCAATACATTAGCATATTGTTATCAATGTGCTACATGTAGCGGTGCGTGTCCAGTAGCACAGGTTACTGAAGGTAAATATAACCCAAGGCGCTTAATTTTAGATGCATTATTAGGACTTAAGGAGAAAATATTTGGATCTGAAAATGCTTTTAGCATCTGGGGTTGTACGGTATGTGATACGTGTGATGAAGTTTGCCCACAAAAAGTTGAGCTGACTGAGATTTTCATAATATTAAAAAATTTGAGTGTAGAAAGAGGAGAAGCGCCAGCTTATTATACAGGTCAAGCTTCAACGGTTTTAGAACATGGAAAAGCAATCCCAATGCAACCTGCTATAGAAAGGAGGCGTACACAGTTAGGTTTACCTGCAATAATGGCTCCTGATATAAATGAAGTAAAAAAGCTCTTGGAAGCGACTAAGTTGCCCGAGAAACTTCCGAAATCGGAATAAGCTTATCTATTTTCTTTTTGATTTTATTTTTTTATATAATTCGTTAGAATTTTATAGTCTCTAAACCTTAATTGAATTATAGCCAAAAATTACAATATTTAAATTTGAATATGATTTGAGGTAAAAGAAATTGAGAATACCAATAGTTGGGGGAAATTGGAAAATGAATAGAGGTACCCCGGAACAATCTAAAGAATTGCTCAAGGAGCTAATTCCTTTAATAAATCATATAATCAATGTCGAAATTGTGATAGCACCACCATTTACTAGTTTAATAGGTGCCTATGAAATTTTAAAAGGTACTAACATAAAATTAGGCGCTCAAAACATGTATTTTGAAGAAAAAGGAGCATTTACAGGTGAAATATCACCAAATTTTTTAAAAGAAATAGGTGTTGAATATGTTATTCTTGGTCATAGTGAAAGAAGAAACATTTTCAATGAATCAGATGATTTGATTAATAAAAAATTAAAAAAAGCTTTGAATATCGGTTTAAAACCTATGGTTTGTATTGGTGAGCACCTAGAAGAGAGAGAAACGGGCAAAACTAAGGAGATAATTAAATATCAGATGGATAGAACTTTTAAGGATCTCAACAAAGATCAGATAATTCAGACTGTTATAGCTTATGAGCCAATTTGGGCGATAGGAACAGGAAAAACTGCTACTCCAGAACAAGCAGAAGAAATTCATGTATTTATCCGTGGAATATTATCCCAAAATTTTGATCAAGAAACAGCTGATTTAATAAGAATCCAATATGGGGGATCAATTAAACCTGATATCGCTGAAGACTTATTTAGGAAGAAGAATATTGATGGTGGTTTGGTTGGGGGTGCTTCTCTTCAAGCTAATTCATTAGCTCATATAATAGAAGCCGCTGAAAAGACATTTAATTAGAGTATTGTTTTTATTGCTTACTTTAAGTGAAATTTCAATTTTGATTGATATTGAAATGATATTTCACTCTTCTATCCAAGTATGCTGTTAAATGCTATTGTTAATTTTTGAGGAAATTCTCCAAAATAACTTTGTGGATCAGCAAAGAGTAAAAAAAAATATGGTTCAAATAGAGTTTCTTCAACCGTTGTCCCAACTCCCGATTTAATAATACAGACTTGAATTTGTTCATCAGAAAAAAATGAAGTTCTATAGATCCATTCTAATGGAGCAATATCAGGTATGAATCCTATACGTCTTAAAATTTCATTTACATTTTTTAAAGAATATTTCTTTCCGTAAACAACAATAGGTGAAAGATCAAAAGAGGTTATGCATATACCCAATAAACCGTATTCTTTCATTTCACTTAAAAAATCATTTGCTGCGCGTTTAATTTCACTTTGATGATCTGAAACATTATTTCTTGCTTTTAAATCAGTTAAAATTTCAATAATTTTGTTTTCTTCATTTTTTAAAATTGCCTCAGCCGAGTCAAGCGGTGTTTTGATATTTATAAAGTTATTATAGATTAATTTGATTTTTTCTTTTACTGATTTATGCAATAGAAATGACTCTGTTTGAGCTGTAATTAATACATCTCCTTCAAATGGGTTTTCATCCTTACTTTTTTTATGAATTTCAGTTGATTTTTTAGCTATAAATTCTAGCCTTTCAATTTTTTTATCTATATTTCGAGCAAATTCGAATAATGCCGATATTAAACCAGCGGTAAGATCGAATTTTGATTCAGAATCTAATTGTTCGTGAACCGTGGATTTATCTTTCGAGAAATCATAAAATCTAAGAAAAATTTTTACGCCTTCAGGTACTGGTTTAATTATTGTATTATAATATGGGAATCCTGTAGTCGAGATGATACTAAGTTCATATATTGTCATATGTATTAAGAGTCCTTGTAAATTTGCTTAGAATTTAATTAAACCCATTTTTTAATTAGATTTAATGTTTTCTGAATAAAAATAATTTTTTTAATCTTAAGTTAATAAAATACGACAAAAAATAATTAGGTTGTAAGGGAAAATTGGAGAAAATCATATAATTTGTTATATAATAACAATAGCAGGTTTACCTGGGAGAGATTGTGATGCTTTTTGTTCTTTTGAATCTTTTTCAAAAATAACATTGACCGTACAATTATTCTTCTTTTCAATAAGGGGTTTGATATCATCGAAGAACTGATATTCATCATCAGAGGATATAGTAAATTTAGGATATTTTCCTATATTCTTTACAATCCTGCTCACAATTTTACCTATTTGTTTACTATACTTTTTATTATCATTATCTTGCATTAATTTCTTCATAATTTCTCCTTGATTCTTAGTTTCTTCTAATAATAACATTAATGATTTATAAAATTTCAATTTCCAATGATCGGCAATTATTAGTGAAATGGATTTTAATTCTTCTTTTTTCATTACTGTTTTTATATTATTGATATCTTCTAAGATATTATTCATTAATTTCCATTTATAGTCTGATTCTTTATTTAGTAGCTTATTGTTATAAGCTGGCCACGCAGCTAAACTCACATATCCCTCATTAGCAAGATATTCCCAAATTTCCTCAGTCATATGAGGAGCTATTGGATGAAGCAATA
>Ga0209979_1004236_pt1 | contig 11998 bp, 9 predicted proteins | sample AnhtaG_FD_183114 | JGI IMG/M metagenome (GOLD analysis project Ga0209979, IMG submission 183114) | Deep subsurface microbial communities from Anholt, Denmark to uncover new lineages of life (NeLLi) - Anholt_01485 metaG (SPAdes) (version 2) | ecosystem: Environmental > Aquatic > Marine > Oceanic >...
TCCGCAAGAACGTGCTGGCCAAGTGCTACGGCGGCGACGTGACCCGCAAGATGAAGCTGCTGGAGAAGCAGAAGGCGGGGAAGAAGCGGATGAAGCGGGTGGGCAACGTGGACATCCCCCAGGAAGCCTTCATGGCGCTGCTCAGGCTGGGGAAGTAGGGATCAACCCACCTGTAGAGCGAGCTGGCGGAGCGTCTGGATGAAGGTCTCGCTCACTATTGCCCAGGCTTTCGCGTAGTCCGTCACTGGGTAAGGCAGCCCCAGTTCCGCGTGCGCCCGCTCGATGTTCTTCACCTTCGCGTGCCTGGGGTAGCCAGCCGCGAGCTTGTTGACGTTCCGCAGGTTCCGCACGTACTGCTGCGGTAGCGTCGCGAAGTCGCGGGCCATCAGGCGCTCCAGGAGGTCAATCGTGCCCTGGTTGCCTTCAGCCTCGTCCTCCGTCAGCAGTCCGGATAGCTGCATGCCCTCCAAAAGCCCGGCCAAGACCTGAAGCTTGTGCTGAAGGGAATCGTCAGTATCGCAGTCGCCCGCCAGATCCGCGATAGACCTGGCTTCCTCAATCACGATAAGCTTCTGGCCGTACCGGCTCCGGAACGCTGCGTTCACCTGGTCTATGGCCTCGGCAACAGAGAACTGGGCCGCTTGCGCGGCAACGCCTATCTGGGCCTCCTCCGGCTCGTAGGTCTGGACCCAGCAGTTGGCCCCGCCAGGGATACACTGTGCGGCCTCCGAGAAATGATCGCTAGCCACGTCGCAGGCAGCCCTAGACAGAGTCCGCTTGACCACGTGGGCAGCGTCTGTCCCCGCGCCCACTGTTTCGGGATACACCAGATTGTCACACAGAAGGTCCGTGCTGGGCAGCCCACACCGTTCACAGATCGCCGTGGTCGTGGCGCCGCCCACCGGGTCACGAGAATGAGCCACCCCGCAGGTGACTCCGGCCTCGAGCCGCCGCCGGAAGCGGCACTCCTTCCGCTCGTAGGGACACTGTTCTGGCACCTGGCAGACAGCCCACTCGTCGCTGAACTTGGGCGGCTCCCCGGCGGTCAGAAGCACGAACCGCGCAGAGTCCCGGGTCAGGGCGTCAATGGCAGCCAGGTGCTCCTTCAAGTAGCCAAGAACGGCCCTGCGCTGTATCTCGTCCGCGTTGGCTCGACCCTCGAGACCCCACTGCCGCCCGAGCGAATCGGGAAATTGTACAGCGAAGCGTGCCTCGGTGCCAGGGCAGCCGACGTCGAAGTAATGGAAGCCCGCGCGGAGGCTCGCATCGCGCCGGAATCCCCCGTACCGTATTTCAAACGTGGGCATTACCTATCTACGCTCAGGTACATGATCTTAATGTCTGTTCATTTTATCATTTGCCGCGGCTGGCTGTCGAGCACGACGGCTAGGGCCGTCTGGAAGGCGGCTTATGCTTCAGGCGAGGCGCTCAGCGCGCCATGATGTCCTCGCCGCCGTCCACGCCGATGATGTTCCCCGTCATCCAGGCCGTCCGCTCGTCGGAGAGGGCGACGATGGCGCGGGCCACGTCCTTGGTGGTGGTGATGCGACCGCTGGGATGGCGCGCGGCGGCCACCGCCAGCATCTGCTCGTGGCCGGGGATCTTGCGCAGAGCGGGCGTCTCGGTGATGCCCGCTCGGATGGCGTTCACGGTGATGCCCCTGGGGGCTAGCTCCACCGCCAGGTGGCGGACGTGATAGTCCAGGGCGGCCTTCGCGCAACCCACCGGGCCGTACTCCGGCCAGATGCGAGTCGAGCCGGAGCTGGTCATGGCGAAGACCTTGCTGCTCCAACCCAGAAGCTGGCGATAGACCATGTCCTGCACCCAGTACACCAGGCTGTGGGCCATCACGTCCAGGGTCATCTCCATCTGGGCCTGGCTGACCGCCTGCTTGGGGATTTCCGGTACGTATGACCTGAGGGTGCCGAAGGCCAGCGAGTGCAGCATCACCCGCACGTACGCGGACTCCTTATCCGCCTTCAGTCGCTCCTCGATGGCGTCCAGCATCTGGGCTCGCTTCTTGGCGTCGCGGGCGTTCATGTTGAAGAAGATAGCCTCCCGGCCCATCTCCTCAATCTCGGCCACCACCCGCTGGGCGTTGGGCAGGGTGGCCCGCAGATCGAAGTGGACGCCGAAGATGTGCATTCCGTTTCTGGCCAGCTCCAGGGCGGTGGCCGCGCCCATGCCGCTGGAGGCGCCCAGGATGAGCGCCCATCGGTTTTGCAGACTGTTCCCGTCAGTCACGGCTCTCCTCCCTCGCCAGCAGGTCCCGCAGATAGGAACGCAGCTCCGGCCCCAGGTCGGGCCTGGCCAGAGCCATCGATAACGAAGCCTTGAGGAGACCGAGAGGCCTCCCCACATCGAACCTCTCCCCCTCGTAGCGGCAGGCGAAGACCGGCTCCTCGCCCATCAGCAGGGCAATGCCGTCGGTGAGCTGGATCTCGCCTCCCGCGCCGGGCTGCGTGCGCTCCAGGGCGGGAAAGATGGCCGGCGTCAGCACGTAACGACCGACGGTGGCCAGATCGGACGGGGCCTCGGCCGCCGGCGGCTTCTCCACGATGCCCAGCACCTGGTAGACCCTCTCCTCCAGCGGCTTCGGTTCGATGACGCCGTAGTGGGGAAGCTCCTCGCGTGGCAGGCGCTGCACCGCCAGGACGCTACCGCCATGCCGATAGAAGACGTCTATGAGTTGCTTGATGGCCGGCACCGCGCTCTCGATGATGTCGTCGGGGAAAAAGAGGGCGAAGGGCTCGTCGCCCACCAGCGAGCGCGCGATGCGCACGGCGTGACCGATGCCCAGGCGCTCCTTCTGCCGCACGCAGACGATCTCCGCCATTGTGGCCAGCCGCCGCATCTCCTCGGCCTGCTGGCCGCTACCTTTCTGCTCCAGCCATCGCTCCAGCTCGAACTCGCGGTCGAAGTGATCCTCCACCGCGCGCTTGGCGCCGGCGGTCACCATGATGATCTGCTCCAGGCCGGCCCTCACCGCCTCCTCCACCACGTGCTGGATGGCCGGCCTGTCCACCAGGGGCAGCATCTCCTTGGGGATGGCCTTGGTGGCGGGGAGGAAGCGAGTCCCGTAGCCGGCGGCCAGGATCACCGCCTTGCGAACGTGCATAGAATTATCCTTTCAATAGACTTGGCTCATTCTACAATAGCGCCGACGGCCCTTCAAGCCGTTATCCACGCGTGGAAAACCATCTTGACACAAGCACATCATTTATGTAGCATTGGGCCTCGGCCGTGCTAGACGGGGAGCTAGCGGTGCCCTGAACCCGCAATCCGCTATAGCGGGGTCGAATTCCTGCTCGAGGTCCTGGCACCGCGGGGACTGCCCTCGACAAGTAGCGTTGATAACCTGGCCCTGCGCAGCGAAACGTTACAAACCCCGTCAGGTCCGGAAGGAAGCAGCGGTAAGTAGTGAGTTTCGGGTGCCGCAGGTCAACCTGGTTGGAGTTGGCTGTCGGGAGCAAGCCTACGGGCGAGATCGACAGCAGGTGCACGGCCGCTTTACCCAGGGCACTGGGCAGGCCCAATTCTAACGAGGAGTATATTGACGCGAGAGCCGTTCCGGGCGCATCTCTATCCCAAGGATGCGCTCCTGGGAAAACTTGACGGCGCCAAAACCTCGCTAGTTCCCCTTGTGAACCCGCGCCGCATCCTTCACCTCTTCCTCGTCCTCCTGGTGGCGGGTGGGGTGTCACTCTTGTTTCTCGTGGGACCCCCAGGCAAGAGAGGGCGCTCCACCACCCCTGAGCTTGCCATCGGTCAGGGGCTTGAGCTGGACGGCAACGTCACCAGGGACGGTGACGACGAGATCATCACCATCGCCGCCGCAGGCATCGAACCCATGCCCAAGGCAATGCCCGTCGACAACGATGAGGAGATCATCGCCATCGCCGCCGTCAGCATCGAACCCATGGGCCCGGCAGTGCCCGTCGTCCTGCACGAAGACGGGCTGAGCATGAGCACGGTCTCCGCCGCCTATACCGTCGGCGAGGTGCTGGCCGAGAAGGGCGTCGTCGTCAACGAGGGCGACTACCTGTTTCCTTCGGCCGGAAGCCTGGTGACCGCCGGAACCCACATCTACATCTACCACGCCAGGGAGCTCTTCCTGTCGGTGGGCGGCGATACCACGACGATCCATAGCCGCAAGGGCACCGTGGCCGACGTGCTGGAGGAAGCGGACGTCTCGCTGGGCACCCTCGACCGGGTGGAGCCTGCTCTGGATGCCCCCGTGGCGGACGGCATGACCATCCGCGTGGTTCGGGTGCAGGAGGAGCTAGAGACGGTGGACGAGGTCATCCCCTGCGCGGTGGTCTATCAGGATGACCCCACCATGGACATGGGCCAGTACATGGTGCTGGACTGGGGCGCCGACGGCCTGATCCAGCGCGAGTACCGCGCTGTGTATGAGGACGGACAGGAGATCGAGCGAGAGCTGCTGAGCGAGTGGGAGCAGCCTCCCCGCGACCAGATCGTCGCCCAGGGGACGAAGGTGGTGAACTTCGTGGACACGCCGGCGGGCCCCCTGCGCTACAGCTACTCGCTGGAGATGTACGCTACCTGGTACAACCCCGCCAGTTGCGGGAAGTCACCTGACAGCCCCTGGTACGGCATCGCCGCCACCGGCGTACCCGTCCACCGCGGCATCGTGGCCGTGGACCCCAACGTCATCCCCCTGGGCACCCGCCTGTACGTCCCCGGCTACGGCGTGGCACTAGCCGCCGACACCGGCTCGGCGGTGATCGGCAATATTATCGACCTGGGCTTCGCCGACTACGAGGTGCCCGACTGGTACACCCGCTGGGTGACGGTCTACATCCTGGAGTAGGGCACGGCTTAGCCCGCCGGCCCCACGCCGTCACGAGTCACACGATGGTGATGGCCAGCGGCAGCGTGGGGGAAGGCGGCCGGCTAGAGCAGGAAGAAGCCGGCCGGGCCAACTACGTAGACGAAGCTGGATCCATCGGGCGACCAAGCAGCGGCGGCCACGTCGAAGTCTTCTGGAGCCGCCAGTTCCCGCAAGAGTTGACCGTCTTCCGTATACAGCCGCAGGGCCTTTCCCGTCACCATCAAACGACTGCCGTCCGGGGAAACGTAAGCCGCAGCGTGGGGCTCCAGACCGTTCGTCAGGGGCACCACGTTCCCACTCTCCACGTCCATCGACGTGATGCTGAAGGTCACGGTTTCACACCCCCAGCAGTTCGGCACCGTCAACAGCAGGCGGTGCCCGTCGGGCAGCCACCGGGGGACGGCCACCTGATCGCAGTCCCGGAGAAGACGTGTTTCGCCCGCCTCGCGGTCGTACAGATGGATTCGGTTTTGCGAGTAGCTCCCCTCACAGAGTTCGGTGGCCACGAAGTAGCGGCCGTCGGGGGACAGATCGGAAGCGCTAGTCAGCTCAGGTGGCACTAGCGATGCCACGACATGGCCCGTGCCCAGGTCGATGAGATCGCCCCTGAGGGCTACCTCAGAGCCGTCGGCGCTCCACTTGGGCCTCCCGAACCTGTACCCAGCTCCGGACGTAATCCGGCGGCTCTCGCCGCTAGCGCGGTCGAAGACGTGCAGGTCACCATGCGACACATAGGCGAGGCGGGTGCCGTCCGGCGACCATTCAGCCAGATAGTTCTTGACGACCTCGGGAGCGACCGGGGCCGCAGGCCCATCGGTCAAGGGCACGAGGTACAGGAGGCCGTCTTCGATGGTTGGGCCCTCGACAGTGTAGACCAAGAGGCCACTTCCATCCGGCAGCCAACCGGCGAGGCGCACCTTGTCCCCTAGCCCCTCCAGTTTCCAGCCACGCCTACTGCGGTCCGTAACGTAAGTCTCCCAGGTCACATGGCTGTCGTCCGGCATGACCTCCAGCGCTAAGCGGGAGCCATCCGGCGAAGGGTAGAGCAATCTCGGCCCCTCCATCACAAGCTCCGAGGTGGCAACAGTCGGACCAGCAACGTCGAAGAACATGATGCCACGAAGCCAAGGCAAACCTGCGGCGGTTCCCGAATGGAACGGCGCCATGACGGTGCGGCCATCGTCAGCCCACTGGAGGTCCCATACCCAGCGGTTGGTCTGGAATATCAGTTCGGGCTGACCGTCGCCACGGACGAGGTAGACGCTCCACCCGGTGGGACCGGGTCTCTCACCAGCAAAGGGATCGCTCGACTCCTCACCTGTGAAGAATGGCGGTTCGGCAGGAACGAAACGCACACTGGGTGCTTCCGGGGTGATGGAAGGTATGAGCGTTGGCGTTCGTGTAGGTGTGGCTGCGGCTTCAGGGGTGGCTGGTGCCTTCTCTGCGTGGCCGCAGGCTGCGGCCAGCACCACCGCCAGGCAGACGGCAAAAACAAAGGCTGTCCCCACGGTCGGCGTCTTCATTGCGCCCCCCATCCTACTCGCAGGCGAGAACGTTGGCAAGGGCTCACCCGCCGCAGTAGACCCCGGGGCAGCCCGAGGGATATGATCGGGGCATGGCGAGAGGTCAGCCAGCAAATCGCAGCGAGTCGGCAGCGACCGCCAGGGCCGCCACGGCGACCATCCGCCCCCGCAAGAGCCTCGGCCAGCACTTCCTGACCGACCGAAGGGTCCTTCAGCGCATCCTGGCGGCGGCGTCGCTCTCCTCCGCGGACACCGTCATCGAGGTGGGCGCCGGCAAGGGAGTGCTCACCCGGGCCCTGGCCGCGGCGGCGGGCAAGGTCATCGCCGTGGAGATAGACGAGGGGCTATGCGAGCACCTTCGCCGTCGCCTGGCGGCGCACCCCAACGTGGAGCCCGTCTGCGGCGACATCCTCTCCCTCGCGCCAGACGAGCTGCTGGCCCGCGCCCAGGCCTCGCCGCCGTACGTGGTGGTGGCCAACCTCCCTTACTACATCGCCTCCGCCGTTCTCCGCCACTTCCTGGAGAGCGCCCGGCCGCCCACCAGGATGATCGTCATGGTGCAGGCGGAGGTGGGCCAAAGCATCGCTGCCCCGCCCGGTCGCATGAGCCTTCTCAGCGTCGGCGTCCAGTTCTACGCCCAGGCCAAGGTCCTCTTCTACGTGCCGCCGCGCGCCTTCCGTCCGCCGCCCAAGGTGCGCTCGGCGGTCATTCGCCTCGACGTGCGGCCGGAGCCAGCGGTGGCCGTGGACGACCGCCAGGCCTTCTTCCACCTGGTGCAGGCCGGCTTCGCTGCGCGCCGCAAGCAGCTCCGCAACGCCCTCGCCCTGGGCCTGAGCATCGACGCCGCCTCCGCTCAGAGCCTTCTCGACACGGCGAGCATCGACCCCACCCGCCGCGCTCAAACGCTCAGCCTCGATGAGTGGGGCTGCCTGTACCGTGCCTGGCGAGGGGACGGCCGCCCTTCCAGGCAGGAGTGAACTCGCATGCGCCTGCGACTGATGGCCCCCGCCAAGATCAACTGGACGCTGGAGGTGCTCGGCCCGCGCCCGGACGGCTTCCACAACGTGAAGACCGTCCTCCAGACCATCGACCTCTCCGATAGCCTGGAGCTGGAGACAGCCGCCGAGCTGACCCTGGAGGCGACCGGCGAAGGCCTGCCGCCTTCTCAGGAGAACCTGACGATGAGAGCCGCCCGCCTTCTCCAGGAGAAGACAGGCTACAGCGGCGGCGCCAGGATGCGCCTGACCAAGACGATACCCGTGGCGGCCGGCCTGGGCGGCGGCAGCAGCGACGCCGCCGCTGCCCTGCGTGGCCTCGATCGCCTCTGGGGCCTGGCCCTGCCTCACGAACGACTGGCCGAGCTGGCGGCCGAGGTGGGATCGGACGTCCCCTTCTTCCTGCGGGGCGGCACCGCCCTGGCCGAGGCGCGCGGCGAGCGAATAACCCTCCTGCCCGACGCTCCACGGACGGCCATCCTTGTGGTCGTGCCCCCGCTGGCCATACCAGAGAAGACCCGGCGAATGTACTCCCTGCTGAACCTCAAGGACTACAGCGATGGCGCCGCCAGCGACCGCTTCGCCGACGCCCTCAGACAGGGTAGGCCCCTCAGAGAAAGCGATCTGTACGATGTCTTCGGCTCCCTGGCCTTCCAGGCCTTCCCCGAGCTGCAGACCTGCCGCCAGGCCCTGATACAGGCCGGGGCAAGCGCCGTTCACCTGGCCGGCAGCGGCCCGACCCTGTTCGTGCTGCTCAAGGACGAAGAGCAGAGGGAACGCCTCGCCAGGGCAGCCGCCAGCACCGGGGCGAAGGCCTTCGCCGCTACGACCATCGTCTCCTCGCAAGCACTGGCCGAGGAGCAACTCCCCGACTGATGCCATGGAAGAGGTGTTCGCCGGTTTTGTCAGCGGCTACATCATGGCCCTCATCTTCACTGGCCTGGCAGCCCTCATGATCGTGCAGGCACGTAGCCGCATTCCCTATCTGGTCAAATCCATCGCCCCTAACATATCGGTCGTCGCCCTAGCCATCCCCATATCCCTGATCGCCTTCCTCGTGTGGACAGCTATCGGGATCCTCGTCGGCCTCCTCTATCGGTACACCCTGGAGGAAGCCCCCGGCGGCGGCCTGGGCAGCCCCAACCTCCTGTACACGCTGCTGATCATCAGCTTCGCCGGCTTGAGCCTGACCGCCGTAGTAACCGCCTTCCGACGCCTGCCGTGGCAGCTGGCAGTGATGGGCCTCTCGTTCATCGCCCTCTTCGGCTGGGTCCTGCCCCGTCTGGCCCAGGCCGCCGAATAGCGACAGAATCGTCCTGCGTGCTACACTGATTGCGCCCGGAAAGGCGGTCCTATGCCTGACACCATCGTCGACATGCACCTCCACACGGTGAAGGGAGGCTCCGATAGCAGCCTGACCCCTCATCAGCTCATCGACGAGGCCCGGCGCCTCGGCCTGAGCGGCGTGAACATCAGCGAGCACGACCGCCTCTGGGACGCTCGCGAACTGGAGAGGTTCCGCCACGAGAGCGGCCTGTTCGTGGGCGGGGGCATGGAGGTCTCCACCGACCTGGGCCACATCATCGTCATCGGCCTCGATCACTACCTGCCGGGCATCCGCAAGGCCGCCGAGCTCAGGCGAGTGGTGAGCGAGGTCGACGGGTTCATGTTCGTTGCCCACCCCTTCCGCCACTTCTTCGACCCCGTCCACTTCCGCCGCGACGGCCGCGAGCCGCTCAGCCTCACCCCTGAGGAGGCGGCCCGCCTGCCCATCTTCGAGCTGGTGGACGAGCTGGAGGTAGCCAACGGCGGCTGCACCCCCGGCGAGAACCACTTCACCCTGCTGGTTGCCCGCATCCTGGGCAAGCGGGGCATCGGCAGCAGCGACGCTCACTCCACCCACGGCCTGGGCTGCTTCACCACTGTCTTCCAGCGACCGCTGGCGGACGAGCGAGACCTGATCGCCGAGCTGAAGGCCGGCCGCTACTACCCTGCCGAGGGCCTGCTCAGTGGCAGCATCACCCCCTTCGGCGAGGGCAGCGTGAACAGCGACGCGTTGTTCACCCCATCCGGCTGATTTCGGTCTTCCGCCGGCTTCTGTTGCCTCACGACTGGTTCATTCTCGATGGGTGAGAGACTTTCGGGCCAATCCGCGGGTTGAAACCCGCGCCTTCCTAGAATCGATACATAATGCTGCGGGATTCATCCCGCAGGGTTGGAAAGTTCAGCCACCAACGGCGAACCGGTTTGCTATGCCTCCTGCCCCTTCCGCTATCCTGCCTGGCGGGTGCTACAATAGGGAGCCAGCCCTTTCAATCGAAGCGGGGAGCGCTCTTGGCCAGTACGTACGTAGCCCTTGACCTGGAGACCACCGGCCTCGAGCCGAACACTGACGCCATCATCGAGGTGGGGGCGGTCAAGTTCGACCCAAAGGGCATCGTTCAGGAAACCTTCTCCACCCTGGTGAACCCCGGCAGGCCCATCCCCTACCGCATACAGATGCTCACCGGCATCGCCCCCGAGGAGGTGGCAGAAGCACCCCCCATGGATGCCGTAGCGCCACGGCTGCAGCAGTTCATCGCCGACCACCCCATCGTCGGGCAGAACGTCCTTGGCTTCGACCTTCGCTTCCTGGCGGCCGCCGGCCTGAGCCACGGCCCAGTGGTCTACGATACCCACGAGCTAGCCGTCCTCCTCCTGCCCCTGCTCGGGGAGTACGGCCTCTCAGCCCTGACCCGCCACTTCGACATCCCCATGCCTAGCCATCATCGGGCCCTGGCCGACGCCCAAGCTACGCGCGAGGTCTTCCTGGCCCTGCGAGCCCACGCCGCCAGCCTGCCACCGCCCATTCTGGCCGAGGCCGCCCGCCTGGCCGCCGCCGGTCGCTGGCCCTGGCGCTCCTTCTTCGCCGAAGTGCTCAATGAGGCCGCGCCGGCCCCCGCCAGGACGCAGCGGCGGGCGGTGGAGCCTCTCGTGCCCTACGAGCACCGCCAACCGGTGGAGCCGTCGGAGGTGCTGGGCCTCCTCCAATCGCTGCGAGAGCGGCCGGACATCCTGCCTCAGTTCGAGGAGAGGCCAGAGCAGGGAGCGATGGCCCAGGCAGTGACTGAGGCCCTCAACGATGGCGAGCAGCTTATCGTCGAGGCGGGCACCGGCATCGGCAAGTCGCTGGCTTACCTCCTGCCCGCCGCCTGCTATGGTCTGCGCAACAACGCCCGCGTGATCGTCTCCACTGCCACCATCAACCTCCAGGAGCAGCTCATGACCAAGGACATCCCCGCTGTCCAGCGCCTCTTGGAGGCTTGGCCTTCCGATGGTCGTCCCCTGGCGGCGACCCAGCTCAAGGGCAGGCGCAACTACCTCTGCCTGCGCCGCCACCTGGCGGGGCGCCAGGCACCTTCCCTTTCCGATGAGGAGACCCGCTTCGTCCTCCGCCTTCTCCTCTGGCTGCCCCAGACCGAGAGCGGCGACCGCGCCCAGCTGCGCCTCGGCTCGGGCGAGGAGATGCTCTGGTATCGCTTCTCGGCCCAGAACGAGAACTGCTTGAGCAGCTCTTGTCCCTTCGTCCTGGATGGAAGCTGCTTCCTGGTGCGCGCCCGTCAGCGGGCGGAAGCGGCCCACCTGGTGGTGGTGAACCACGCTCTCCTCCTGTCGGACGTAGCCGTGGGCGGGCGCGTCATCCCCCCCTACGACAATCTCATCGTGGACGAGGGGCAGCATCTGGAGGAGGAGGCCACCCGCCAGCTCGGCTTTGAGGCACGAGAGGCCGACCTGCTATCCTACCTGGATCGCCTCCACCGGCGAGAGGGCCGAGAGCGCGGTGCAGGCCTGGCCGCCGGTGTCCGCCAGAGCGTGCGGGGGCTGGCCATGCCCCTGGGGCCGGGCTCTCACCTCACCAGCCTGGCCGCGGCCATCGGCGAGGAGATGGAGAGGGCACGCCCCCGCCTGCATCAGTTCAGCGAGGTGGCGCGAGTCTTCCTCCAGCAGCACGCCGAGGAGAGTGGCAACTACGAGCAGCGCCTCCTGCTGACCCGCTCCATACGCGTCCAGCCCGACTGGGTGACGGTAGAGGTGGCCTGGGAGAACCTCAGCCTGGCGCTTTCAGCCATCGAAGACGCGCTGGAGCGCCTGCATGTCGCCATCAGCGACGCCGAAGGCCTGGGCCTCCTGAACTACGAGAGCCTGCTGGCCGAGACGGCCTCCCTGCTGCAAACCGGTGAGCAGCTTCGCCAGGGGATCGCCGCCGTCATCGAACGGGAGGACCCGCAAAGGATCCAATGGCTGACGGAGGGAGGCCCAGCGGGCATCGCGGTGGCCTCGGCGCCGCTGGACGTGGCGCCCCTCCTCCAGGAGCACCTCTACGCCGAGAAGAACAGCGTCGTTCTCACCAGCGCCACCCTGGCCACCCAGGACTCGTTCGACTACACTCGCCAGCGGCTGGGCCTGGAAGACGCCCGCGAGCTGCTGCTGGGCTCGCCCTTCGATTACCAACGAGCGGCCCTCATCCTCCTGCCCAGAGACATGCCCGAACCAGGGGTGCGCGACTACCAGGAGGTCACCCACCACGCCCTCTGCGAGCTCTGTCGGGCCAGCCAGGGGCGAGCGCTGGTGCTGTTCACCTCCCA
>Ga0209979_1004237_pt1 | contig 11997 bp, 12 predicted proteins | sample AnhtaG_FD_183114 | JGI IMG/M metagenome (GOLD analysis project Ga0209979, IMG submission 183114) | Deep subsurface microbial communities from Anholt, Denmark to uncover new lineages of life (NeLLi) - Anholt_01485 metaG (SPAdes) (version 2) | ecosystem: Environmental > Aquatic > Marine > Oceanic...
TCCAATAGCCAAATCCCGTCTCAAGAGTGTCTGTGTTCAGATCCCCGGCGGTGCACCCTCCCCTTCCACCCTTGTTGCTACTTCATAAACGAATGATCGTTTAGATACACCAGTAGCTCGCTACTTCTTAGCCTCCACCGGCGCCACTTGACAGCACACTCGCAAAGTGATAGCCTTTTGCCTAACTATACGGCTACAACCTCTCTCGCGGATCAACCCCCATGGACTGCCTCCTTTTGTAGCCAGCCTCTGGCTCGGATGTAGGATATAATTGATGGTGTGGGATGCACCTCGCTGGGCTAAGCTTTGTCAGCGTGTGGCAGTTCCCTTGACCGCTACCTATGCGGAGATACAATCGATAAGAAGAGGAGGCGATAAGTGAGCAAGAAGGTGCTGCATACCAAGCTGTGTGATATTCTGGGGATTGAATATCCCATCATATTGGCGGGGATGGGTTCAGTTTCGGGAGCGGAGCTTGTAGCTGCGGTGTCCGGCGCTGGCGGATTGGGGGTTCTTGGTGCCAGCGTATGGAGCCTGGAGGAAATGAGGGAGGAGATCAGGAAGGTAAAAAGCCTCACTGATAAACCATTCGGTGTGGATCTGTTATTCCCGGAGATGGCGGAGCTACCTAGTGGCGACCAACCTGCCACTATCTCAGTCTCAGCCCTTAGGTCACTCCTGCCCAAGGAGCAGGTGGAGTTTGTTGAGAAATTGAAGGCCGAATGGGGAGTACCCCAGGTGGAGGTGGAGATCAGAATACCTACCATTATGAGACCCAAGGAATCGGCAGAGATACTATTCGAGGAGGGGGTTCCCTTTTTCGTATCGGGGCTGGGATTTCCCCAATGGCTGGAGCCTGATGCCCATGCTCACGGGATGAAGATGATTCACCTTGCTGGCAACGTCAGAAACGCCTACCGCGCCGCCCAAGCCGGTGCTGATATCATTGTCGCCCAGGGAACCGAAGCTGGTGGTCACACCGGAAGGATAGGCACCTTTGCGCTGATTCCACAGGTTGTGGACGCAGTCAATCCTGTGCCTGTTGTGGCAGCGGGTGGTATTGGAGATGGGCGGGGGCTGGCGGCAGCTTTGGCCCTTGGCGCCTGTGGTGCCCTTATCGGCACCCGATTTGTAGCTACCTATGAATCGCGGGAATATGAATTTCAGAAGCAGAAGATAGTGGCGGCCAGCGAAGAGGATACTAGGATTACCAGAGTATATAGTGGCAAGACCTTGCGTGCCATCAATAACAAGCTTATTGAAGCCTGGGACAAGTCTGGTGTTCCTACGCTTCCTATGCCCCTACAGAGTCTGCTAACCATGGAATTGATCGAGGGGCTTCACCAAGCGGGGATGACCGACTGCCTGAGCGGATTGGCTGGTCAAATCTCCGGGATGATCACCGAGGTCAATAGTGCGGCACACGTTATGGAGGAGATCGTTGGCGAAGCTATCGAGGTCCTTGAGGGTAGACTACCTGCCGAGGTAAGGGTCGCCAGCTAACAACTCTGTAGCAGATCTGGCCTGTCAAGGCTGCGGAGGAAAGGGGTCATATAGCTCGGGCGGGTAGTGAGCGCCTTTACCTAGAAGCATCCGCCTGTCTTCAAGGGGAAGTAGACGGGCAGGTCAAATGTGACTCAACATTTCGTCATTTTGTGTAGTGAATTGGAGATCTCACATACGCCCCTTGTTTTAAAAAATTGCAGTCGTTAGAATAATCTGTTATAGTTGCACAAATGTATGAGGTTTCTACTGGGACTAGACACCGATAGTGATGGTACCCAGAGTCATAGGTAACATCATGTTGAAAGCATACCTAGCTCACTCTTCGATAGATAAGGCCTTTGTTGACAGGGTAGCATACCGTCTAGGTCGACCTCGAGTTATTTATGACAAGATGTGCTTTGAGCCTGGGGTCGATTTTAGGGATTCTATAATGGAAGGTCTAGATAAGTCTGGTCTTTTTGTGTTCTTTGCAAGTAAGAACTCGTTGGAGTCCACCTATGTAAAATTCGAGATTACGGAGGCTAATTGGCAGCTATTGAGGGAGGAAATGGATGGTGCGATTGCCATCATAATTGATAAGGATGTTGAACCTAACCAGCTTCCGGAGTGGATGCAACGTTGCCTCATTTTGTCCACTGAGTCTCCTATCCACGCAGCTCGCATAATACGTACCCGCTTGCTTCGGGGCAGCGGCTTGGAAAAGCAGCCACCATTTGTTGGCAGAGAACGGGATCTGGCAGAATTCGCCCGCGAGTTAATCAGGCCCCCCGAAGAGAAAATCCGTCGAATTATCATAGTTAGCGGACTAGACGGAGTAGGACGATGAACCTTCGTACGTAGGGCACTGCGGGATTATCTCTCCCTGGAAACTGGCCCGGTCTTGATACTGGAAGAAACCGCCTCACTAGATATGCTGTTCTGGCAACTTCTTGATGAAACTATGGAATTGAAGTTAAGAAGCGAGGTTGCTAAGGAGCTCGCTCTGTTCAAAGAACTGACCAAGGCCGAGCAAGGGCATGAAGTCGCCCGGCTTATGGCTATCATTGCCAAGAACAATACTGCCGCAGTAATTATTGACCAAGACGCTCTTCTCGATGACTATGGCAGATACTCCGATGATTTTGCCTGTATCCTAGAGGCTCTCAAGGAAAATGAAGACACCTATGTAGTGATTATCCATAACCGCCGCCCAGACCTATCGGTTATAGTTAATAGATCGCCAGGGATTGCCTTCCATAGGCTAAATCCTCTAAGTCTTGAGGATACGGAATTGCTACTCCAGCAGACCTTTCGCATGGATGATGTAGAGGCTATGAATCCACAAATCAAGTCCCTCGCGCTTCACATGGATGGCTATCCTCCCACCATAGAACTAGCCAGTGCATATGCCAAGTTTTACGGTATTGAAACACTTATGGCAGACAAGTCCATACTCGCTGACTTCGAAGTGCGTACTTTTGCTCCCTTACTAAGTAGAGTGGGACTTGATGAACAGGAATGGGAGATCCTTCGTATGCTCGCAGGCGAACCTAGCCTACCCCTTGAGGTGCTAGCTGAGATACTCAGCGTATCCCCAGAAGAGTGCGCCCGAGCACTTCGACATCTCATTGACATCAATCTGGTGCTGCCAGTTGAGTATAACTTCGCAATTTCGCCACCAGTGCGACGAGCTGTAAGTACGACCCGCGGTCCTCTATCCAAATCTGAGTATGCCGTGATTGCTGGTAAGCTGCTTGCAGCATTCTGGACCGATCCTGATGCAATTCCGCCATTGGGGATTGTCGATGCAACCATTCACGCTTTGGCTCGTAGCAATGTTAAGAAACTGGAAGATTTCCGCAACCTAATCCTGCCCTCGCAATTGTACAAAGTAGCTCAGGAGGAGTATAACGCGCAGAACTGGGATGCTGCCATAGAATTTGCAAAGCGTACACTCACGGCGGATCATTCACGTGACGGGGCAAGAATAATACTTTTTAAGGCCTGGGTGAGAAAAGAGCGCTGGTCTGAGGCAGAAATGGTGCTCAAAGAGCTTGAAAAGAGAGGCGTGCGCGCGCAATTCTACTGTAGAGGCTTCCTAGAATGGAAGCGGGGGAACTTGGGTGCAGCTGTCTCTGCCTTTCGATCTGCACTTGACGCAGGCGACAGATCTGTCTCTGTTTTTAGGGATCTCGCCTTCTGTCTATTTCGTTTAGCAAAGGTCAGTGATGCGAAAAACATATTGTCTAAGGCTCCTGAATGGATTTTTCATAACAGCTACGTTGTAGACCTAGCTGTGCAAATTGCGATAGCGGAGAGGGACTGGGCGAGTGCTGAAGGCTACCTCTCCAGTCTGGAACATATTGCAGCAAAGGAGGATTTTTACTATCGCAGGGCTACTCTGCGAGATGCACGTAACGAATGGATGGAGGCACTCGAGGATGTGGAGATTGCCTGTTCGCGTCAGCCACCACGTTTCGAGGCCATGGCACAGAGAGCTAACGTACTGATCGAGCTTGGCCGTTTCCCGGAAGCAAACTCCGCTGTTGAAAACTTAATTGCTCTCGGCGTAATGAAAAGAGATGTGAAGACAGGCTTGAAATGTAAGCTGCTTTTGAGACAATTGAAGTGGCAAGAGGCCGAAGTTGTATGGCAAGGATTGCACCAGAAAGAGCTGCCGGTACACAAAGGCCTGCGAAGAGACATTCTGCTCCAAAAAGCAACAGACATGACGATTGGACTAGTGGACCGTAACGAAGCTGTGGCCGAGCTAGAAAGAATAGGTGAGCCGGTTCAGCTACCTTTGGTGTCCACTGAAGAGGATCGAGAATAGCGGCACTGCAACTACCTTCCTTGAAAACAGGTCCGCGCCAAAGTCTACGTACGCCGAATTTCCCGAAACATACCTTTCTCGCGCTTTCTCGTTTTGCTGTTGCCTACCAGCATCTAACAATCAGCCATTTCGTTCAATAAGGCAAAGCCTAGCGTGTCTCTCAAGAAGAGTATCCAAAAAGAAATCCTTCTGGAGCACTTGTTTTACAGCTACAATTCTACTTCTGGATTGGCCATCCCCTTTTTGGATCGGCATCTTCAGGTATGATCCTGATGCTACTTCCTTCCATCCTACCAGTATGATAGTATGTTTATCAGCGACACCCTAGAGCGGAGGTGGACTCAGATGGGCAGGATTGAGCAACCAACAACTAGGATTGTGGGCGAGCCCGAGCGCTTTGATCGAGGTGAAACAGCCTTTGCGAGAGCCTTTCGCGGCGAGCTGGGGGGAGGCATTTCTGTATTTGCCTCCAGGTTTGCCTCAATGGACGCATTCGGAAGGATCCTCCTGATAGGTCCGCGACCGGAAAACAGCCTCATATTCCACATGGTTAGTGCCACCGATGGCCAGGCAGATCCGGACAGGGTTGAGGTCACCAACGCTGGGGCGATGTCGGAAACGATCAAAGAGGTGGGGAGATTCCTCGGGGCAGACCTCATAGGCATTAGCGAGTTGAATCAGGCATATGTGTACTCCCATAATATGGGGCTTGAGGGATTGAAACAAGGTCCCGAAATAGAGCTGGGCCATAGATACGCCATATCGGTAGGCGTGGAAATGGATTACCACAAGATCAAGGCCTCTCCCAGTCACATAGATGAGGCCGAAGTAGGGCTGGCCTACTCCAAGGTAGCCAAGACGGTTTGTCAGCTAGCAGCCTATATTCGTGAGCTCGGTTATCCCGCGCAGGCGCATCATGTGGCCAATGAGCAAGTCATGCACGTCCCCATCGCAGTCAGCAGCGGTCTCGGTGAGCTGGGGAGGCTTGGCTTTCTTATGACCAAAGAATTCGGCCCTCGACTCCGACTGGGAACTGTGACCACCGACTTGCCTTTGGCCCCAGATAGGCCTGTGGACATAGGGATCCAAGATTTCTGTGAAAAGTGTACGAAATGCGCTGCCAATTGTCCTTCGCAAAGCATTCCCAAAGGAGGCAAGACCATTGTGCGAGGAGTGGAGAAATGGCAAATCCACCCTGATACCTGCTTGCTCTTTTGGTTCTCAAATCCAAAGAAGCACGGCTCCTGTTCAGTTTGCATAAAGGTCTGTCCCTGGAACAAACCTCATAATTGGTATCATGTAACAGCTGCTTGGGCCGCTAGCCGTTTCTCACTCGCCAGAACACCTCTCCTTTGGCTTGATAACATTCTTTATGGAAAAAGACCTAGCTATAAAGTGAGGTGGTTGAATTATTGAACGGGTCTAAGCCAATAATAGAAGGTCATTGTCTTCAATCAGTCACAATATAGCGGAATGTGCAACTTGACTGAGGGGAAATTCCGTAAAACGTAAACACTGCGTTGAAAACCATATCTGAAGTTCTATCTGTTTAATGATTCGGGGAGCCAGTCTTATTCATTAGCTATGATTCTTCTCCCAGCAAATGGCTCCTCATTTCATCATATCCTGGTGGATGCTGCGACCCATACCTCAGAAACGCAGGAACCGGATACCTGAAGACACGAGTTTGGTGCCCTGCTTGCATGCCTTCGACAGTCCTCTCTATCTTGCTCCTCGGTATTGAGAAGGCGCACTCGTAGTCTTGCGGGTGAGCAATTAGCCGTTCACCGGCGCCCACCAGGCCGAATTGACACTCGTCTGCCTGTATAGTTCTAGTTATATACGCTGTGCATCCAGCCCCCGGGGACAGAGTAACGTCTAGGCCACTCCTGCCAGTTCCAAAGAGATAGCCCGAAAGCAGTATCCATATTTGAGCCGGATTGCCATAGATGAGGAGAAGATGTGGCTCAAAGGCAGCCCTTTCTACCGGAGCCATGAGTACATACCTGTACTTGCCATATTCAAACTTTGGGATGTTTTGAATAGCAGTTGCTGCCTGTTCTTTGCTCATACCCCACAACCCGACAGACTCCTGAAAGCTACCATCAACGACATCAGGCAGTAGAGGCAAGAATCCCATACTTATGCCAGCAGCGTAACAGGTCTGATACTTGTCAACAGCTATAGTCCAACCATAGCGCCGCGCCATGGCAATCGCGTGACACAGCGAGATGTTTATTCCGAGGTCCCGTATGGGTAACCTAACCTTCTGAGGAAGCTCTTCTTCAGATGTGCACATCCGGATCGCAACCGGAAAGGTCTGCAGGCGCACATACTGATTCAATGCGTCATTGATTTGCTTTAGGTCCATCATGTTCCTTTCCCTTCATGAATTCTCTTTCATGTCAGCGGCCTTTTCCCTCATGAGCAGGGGCTCCGGCTTCAGAAGTGTCCACTAATTCTGGGGACAAAATGTCCCACTTTCGCAGACGACATCACGAGAATCAAATCTCACGGCCTACCTCTGCTCCCTCGGCAGTAGCCTCGAGCACCTTCCGCGGCTCTTTGGCATCGCCTATCACATAGACTTCGGTCACCTTGTCTCTGATCTTCTCGGACAGGTGGTCGACGGCGCGCGCACCCAGAGCCAGAACAATAGTGTCCACGTTGTGGATGGATTCCTCCTGGCCATCTCTGACAAAGAGCACGCCATCGTCCAGTATTTCCTTCACCCTGGCCGAGGTCAGTATCCTTACCCCCTTATCACGCAGTCTCTGCATAAGCAGATGCCTCGGCTCATTTGCCATGTCCAGAGCCACGCCTTCCAGCATTTCCACGATGGTCACCGCGGTACGACCGACAACCGGGTTGTCACCGGTCTCCGCCAGGAAGTCCGCCGTTTCACAGCCAACCAGACCTCCACCCAGGATGGCCACGTTTCTGGCTGCCGTGGCCGCCTTGCCCGCCAATACGTCCCAGGCAGTGACAACCCGCTCCTTATCTACCCCAGGAATATCATCGGGGACCAGTGGAGCGGCACCTGTGGCTACAATAACGACATCGGGCTTCATTTCCTCCACCAGCTCCGGAGTAATCTCCCTGCCCAGCTCAACCTTCACCCCTGCTTTCTCTAACTGGCGGGATAGATACTTGACAAGTTGGCTCATCTCCTGCATATACGGGGGGACGCTGGCGAGGTTTACCTGACCACCCAGTTTATGTTCCTTCTCAAAGAGAGTCACACGGTGCCCCCTCAGGGCAGCCACCTGGGCCGCCTCCAGTCCGGCGGGGCCACCGCCGACTACCAGCACCCGCTTCAGCTTCTTAGCTGGGACGATCGCCCACTCCTTCTCTTTGCCTGCGGCTGGATTCACGATGCATGTCGGCGGTCTCATCGACATTGCCGCACCGATACAGCCATAGTTGTCGGCGACACAGGGTGCGATGTCCTCAAAGTTTCCTGCCGCCGCCTTATTCGGCAGCTCAGGGTCGGCTATAAGTGCTCGCCCCATGGAAACCAGATCCGCCTTGCCGCTCGCCAATATGAACTCCGCCAATTGCGGGCTGTTGATTCTTCCCACGCAAATCACTGGCACACTGACCACTCGCTTTATCGCCTCGGCAAAGGGGGCATTGAGGGCAAGCGGGGTTCCTGATGGTGGAACCACTGCCCAGAAAGTGGTGGGAATCGTCCCTCCCGATACCTCAAAAGCGTCCACACCAGCCTCCACCAGGATGGGGGCTATGAACTGGGTCTCCTCAAGGGTCCGGCCCCCAGGAACCCGGTCATCACCGGAGATGCGCACGATTATGGGGAAATCTCGGCCGGCTCTGACCTTGATCCTTTTGAGTATCTCCACCAGAAGCTTGAGCCTGCCTTCCAGAGACCCGCCATAGACGTCAGTCCGCTTGTTGAAGAAGGGGGATAAGAAGGAGCCAATCATGGCATAGCCATGAGTGGCGTGGATTTCTATGGCGTCCAGGCCGGCCTCCCGGCCACGCCTCACCGCTTCAGCGAAGTCATCGATCACTCCCTCAATCTCCTCAATGCTAAGTTCTCTGGGTGTCTGCCGAAAGGTGCGTCCTGCTACTGGCGAAGGGCCCGTTGGTTGCACCCCGCTCAGGAAGGACAGGCTTTCGGGCCCGCCATCCATGAGCTGAGTTGCCAGTTTTGCCCCGTGGCCATGGACTGCCTTGGCCAGCTTCCTCCAGCTTGGGATCTGCTTATCATCGAAAAGGCCTGGCGAAATTGGCAAGTGTTTGCGTGCGTCATTTACGGCGGTGGCCTCGACAATGACAAGGCCGACCCCGCCTTTGGCTCGGGCTTCATAGTAGTGAATGCCTCTTTCCGTGACTGTGCCATCCAATTCGCCGCCGTAACCTAGGCTCATTGGAGGCATGACAATGCGGTTTCTCACCTCCATCTTTCCGATCTTGATCGGGCTGAAGAGAAGCTTAAATGAGTTCATTCTGCCCCCTTTATACTGAGATTCAAGAACCAACTCTACTATACCTGGGGATCAGTCATCCCGTCATTCCACTCTTGACCCACCCCTCCTCATAGGGTGTCATGAACTTGAAGACGAACTTGAGTAGGCTAAATTTCCATTTATCACCCTCCTTTACGAATTCGTTGTCATATCTGCCCTGTACCCATATGGCCCTTTCTCCCTCGGGGCTTGGAACAGTGGATGGGCCGAATAGGTAAAACGTCCCCTTGGCCTTATCACCCTCCACGGTAACGAGAGGGTTGAGTATCTGGTGAGCGCCCCAGATAATAGTAGCGGAGACGATGTTTTTGAAGAAGGCGGCGATGGCTTCCTTACCCTCATAAGATCCCAGTATGTTCCATTCTGCCTTCGCGTTGTCGGTAAAGAGAGCTGCCACATCGTCCCACTGGCAGGTATCGATGAGATAGGTGTACCTACACATCACATTCCTCACTTCTTCGACGTCCTCCAGAACCTTGATCCGGGCTTCAAGTTCTTGTATCGTCATGTAAACCTCCTTTTTCAATTTTGGTGAGCTTTTCTGCACAAAAGGCAGAATTCATCACCCACATTATCCATCTGCAACTAAGGAGACTAACATTCAATGACCTGTGTCAGGGGCAACCCGGGAATCAGATAGTAATATGTCCCCCGTCCACATAGATAACCAAACCATTTATGTTCCGAGCTTCCTCTGACGCTAGAAATACCACCGCATTGGAGACGTCCTGTGGCAACACCTCGCGGCCCAAGACGTGGTACATTCCGCATGCGGTGGCATAGAATTGCTCTATTGAAACCCCCATCCCTTCTGCGATAGGTCCGAGTACTCCTCGCACCATGGGCGTCAGAACAAGTCCGGGGCCAACACAATTGACATTAATGTTATGTGGCGCTACTTCCTTTGCTATTGCATGGGTGAAGTTCACAATTCCAGCTTTCGCGGCGCCATAAGGAGCGTTGCTGGCTTGGCCTTCCCTCCCCGCAATGGAAGTAACGTTGATAACTTTGCCGGAGTTTTGCTTGATCATGTGTGGGAGCACATATTTACAACAAAGAAAAGTCCCCTTGAGGTGAATATCAATAGTTAAGTCCCATGCCTCTTCGGGGCACTCCCACACTGGCGCATATATAGCCTGGATCCCTGCGTTGTTAACCAGAATGTCTATCTTGCCAAATTCATCAACAACCCTTTTGACCATTTTTTCTACTTGGTCACTCTTTCTAACATCACATCTTATGGCGATCGCCCTTCTACCTAATGCCTGTATTTGCTTAACTACACTGCTCAACTCTTCCCCTGTCCCCAGGGGATACTTAGGGTATGGCAGATCACGGCATATGTCAACCGCCGCTACATCTGACCCCTCCCTGGCTAAAGCTAGAGCATGCGAAGCCCCTAGGCCATGCGCTGCCCCGGTAACGATGGCTACCTTGCCCTCAAGCCTTCCCATTGCTATGCCTCCGTTCTCTTGAAATGATTTTGGTTCCATTCTCGTACGATTATACATCAAGCCAAAGCCAGATGAAAGGGAATGACCCGCCACCAGAAATCGTCCAGGTGGAATGTTAGACTCAGGGCTGAGGGAAAGGGGGCTAGGGGTGTTTGTCGGCGCATAGGTGCACATTTGGGCCGATTGTTATTCCTGCTCTTTCTCAACGCTGCTTCCGTTAAGTATCGTAACTTCATGCACGAAGCGCGTTGACAATATTATTACCAAGACCTAATATTGTTTTAAGAATAGAAACCTGAGGGACGGATATGACAAGTAAAAAGCACTTCACTGCCGAAGAAGCAAGACGAATTGGCGAGGCCATGGGTATCGATTGGAGCAAGTTCGATGTTGAGCAATATAGGATGGGCCTTGATGTCGAGCTTGAGCATGGTCCGGTTGATCCACATACCAATGTTACTAACGATGATCCTATGATGACCGGGAAAATTGCATTAGCCCATCTCAATGAATTTCCAGATTACTACACGAGGCTTGAAAAGATGGAAAGGGAAGCCGAAGGTAGAGGGTAATTCTTAGTATGATAGGCCGGGAAAATGTGCAGGCAATCCCTGAGAAGAGATCAAAGACGGGGGATAGACGTGGGTACTAAAGGTAGAAAGAACGTTAAGAAGTCCAAGAAGCAAGTATTAGAAAAGAAAGCACAGAAGGTAGAACAGAAGAAGAGTTAAGTGTATCACCCATAAAGGTAATTAGACCGGGCATGACAATCGCCTGTTTGTTCAGCAGGTAACGATAGTCCATTTTGTGCAGTAAAACAGCGCAGGGAGACTGATCCCCCTGGGAGACTTGGGCACGCTTGACACATATGTAGTTTCTTGCTACCCTCCTATAACATTGTCCGCCAAGGACGGAAGAAAGGAGTCCTATAATGGAAGCGTATTGTATGAAGTGTCGTGCCAAGAGAGAGATCAAGAATCCGAAATCAATCGTAATGAAAAATGGTCGCCCGGCGACTCAGGGTGAGTGCCCTGTGTGCGGCACTAAGGTCTACCGCATAGGCAAGGGGTAACCTGTCCTATCAATCAGCCCTAGTGCAAAGCACAAAAAAGGGGCCAGGGATTTTTCTCCCCGGCCCCTCTCCTGGTGAGCCTAGAAGTCAAACGGCGCTGGCTGCACCGCCTTTATCTTGACTGCCTCCTCCTCTTTCTGCTGCCGCCTCTCTGCTCTGTCACTCTCCAGCCTTGCGCCCGTGCGCTGGCGGTAGATCCACTGCTTTAGACGGTCCAGATCTGCCATCTGGTGTTTCTCTAGTGAGGCCACGGTAATATCTTCCGGCAACTCGGCCTTCTTCCACCGCATGGCTACGCCGGCGATATACAAGTAGATTTGGCTCCAGTCGTGGCTCAACGGGAAAGATAAGCCGGCAGTGTAGAGATACGCACACGCTTCGGTATCTGTCCCGGTCGGCTCCTCTCCATTGAGCGCCCCCATGTTCATCACCAGCCTCTCCATGGTGATGGCTGTCTTCATCCACTCGGGAAGCGTATCTCCCCAGCCCCCTGGCCAGACGATTATGGGATCTGCGAGAGCGCCAACTATGTCGGATATACCCTTTTCCACAGCTCTTTTTTCCACATTAACTCCTTTCTAGGAACGGGGGCCCCCGCCACAACGGACGGGGGCCCCCTTCTGATTGCCCGCGCCCCCAGGCTACCACTGGACGAACATGGGC
>Ga0209979_1004239_pt1 | contig 11992 bp, 8 predicted proteins | sample AnhtaG_FD_183114 | JGI IMG/M metagenome (GOLD analysis project Ga0209979, IMG submission 183114) | Deep subsurface microbial communities from Anholt, Denmark to uncover new lineages of life (NeLLi) - Anholt_01485 metaG (SPAdes) (version 2) | ecosystem: Environmental > Aquatic > Marine > Oceanic >...
TGTTGAGATTCGATGCTGGCGCACCCGGTAAAGAAGATTGGAGTTTCTTTGTTCACCGCCTGGCTGATATTCTGCCGTCACCGTCGACCGCTGTTGTTTTTGTTCGAGAGCCGGATGGTTCCTTCACCGCACGTGATGGTTTTCCCTCAGAACCAAAAGACTTAGCCGGATTTACCGTTCTGCCCGGTGAAGGGGATATTGGGCAGGTCGCCGGTGGCATGGAGCCGACTTTCACCTTTGGTCGGAGCAAAATCAGCCAACGACTGGAAGCTTACGAAGCACCCACCCGCGAAGCCTTCTGCAAGCTCTTCGAGGAAAAACAGTCGCCGGTCTTTATGGCTACCTGTCCTTTAGCCGACGTAACCGAGGTTGTCGCAGTGGCGGCAATCTTCCTGTATGATATTCCCGAAAGTGAGCGAGGCGAATGGGAGCGGCTGATTACACTGGCGACAGGGCTGTATTCAGCTCGATTAACTGTAGATGAGCTCCTTCGCCGGGGAGAGGGAGCCGTTGCCTCCGGCGCGCTCTTGCCGGACAATCTGGATGAAGTGATAAACAGGCTGAACAATTACCTTTCAGCCGTCATCGGCAACGCCGAGCTGGCATCTACCGGAGCGGACGTCACTGAAAGAATGAAGGCCCATTTTACAAGCATAATCACCGAGGCCGAACGTGCCGCCGATTTTCTGAGACATTCGTTGGGTCAGATGAAACCGGACACCGGACGACATGTCGGCAGGCGGACTGATTCGGGAAACATCAATGAAGTCCTCAACTCAATACTGAGGACGTCTCACGTCTCTGAAAACCTGTACATGATCGGTGGCAAGCCGAGAGAGATCAAGGCCTCCCTCACACCGGTCGAAAGCGTTGAGTTGGCCTATGAGGCAATCCACAACCTTGCTGATGAGGCACTCAGTCGCTTTGCTTCCCTGGCTCAGGATGAAGACATCGTCACCATCTCTACGTACAAACGGGGTCGGCACGTCTACCTCGACATCTCGCGCCACCAGAAAAACTTCCCTTCAGTGGAACCCGTCGCCGGGTTTGGCCAGTATCAGCCGGCGACCGAGGTTTTGCGATACCGGCCTACAGATACTTTTTTGCAGCATATAGCCGACAAAAGCTGCTCCTACTCTTTTGACCGGTTCGGTCGGTCTCCATCCTATCTCTCTTTCAAGTTTCCCGTGAAACGGGATACCTACCCGGCTGATACTGTTTCCTCACCAAAAGCAAAAGTCCTGGCTATCGACGATCAGCCGGTGATTCTTGATTTGATTTCGGCCATGTGCCGCTCCCTGGGCTATGACCCGGTGGCTGCCTCATCGGGAGAGGAAGCGATCAAGGTGGCCTCCGAGTCCTCCTTTGATATTGTCCTGACTGATCTTGCGATGCCCGGTATGTCAGGGCTTGAGGTTGCCCGGCGGATACGCCAGCTCCATCCGCATACCCCGATCGTTCTGGTGACCGGCTGGGAGGTCAATATCTCTCGGGCTGAACTGGAAGCATCGGGCATAACGGAAGTGCTCTACAAACCGTTTCGAATCGAACAGCTTACCGAGATTATCCGGTCGGCAATTTCGCCCCAAGCCCTGTCCTGATACTAAGAGTGTGTTCTAATACCATTTCGCTTTCATAAATAAAGAATTTCTGTGGTCGGCGTACGTCCTCGTGCGCCGACTTCTCTCTGGGACGCGGCGGACAGGGACGTCCGCCGCGCACGATGCGGCTTGATTATTGATTGCAAAGTGGTATAAGAAGTAACCAATTGGGGGTGCTGTCATGCGACCCGAGGCTGTCCCACAAGTGTGGGATGAGGGAGAGGGAGAGATTTCGTCATTCCCGTGAAAACGGGAATCCATTTCTCTTGTCAATTTCTGTCTAACCATCCGTATTATGTTTGTACGTTTATAGTTACTTCTCCTGGATTCCTGCTTTCGCAGGAATGACAGAGCCGATTGAAACCTGCGTCACGACTGGTCTTGACGTCTCTATAACCTTGAAAACCGACTTTTGGGATAACCTCACCCCGCATGACAGGAGTGTCAGTTGCTTGAGTGTGTACTGCCGGACAGCGGCACGCTGCCGACTACTCAAATCAAAGCCGATTGCCGTTGGATTCGATCAGACCGTCTTTGAGGTTGACGATCCGTTGAGCCCGCCTGGCGACAGAAACATTGTGGCTGATGATGATGACAGTTTTTCCCAATTTCCACAGTTCAGCGAACATCTCGATGATTTCTTCGCCGGATTTGGTGTCAAGATTGCCGGTTGGCTCGTCGGCCAGAATTATCTCCGGCTCGTTGGCCAGGGCGCGAGCAATGGCGACCCTTTGCATCTCACCGCCCGACAGTTCAGTCGGCTTATTGTTGGCCTTGTCGGCTAACCCCACCCGCGCCAGAACGTCGGTTACTCTTTGCCGCCTTTTCCGTCCGACGACTTTGGCAAACAGCAACGGCACTTCGATATTTTCATAAGCGGTGGCATACGGCAGCAGATTGAAGGCCTGAAACACAAAACCGATTTTCTTGTTGCGGATGTCGGCCAGTTGGTTGTGGGTCAGACTCGTGACGGACCGCCCCTCAAGCCGATACTCACCCAACGTGGGAACGTCAAGGCAGCCGATGATATTCATCAGAGTTGACTTTCCAGAGCCGGAAGGTCCCACGACCGCGATAAGTTCGCCCTTATTCACCTGCAGGTCGATTCTCTTGAGCGCCTGGAATTCGACGGTGCCGGTTACGTAGGCTTTGGTCACCTGTTTGAGGTCTATCATTGTTGTTTACTCCGTCATTTCAAGTCCGTGATTGGCGTGCGTCTTTGTGCGCCAGCGTGAAGAGGCAGATGTGGACTCGCCTTTGGCGAGCCGCCCACGATCGCGGCAGACGAGGATGTCCGTCGCGCACAAATACAGCTACTCATACCTCAACGACTCCACCGGGTTAACTGAAGCGGCTTTCATGGCCGGGAACAAACCCGAAAGTATCCCCATCACACTGAGGATGACAACCACAATCAGGCCTATCTCAAACGAAAGAGTCGGGCGCCCGAGGAAATTCAAAACATCCGACTCAATCGGCACCCGCTTGAATCCTTCCGTCAGGACATAACTGACGGCAATTCCGCCCGCTCCGCCGAAAAACGTTATCAATAGCGCTTCGAGCAGAAATTGAATGAGGATATATGATCTGCGGGCGCCGACGGCCATCTTGATGCCGATCTCACGCGTGCGCTCCTTGATCGAAACATACATGATATTGGCTACCCCTACCCCCGCAATGAGCAGCGTCAGACCTCCGATAATAGCCATGAATATAGTTATCCCGAACATGATGTTATCGAACTCGCGGCTGCCGGCAACCGTGTCCCAGACCGACAGCGCGCGATCATCGTTGGGGTCGAATTTGTGTTTGGCTCCCATGGCCTCGAATATCTTTCGCTCCACGAGTTCGTTTTCTTCCAGATCGCGGATCTGGTAGATGATTTCGTCGAAGTGGGGGTCACCAAAGATGGCCACAAAGGTTGTCAACGGTATTGACAGGATGTCTTCATCCATACCGCCGTAACTACTGTTTTGCAGCTTCTCCTTCATGACCCCGATAACTGTAAACGGCATAGAATTGACCAGAATCTGTTTGCCGACGGCCTCTTCATCGCCAAACAAACGTTCTTTTAGATCATTCCCCAAAAAGGCCACCCGCCGTCTGAGCTTGACGTCCAGCTCATTAATCATGCGGCCACCCATTTCGGGAATGAAATTGCGCATCTGCTCGAAACTCGGCGGGACACCGGCAACGTGTTCGCTGACAATGTTCTCCCCATACCTGAGTTTCACCCCCCATCGGTCGTACTGGCCGCCGATCTCTTTGATCTCGGGTATTCTTTCCTTCAGATAACCGACATCCTCGGGAAACAGGTGTATGCGTCGCCCCTTGCCCATGCCCTTGTATGGAATCGACGTCTGCCCGCCCCACATGATGGCAATGCCTTCACCCAGACCCTTGCTGTTAATAGTCATCTGCCGGTGCAGCCCTTCGCCAAAGCCAAGCAGCAGCATAATGGAAACCGTTCCCCAGCCTAAGGCCAGTACCGTAAGCGTTATGCGCTTTTTCTGTTTGCGGAAGTCGCGAACAAAGACGTTGTAGATTATCGATAGTCTCATAGGATCCTAAAACAGTTTCAACGCTTGCACCGGCTGCAGGTTCGCAGCCCGCCGAGCCGGGAAAAAACCAGCCGTCAGACCGACCAGACCGAGCACTATCGTGACCATGATGCCGCCCCAGATGTCCACCCTCGGGATACCAACATATTCTTCCAACTGCAGCATCGGGAACAGTTGCACAATGACGTAAGCAAACACAAATCCAAAGAAGCCACCCACCGCGGTGATCAGCAGAGTTTCCATAACAAACTGCATCAATATCATGCTCTTGCGAGCGCCCAACGCCATCTTGATGCCGACCTCCTTGGTGCGCTCCTCCAAAACGACGTTCATAATGTTGGAGACGCCGATGCCGCCGGTGATGAGAGTAGCAATACCGATTCCGATCAGAAAATACTGGAAAGCCAAAAAGAACGTCTTCAAGAAGGCGATCCCGCGGGTAGTGTCCCACATACCCAGGGTTTCTTTGTCTGCGGGATCAAACTTGTGCCTCGAGCCAAGCAGTTCATAAATCTCGCGCTTGGTTACTTCCATGCTTAACGTCGGCGGCGCCTGGACGATAAACAGATTGATATAGCGCCGCGAAAACATCGCCTTGAAAGTCGAGGCTGGAATCCATGAGTGTCGGTTGTCTCGTCCCGTATAGGAACTATTTTGCTCCTTCTCCTTCATCACCCCGATAACGGTAAAGGGCGTGCCATTGACCAGAATTCGTTGGCCAACCGCTTCTTCGGTGTCGAACAGATCCTTTTTCAAACGATCTCCCAGGAATATCACTCTTCGTCTCTCGGCGACGTCACGTTCGTTGATAAAGCGCGAACCTTCGGCGGGGATCACGTTCCGCATATCACTGAATTGGGGCCAGACACCACCCACGTAGCGCAGGGTGCTCTGTTTGCCGTATTTCATTCTCACGCTCCACTTCTGATACTCAGGCGAAATACGGGATATGGTCGTGGCTCGGTCTTTCAGATAGAAGATGTCTTCCTCTGTAACCCGGATTCGGCGTCCGGTCGGTAGTCCCTTGAATTCCTTGGACGTAACTCCCGGCCAGATGATGGCGATGTTATCACCGATGCCTTTCTGCGACTTGATCTGCGCTTCCGTGATACCCTTGCCGAAGGCAAACAGCAATACAATAGAACAGGTGCCCCAGAAGATGCCGAACATCGTCAGGGTGCTGCGCAGTTTCTGGCGGCGCATGTCGTTGAAGAACTGTTTGATCGATAGCAGGAAAACCATGATGTCTCTTCTGATGCGTATCAGTCAGCGGTTATCTCCTTATTCGGTGGTGTCGGGCGACCCCGCCCGACACTTAATTGCGAATGGACTGTCATGCGGGGTCGCATGACAGCACCCCGAATTGAAACATTTATCGTTTGAAAGCAACTCCTTATCAGTCGGCCGTTATCTCTTTCGGGGGACGCTCCACCACCAGCTCGCCTTCTTCAAGACCCTCGACAATCTCTATCTTTATTCCGTTGGACAGGCCGGTGGTCACCTCGCGGCTGGTTATGACACCCGTGCTATCCTCTACCTCCACGGTCGCAATCGAGTCTTCCATTGTGACCAGCCGCTCCGGTATCAGCAGAATGTCTTCCTTTTTAGTGATGACAATATCGGCGTTGGCGCTATAACCGGCGCGCAGGAACTTCTTGCCCACCTCGCCTATCGTGATTTCCACCTCAAACAGCGTTGAGCCTTCCTCTTTGTGAGCTTTGGGAGAAATCTTGGTCAGCACGCCGGAGACCGTGTCGTTGGGGAGGGCGCCGATTTCAATCTCCACCGGCATTCCTTCATAAAGTTTCCCAACGTCAATCTCGTCAACATTTCCCTTGAAGACCAGATCATCCATCTGGGCCAGAGTCATAAGATCGGTCCCTGCCTGGTAGGACGTCAGGGGAACGATCGGGTCGCCTTCCTCCACCAGAAGCGATAAGACAGTCCCCTTGATAGGGGACTTGATGATATTGTCAATCGTCCGGTCAGCGATCTCTGTCCGGCCGGACTCAATGAGGGCAAGTTTTTCCTGGGACAGTTTCAGGCGAAGCTCGGCCTCCTCGTAGTCGGCGAGGGCGCGATCGTACTCCTGGTGGGAGATCAGCTGTTTATCCTTCAGGGTTTTGGTCCGGTCAAACTCCCTTTTGGCATTGTCAAAAGTGACCTGGTAGAGTTCCACCTGCCGCTTGGCCTCGGCAAACTCCACCGGCGTCGGGTCGGGGGCAATATCAAAAAGAGGATCGCCAACTTTAACTTTGTCGCCGATCTCCACGTATGCCTTTTTCACAATGCCGGATATCTTGGACTTGACGGAAATCTCCCTCTTGGGTTCAATACGGCCGACAGCCAAAGCTTTATCGACTATCTCCCCCTTTTCAACGGGCACCGTTTTGTAACCGTTTTCTTTTTTGGCCGCCCCGTCTATAGCAAAGAAAAGAACCCCTCCAACGATAATCAGTAGGAACATGACCAGCAAGACCTTCTTGACCATTACTAATTTCTCCTGTCTAAATCTGTCCGGACAATATCATACTTATGCACTACGATTGAACGGTAGGAAATGTTTCTGCCGTTGTGGGCAATATTACTGCAATTGCTCACTGCTGTCAACCCCGCCGCCCGTTGCCTTCTGCTTTGGATGTAGACGGTAGCCCACCCAACGGGTGGGTTTGAATCAACCTCAGGTTCTTTGACTAAACAAAACCAACTCGTTGCTTGGGGGTAAAAGATATTGTCAGGTCTTACGACCTTCATAGATAGAAATGGCTATGTCCGGGAAAGAATAAATGACGGTTTCGCAACAAACTAGTGTTTCTCAAGCTGCCGTTAGAACCGACCGCGGGGACAACCGGCGTCCGAGCGTCCTCTTTGTTTGCGCCGACCCTGACAGAAATCCAGTGGGAGCAAGCTACCCTGGTGCCGTCAAGGATTGCCTAATGCAACATGGCTGGCGCGTCGGGCAATGCTCATCGAGTGCATCAGCGGGGATAGGGCACCTACGATGGTTATTTAAAATAAAAGTGCCTCCGGCACCGGTAAAGCATCTAAGCTTTGTGAGAAGCCTGGCCAGGACCATACCGCGATATGACGTTGTCCATCTCTTTTTCCTGTCCGGTATCTCTTTTTACCGGCACGTTGTGCCCACTCTCGTCCTAGGAAGGTTTTTAGGGAAAAGGGTGGTGCTGAGCTATCATCGAAATCAGGCCGAGGCGGAACTGGAACGATCGGGCTGGTGGATGCTTCCCTTCTTCCGATTGTGTAACAGCGTAGTCGTTTCTTCGGAGTATGTTGCAAACTTGTTTGCCCATTATGGTCTCGCTACTAAGCTAATCCCCCCTGTAGTTGACATGGATCTGTTTAGACCGCGTAAATTTGAATCCGTGCAGCCGAAGCTTGTCGTCGCTCGTTCTCTCGAAAAACGCAACAACATTGCCTGCACGATTGAAGCCTTTGCGCTGGTTAAGCAGAAGTATCCTCGAGCCGAGATGACCATCACCGGTGATGGTTCCCAACGCGAGGAACTTCAAAGGCTGGTGGCAAGAGAGAAGCTAAATGGAGTGACGTTTACCGGAGGGGTGAGTCACCACGAGTTGTCGCGTCATTTTGCTGAAGCCGACGTGTACGTGAATGCCTCCTCGATTGACGGGCTGCCCACTTCCCTGCTGGAAGCGCTGGCGGTCGGCCTGCCGGTCGTGACCACCGCAGCGGGAGGGATTCCCGGTGTCATCAATGATAGTGTCAACGGACTTATTGTGCGCCCCAACGATCCCGCCGGGCTGGCCAACCGTATTATCGAGCTGGTCGAGTCACCGGAGCTGGTGCAGCAACTCTCGGAACAGGCGAAACTATCGGCTAAAGATTACACCTTGGCTCATGTGAAAGGGAAGTGGACGGGTATGTATCACAATCTATATAGGAATGATAGTTGAGTAGGTCAGGAGTCTTGTACTCCTGACTACTGGAGAAGAATGTCAGGACCGCGAGGGTCCTGACCTACACGGCCTACGCGTCCCCCTTAGAGACGTTTCAGCACGATCATGGTGATGTCGTCGAAGACGTGCTCCGGTGAGGCAAAGCGCTTGACCGCATCATAGACGGCATCCTGAATATCATGGCACGTTTTGTTTCTGTTCGCCTCCACGACACGAATCAACCGCTCAACTCCGAACTGCCGTCCCTGGGAATCAAATACCTCGGTAACGCCATCGGTATAGAAAACAACGATTTCGCCCGGATTTAAAAACAGCGGCCGTTCCTCGTAGACGGCATCCCTGGTAATACCAAGAACCTGACCACCCTCTTTCAGATATTCGATCTCGTCATTGCTTCGAAGCAGAATCGGAAAATCGTGACCGCAGTTGGCAAAGGTTACGATATGATTCTTTGAATCCAGCACCCCGTAGACAGCGGTGACAAAATTGCCCGGTCTAAGCGACTCGCACAAGAGATTGTTGACCTTGGTGCAGATCGTTCTGATGGAATAGTTGTTCCGGATTTCGGCAATCATCGACGCTCGAAACGAAGCCATAATCAATGCCGCCGGGACCCCCTTGCCGGAGACGTCGCCGATAGCAATGCCGGTGTGATTGTCGACAATGTGGATGAAGTCGTAGTAATCCCCGCCAACCTGTCCCGAGGAGATATTCCTGCCGGCGATATCATAGCCGGGGATATCCGGGTCGGAGGTGGGAAGGAAACTGCGTTGAATTTCACGGGCAATATCAAGCTGCTGCTCCAGTTTCTGGCCGGAGACGATTCTCTCATGTAGGCGGGCGCGTTCGATTGAGATGGCGGCCTGCGAAGCAAAAGCCGACAGCAGCGAAACGTGGTGATCGTCATAGGCATTAAGCATGTCCGACTCGAGATTGACCACTCCGATTACCCGCTCGTCAAGCATCATGGGGACAGTGATTTCACTTCTGGTGGCCTGACGAGCGTTGACGTAGCGGTCGTCGGCAAAGACATCGGGCACTATCACCGGCGCGCCGGAGTTGGCGACATGGCCGATCAATCCCTGTCCGACCTTAAGGTGCACCTCCTGTTCACGGGCGGGATCATAGCCGATCGTATAAATCGAGCCGATCTCACTTGTGCCCGAGTCAACCAGATAGATGCCGCCGGCGCCGTAATCGACCACCTGTTTCAACGAACTCAATATCTCCTGAAGCACTTCATCGAGCCTGAGAGAACTGGAAAGCTTCATTCCAATCTCGTACAGAAGGTTTCTCTCCAGCGCTTCCCGCTTGACGGCCCGATACAGGGCGGCGTTGTCTATGGCCACTGCTATCTGGTTGGCCAGACCTATCAGAACGTCAAGATCAGCGTCGGTAAACTCCCCCTCGGTCTTGTTGATGGCCTCAATCACCCCGATCATCTGGCCTTTGCCGATGAGCGGAACGGTCAAGACCGACCTGATCTTGATATGGCTATTCTTTTCAATTTCAGCGTCAACGCGCCGGTCGGCAGCGGCATCGTTGACGATCACCGGCTCTCGGTATTTGGCCACCCAGCCGACCACTCCCTGCCCCAGCTCACGGTTGAACGTGATCATCTTGCAGTCGGGGCAGCTCATGAAACGGATTTTCATGTCGGTGCGGTTGTGATCGACCCGAAATACAAGAGCAGCCTCAGCCTCAACCGCGGCTATAACGAGCCTCAGCACCTGCTCGATCAGCTCTTCGTAGTCGAGGGTTGAGTTGAACCTCCGGGCCGCTTCCAGCAGAAGCTTTTCGGTCTTGGTATGGTGTGTAGAGTTCGTCATAGTGCGGGACAAGGTACGGTGTTAGGAGGATTTGTCAATTGGATTGCTTTGCAGCCTGCAGGTGAGGTTTCGAGAAACCCGACCTACTATTGATTGACGGTCACCGCCAGCTTGAAATCGGTCATAGCCAGAAGCGCTTCCTGACGGGCGCGGATCATCTGTTCGTTCATGGGAAAGTCAGGGCCGACATGTTCGATCATGAGCGACGACGTAGCCGAGGCAAAGCACCCTGCCCGCCGGAGATTGCCGCCAGTCCTGAGATACTCGAAAGTGAATCCCGCCATGTAGACGTCGCCGGAGCCGGTGGCGTCGACCAGATCAACTTCGTAGGGCGCAATATCAATGAACTCATGGCCGTCATAGACGAGCGAACCAAGTTCCGCCAGCGTGACAATAACAACTTTCGGCCCCCACGATTTGATGATCCGGGCCGCTTCGTACGGATCTTCTCGGCAGTCAATACCCGTTAGAATTTCCCCTTCAAGCTCGTTTGGTTTGACGATATCAAACTGCCCGATGACTTCTTCAATGCCAGCTACCTTTTCGTGATAGATTCGGCCGTTGTTATCAGCGCCACGGAGCAGCCCCTGCGGATCGCAGAAGAAGAGTCCGTTAAAGTTCTGTCTGATTTCCCTGATGTTATCAAACGATACCTCACCGAGGATAGGTCCTATCATGACTGCCTTCGAGTCGGCGTATAGAAGCGGATCAATCCGCCCGACATTGTCGGCGCGCCCCAACAGATCGAGGGTGCGTCGGCCGTAGTCATCGTAGTATATCAACGAGAAGCCGCCAGTCTGTTTGGAAGGGACGATCTTATGTTCAATGCCAAAACGGGACAGGTCGTTTATGAACTGGTCCTTGAAATCATCCCCAACCGCTCCGACAAGTCTCACTTGTTCGCCCATCTTGGCCAGCGCCAGGGCGGCGTTCGTGGAACATCCGGAGAGGATGCGCCCTTTTGGCTGCGTCTTCCGGGTCTTTATGTAGTCATAGACTGGGTTGCCGATAGCGGTAATCAAAGGCAAGCCTTTCTTATTTGGGTACTGTTTTTAGGTTCGGTACCGCATAGGGAGCGACCTTGTGCCGCTCCGTTAATTGATGGGACCGGTGGCCCACCCCTTGGGGTGGGTTTCAGATGCTGTGCAAGGTCATTGCCTGGCACATATCCTGTCGGGTCATTCGCCAATGGCGAACCTTGGCGGGCAAAACCCGACAGAACGAGAGTCTGTTCGCGATCGGAGGTTACTCACCAGCATCCGGGATAATCATCACCATGTAATCCCACCCTAAGTAATCTCGTAAATCATCTTCGACATAGATATGCCCCGGAGCGAGTTGGAAGGCAATAGGCACCCATGTGTATTGTTCCTTATCCGGTGAGAAATAGACCTGTGTAACCGCGCTATCTCGAATAGCTTGATCGTCTATATCAATCCACCCGTCTTCGTCATAGTCTCCAGTAGATATAACACCCGTTACATAGACAATCGTGGCTCCCGGAGGTCCCTCTGGGCCTGGAGGCCCTTCCAGACCCGTAGGCCCTTGCGGGCCCTGTGGCCCTGCTGGTCCCTGATCTCCTGTACAGGATATGAGCAAGATTAATAGCACCGTCAACGCAGCAACTCTTTTCATCTTTACCTCCTTACAGGTTTCGCTGTTTGTCTAATATATTCCTAATCACTTCTTGCTGTCAAATGACCCTTTTAACAACCCTGATTTGTATAACCGGTTACACATCCCACCGCCCGCCAGTGGCGGGGTGGGGCACCCACTGCTTTCCTATGCCAATATAATAAGAGCGACTTGTCACTGTCACTCCCGCCTGTCACCGAGAACTTTCTTGGCATAGACCAGCCGCTGCACCGCCGTTATCAGTGATGTCACCCCGACGACAATCAGCGCCAGTTCCAGCCAGCCGCCTTGCGGCCATTTGCCGACCGGGAAATACCATTCGAGAATCGAGCCGACAATGATTATGATGAATTTCTCCAACCGCCCCATGATCCCCACGGCACAGTTTTCAATCTTGCCCATAGATTCTGCCGCCGCGCGGGTGTAGCTGGCGA
>Ga0209979_1004241_pt1 | contig 11989 bp, 10 predicted proteins | sample AnhtaG_FD_183114 | JGI IMG/M metagenome (GOLD analysis project Ga0209979, IMG submission 183114) | Deep subsurface microbial communities from Anholt, Denmark to uncover new lineages of life (NeLLi) - Anholt_01485 metaG (SPAdes) (version 2) | ecosystem: Environmental > Aquatic > Marine > Oceanic...
TATTATGGAAAAAAATCGGTAAAAAATTAAGTGCAGGAAGAGTTCAATCTGTAACATTACGTTTAATATGCGAAAGAGAAGAGGAAATAGCAAAATTTAAAATAGAAGAATATTGGACGATAAATGCCTTGTTTAATAAAATTGAAGATGAAAAGGCAGAGCCTTTTGAGGCGAAACTATTTTCGGTAAATTCTAAAAAAACAACTATTAAAACTAAAAAAGAAGCAACAGAAATTTGCGAAGAAGTAAAAAATCAGGATATCTATATTAAAAGTATAAACAAAAAGAAAGAATCGAAAAATCCGCAGCCACCATTTACTACAAGTACTTTACAGCAAGAAGCGTATAATAAATTGAATTTTCCCATTAAAAAAACTATGTTCATAGCTCAACAATTGTACGAGGGTATTACCTTAGGCAATAAAGGAAATGTTGGTTTGATTACCTATATGCGTACTGACTCGATAAGAGTATCTGATGAAGCAAAGAGTGAAGCGAAAAAATATATTGAAGAACATTATGGTAAAGATTTTGCTAAATCATCTCAAAATTTAAAAAAAGTAAAAAATAAAATAAAAAATGTAAAGATTCAGGATGCTCATGAATCCATCAGGCCTACATATGTACTAAATCACCCGGAATCGATTAAAAAATATCTAACTAATGACCAATATAAATTATATAATATAATCTGGCAAAGATTTATAGCGAGCAGGATGAAAGCTGCCTATCTGGAAAAAATTACTATAGATATAGAATCAGGAAGTTATATCTTTAGAACTTCCGGCTATCGGATACTATTTAAGGGATATATGATTCTATATGGCCAAAACAATCAGGATTTAGATAAAGTTCCTGATCTTAAAGAAAAAGATCAACTTAAGTTGTTAAAAATTGATGCAAATCAATCTTTTACCCAACCTCCTCCCAGATATACAGAAGCCAGCTTGGTAAAAAGATTAGAAAAAGAAGGGATAGGACGACCCAGTACATACGTACCCACTATAAGTACCTTACAATATCGGACATATGTGAAAAAAGTAAATAAATATTTTAGACCTACAGAATTGGGAATAACTGTAAACTCTTTTTTAATTCAATATTTTTCCGATATTATAAATATTGCTTTCACTGCAAAAATGGAAAAGCAACTCGATGAAATCGAATCTAATAAAAAAAAATGGGAAAATGTTTTAGATGAATTTTACAAGGCATTTTCCAATGATTTGGAAAAAGGGAGTCAGGCGCAAAAAATTGAAATGCCAAGAGTATTCAGCGATGAAATATGTGATAAATGTGGCAGTAAGATGTTGATAAAAAATGGGCGTTTTGGTAAATTTTTAGCTTGTTCAAGCTTCCCCCATTGTAAAACCACCAAGCCTTTTTTAGATAAAATTGGCATATCTTGTCCGGTAGAAGGATGTTCGGGAGAGATTATTAGAAAAAAAACTAAAAAAGGGAGAACCTTCTACGGATGTAGCAATTATCCGAAATGTTCTTTTGTGACCTGGAATAAGCCGGTTGATAAAAAGTGCCCCCAATGTAATCATATCTTGGTAATAATGAAAGATAAAAAAAACGGTTTTTATCATAAATGTAGTAATTCCGCTTGTACCTATAAGGATGTTATTAAAGAGGATAAAAAATAAGCAGCAGATAACAGCAAACAGTTAAATAGCAATTTATTATAAGATAAAAAAATTAGCTCCTCAAAAAAAATAAAAAAAGGAGGGGTTTTTAAATTTGAAGGAACACATAAATTCTTATATTTCTTTTCTAAAGAATGAAAAAAATTATTCCAATAATACTATTATTTCCTATAAAAATGATTTATTACAGTTGTTAAATTATTTAGAGGATTGTAAAATATTAAAGAGAAATAATATACAATATATCGACCGTAGTATTATGCGAAAATATATTGTATATTTAAAGAAGCGTGAGTATTCAACAAGAAGTATTTGCAGAAAAATTTCTACAATCCGTTCTTTCTTTAAATTTATATCAAGAGAAGGCATAGTAAAAATTAATCCGACTATCAATTTAATAACACCTAAGATAGACAAGAAGTTACCTTGTTTTTTATACTTACAAGAAATTAATAAACTTATCGAAACGCCGCCTGGGAATACAATACTTGGAATTAGAGACAGGGCAATCCTTGAACTGCTTTATGGCACTGGGATGAGGGTTGGAGAACTCGTGAATTTAAATGTTCCCGATATAGACCTGTATGAAAAAACTGTTAGAGTATTTGGAAAGGGTTCAAAGGAAAGAATTCTTCCTTTAGGCAATCCGAGTATAAGGTCAATACAAGAATATATAACCAGCAGAAATTTGTTTATAAAAAATGTACCTATAATTAAAATTGACCTAAATGCATTTTTATTAAATCGTTTTGGAGGAAGACTGTCAGCAAGAAGTATACGTAGAATTATTATCAAATATATGAAAATAGCTGGTTTAAATAAAAAGGTAAGTCCACATGTTTTAAGGCATTCATTCGCTACACATCTTTTAGGGGGTGGGGCGGACTTACGTTCTGTTCAGGAACTTTTAGGGCATGAGAGTTTATCTACTACTCAAATATACACTCATATTACTAAAGAAAGATTAAAAATAATTTATAAAAAATCTCATCCCAGGCCTTAATGTTAAAGATTTAAAAGGAGATGAAATAAAAAATGTTTAAAGGAACTACAATTTTAGCGATAAAACATAAAGGCGAAGTCGCTATTTCTGGTGATGGCCAGATAAGTATGGGAAATACTATTATGAAAAATAATACTAAAAAGATTCGAAAACTTTATGATGATAAAATTCTTACCGGATTTGCCGGAGCGAGCGCAGATGCCATGACTCTATTTGAAAAATTTGAAAATAAAATAGAAGAACTTCATGGAAATTTACCTAAAGCAGTTATTTCTTTAGCTAAAGAGTGGCGAACTGATAAAATATTAAGAAAATTAGAGGCGATATTAATTGTTGCGGACAAAGAGCATATATTTATAGTTTCCGGAACTGGTGATATAATAGAACCGGATGATAATATAGCTGCTATCGGATCAGGTGGTCCTTATGCATTGGCGGCAGCAAAGGCTTTGGTTAAATATTCAAATCTATCCGCTTACGAAATAGCTTTAGAATCATTACAAATTGCTGCTTCAATTTGTATCTATACTAATGATAAAATAACAGTAGAAAAATTAAAATAGAAAAGAAAGGAGGAACCATAATTGATTAACGATCTAACCCCTTCACAAATTGTTTCCCAACTTGATCAATATATAATTGGGCAAGAAAATGCCAAAAAAGCAGTAGCTATCGCTTTACGAAATAGAATCAGAAGACAGAAATTACCCCCGGAATTAATAGATGAAGTTACCCCAAAAAATATCATAATGATTGGGCCTACCGGAGTTGGAAAAACAGAAATTGTTAAAAGATTATCAAAATTAGTTAAAGCCCCTTTTGTAAAAGTTGAGGCAACGAAATTTACCGAAGTAGGTTATGTAGGAAGAGATGTGGATTCCATAATCAGAGATTTAACAGAAGTAGGTGTTCAATTGGTTCGTAAAGAATGGGGCAGTAAGGTTGAAGATAAAGCAAAACAGTTAGTCGATGAAAAAATAGTAGATTATTTATTCCCTGTATCAAATAAAAGAAAAGAACAAAAGACAAATTTTTTAGATGGTTCATTTTATTCTGGAATTGAAAAAGAAGAAGAAAAGAAAGAATCTTTTGATATTCTAACAAATAAAGATGAAAGAGAAGAAAGATTTGAAAGGACTAGAAAAAAATTTAAGGATAAATTAGAAAAAAGTGAGCTGGAAAATAGACTAATTGAAATCGAAGTTGAGGAAAACATTCAGCCTACAGTAGAAGTTTTTTCTAACTCAGGGATAGAAGGAATGGGAATCAATTTTAAAGACATTCTAGGTAGAATGTTCCCCCAAAAAAGAAAAAAACAAAAAGTTACAATTGCAGAGGCTCGTAAAATATTACTCTATACCGAAACTCAAAAGTTAATAGATATGGATGAAGTAATTCGAGATGCTATTGATAAAGTGGAAAATTTAGGGATTGTTTTTATTGATGAAATCGATAAAATTGCTACGCAAGAAAAATCATACGGACCAGATGTATCTAGAGGAGGAGTTCAAAGAGATATATTACCTATTATTGAGGGTTCAACAGTTATGACTAAATATGGAGCAGTAAAGACCGACCATATTTTATTTATAGCTGCCGGTGCTTTTACCACTTCAAAGCCTTCTGATTTAATACCTGAATTACAAGGACGTTTTCCTATTAGGGTTAAATTAAATATTTTAAACAAAGAAGATTTAAAAAGAATATTAACTGAACCCTGTAATTCACTAATAAAACAATATGTAGCCTTACTTGCTACCGAAGATTTGAAAATAGAAATTACAGATGACGCTATTGACGAGATTGCTGAAACTTCTTTTTTGGTAAACGAACAGACAGAAAATATTGGAGCAAGAAGACTGTATACTATTTTAGAAAAATTATTGGAAGATATTTCTTTTAACGCTCCCAGTTCCAAAAAGAAGCAATTTACTATTGATAAAATATATGTAAAGAAAAAATTACAAAGCATTGTAAAGAACGAAGATTTAAGTAGATATATTTTGTAATTCACCGATTCACCAATTAGCCAATTGCCCGATTAAATTAGTCGTTAGTGAATAGTGAATAGTCGTTAGTAATGAGATAAGAAAACAGGTATCCAGTATCCAGAAGTCAGGAGTCAGAATAAAGAAATTAAAAACGTGAAGTAAAAAACCATGAATATAATCTCATAATTTAAAATAATTCTGAATACTAGATTCTGTCTTTTGGCTTCTGTTTTTTAACTAATTAACCAAGTAACCAAGTAACTAACTAACTAAGTAACTATATTTAATTTTCTTGATTTAGAAAAAAAACTGTGTTATACTATTTTTGATTTTATGGGCATATTATCTATAAGGTATAACGACTTATAATAATTTTAAAATCATAATAAAAAATAAAAATATAAGATTATAAAAATGAAAATTGGAGGATGATAGATGAGTGTAATTTCAATGAAACAATTGCTAGAAGCAGGGGTACATTTCGGTCACCAAATGCGCCGATGGGATCCCAGGATGAAACCATATATTTTTACAGACAGAAATAATATATATATTATAGATCTTCAACAGACCGTAAAATTAGTCGAAGTAGCGTATAGTTTCATCAGAGAAATATCTAGCGATGGTGGTAATGTACTATTTGTAGGAACAAAAAAACAGGCTCAGGACTCGATTAAAAGCGAAGCAGAAAGATGTGGCATGTATTATGTAAATTATAGATGGTTAGGCGGAATATTAACTAATTTCGATACTATCAGAAAAAGAGTTAAAAGGCTTCGTGAATTGGAAGAAATGGAAAATAATAAAATGTTTGAAGTTCTTCCCAAAAAAGAAGTGATAAGCTTAAAGAGAGAAAAAGAGAAACTTGAAAAGATATTAACCGGTATTAAAGATATGGAAAAACTCCCAGACGCAATATTCATAGTTGACCCTAAAAAAGAGAAGCTTGCAGTTGCTGAAGCCATTAAACTTTCTATTCCTATTGTGGCAATTGTGGATACAAATTGTAATCCAGAGGAAATTGATTATGTAATTCCAGGTAATGATGATGCAATAAGAGCAGTAAAGCTAATTTCTTCGGTTATAGCTGACGCAGTTATTGAAGGAAAAAAATTAACTATTGAAAAAGAAGCTGAAAAAGAAATAGAAAAAGTTAAAGCATAAAATATATATTTAACAAAACAAGGAGAAAATGATGAACATTAGCGCTCAAATGGTTAAAGAATTACGAAAAAAAACAAGTGCTGGAATGATGGATTGCAAGAAAGCCTTAAAAGCTACTGAGGGAGACCTGGAAAAAGCAATTGAATACTTACGTAAAAAGGGGATGGATGCAGCTGCTTCTAAATTTAATAGGCAAGCACTAAATGGAAAAGTAGAATCCTATATTCATTTATACGGTAAAATAGGAGTTTTAGTTGAGATAAATTGTGAAACAGATTTCGTAGCTAATACTAAGGAATTTAGCGATTTTGCGAAAGATATAGCTATGCAAATTACAGCCTCAAATCCAAAATATATTTCCAGAGAAGATGTTCCCAATGATATAATTGAAAAAGAAAAAGAAATATTTTATGCGCAAATTGAAAAATCAGGCAAACCTGCCCCTATAATTGAAAAAATTGTGGAAGGGAAATTAAAAAAATATTTTCAGGAAAACTGTTTAAAGGAACAAATATTTATTAAGGATAGTAGCAAAAATATTAATCAATTATTATTAGAGTTAATCGCTAAATTGGGTGAAAATATTGTGATTAAAAGATTTTCCAGATTTCAACTCGGCGAGGAAATCTAATTCGTATCTCGTGAATCGTATCTCGTGCAAACTAGCGTATAGCGTAGAACGTATACATTCAGTTATATAGTTAGGTTGTAAACTGAAAACTTGAATCTTGTATTTATACTAACGACTATTCACTATTCACTAACGACTAATCAATATGGTGAAGGATAAAAAAATATGAAAAAGCCTATATATAAGAGAATTCTCTTGAAGCTTGGTGGTGAATCACTCTCTGGAAAAAAAGGTGTTGGTATCGACATCCAAAAGATTAATTTTATTGCGAAGGAAATTAAAGAGATAAAAGAACTGGGAATACAAACAGCAGTGGTAATTGGTGGAGGAAATATCTTTAGAGGTCAAGAGGGGAGCGAAAAAGGCATAAATCGAGTTTCGGCTGATTATATGGGCATGTTAGCAACTGTTATTAATGCTTTAGCCCTACAAGATTCTTTAGAGAAATTAAATATTGAAACAAGAGTACAGACTGCAATCGAGATGAAAGCAATTGCTGAACCATATATCAGAAGAAGAGCTATGAGACATTTAGAGAAAGGCAGAATAGTAATTTTGGCTGCCGGAACGGGGAATCCTTACTTTACCACAGATACTGCTGCAGCCTTAAGGGCAATTGAGCTAAATGCAGAAGCAATTCTTAAAGCTACAAAAGTTGATGGCATATACGAATCTGACCCATTAATAAATACAAAGGCAGTAAAATTTAATAAACTGGGATTTCTCGAATTTTTAAATAAAGGTTTAAAGGTTATGGATGCAACCGCTATATCTTTATGTATGGAAAATAATATCCCAGTAATCGTCTTTAATTTTAATACTGGTGGAAACATCAGAAGAGTTGTGTTTGGTGAAAAGATAGGAACGATGGTGAAGGGGGAATGATATGCTATCTGATATATTAGATGAAACAAAGGTTAGAATGGAAAAAACAATAGCAGTGTTAAAAGATGAGTTTGCTCACATAAGAACAGGAAGAGCTTCTTCTGTCTTGGTAGATCGGATAAAAATATCCTATTATGGCGTACCAACTCCTCTAAAACAAGTAGCAAATATTTCTATTCCGGAATCAAATTTAATTGTTATTCAACCCTGGGATAAAAATTGTATCTCTGAAATTGAAAAAGCTATATGGAAATCTGATTTAGGATTAACTCCATCTATCGATGGTAATATCATTCGACTTAAGTTACCACCACTAAACGAAGAAAGAAGAAAAGATTTAGTAAAGCTGGTAAAAAAAGAAGCAGAAAATGGGAAAATAAGCATAAGAAATATTAGAAGAGAAGTGAATGATTCATTAAAAAAAGAGGAAAAAGAAAGTAATATTTCAGAAGATGAATGTAAAAACTATCAAAATAAAATCCAAGTGTTGACCGATGAATACACAAAAAAAATTGATGAATTGTTGGAGCTTAAAGAAAAAGAAATTATGGAAGTATAAGCAGATGCTTGTCCGAGTGAAGCAATAATAAAGGAATAAGAGTATAACCCCCTTCTCATTTAATCTATATTAATCTATTTTTTATTAATATATTTTTAAAGGGGGTTTTTTCATAGGTGAAAGTTATTAGTAATTGTAAAAATAAAAAAGATGAATTATTTGATATGAATAAATTACCTCAGCACCTGGCTATTATAATGGATGGAAATGGTCGGTGGGCAAAAAAAAGGGGATTACCTCGAAGCGCAGGGCACAGGGAAGGGGCAAAAGCAGTTAAAAGAGTGATAGCTAGCTGCTTAAATTTTAACATTCCTATATTAACCCTTTTTACTTTTTCTACGGAAAATTGGAAACGTCCTAAAATCGAAATAAACTACTTGCTAAAATTATTTGAAAGAGTTTTGAGTAAAGAAAAGGCTGGTTTAATTAAAAATAATATAAAAATAAATTTTATAGGAAGATTAAACGATCTACCTAACTCGCTTAATGAAAAGATAAATGAATTATCTGAATCTACCAAGAAGAATAATAAACTTATTTTAAATATTGCTATTAACTATGGTGGAAAAGCTGAAATTATTGATGCAATCAAATCTATAACGTTAAAAATAATCGAAGGAAAGTTAAATATTGAAGAAATTAACGAAAATACTATTAGAGATAATTTATATACCCAAAATCTTCCTGACCCAGATTTGCTAATTAGAACAGCGGGCGAAATGAGAATTAGCAATTTTATGATCTGGCAGATTGCTTATACAGAACTTTGGGTAACTCCAGTCTTTTGGCCAGACTTCGGCGAAAATAATTTAATAGAAGCAATAATAAATTTCCAAAAAAGAGTGAGAAAATATGGAGGAAAAGTATAATAATTTTTTAAAGAGAACTGTAACAACTATTATAGGTGTTTCCTTAGCCTTTGTAACAATATTTTGGATAGGATTCCCCTTTTTTATCATTATCACAATAATAGCTTTGTTGGGGTTGAGAGAATTATATAGTATAGCCCACAAACGTGGATATAGACCATCATATATATTAGGTAGCATACTAACATTATATTTCATTATTATAACAGTTTATGATATTTGTAGCTTGAATTACTATATTGAAAATATAATTATTACTTTTTTTATTATACTAACTTTTATCTTTCAACTATTTAAAAAAGATTATTCCAAGGTATTAGCCGAGACATCCGTTACAATTTTTGGAAGCATTTATTTAGGATATTTCTTATCCTTCATACTAAAAATAAAAGATTTACCCAATGGAAATTATTATCTTATTTCCTTGTTAATTATTACTTGGGCAAATGATACTGGAGCTTATCTTATCGGCACTAAATTTGGTAAAAATAAAATATTCCCCAGAATAAGTCCCAAAAAAACTATCGAAGGATCGATTGGGGGGACTATATGTAGTATTGCTGGCACATTTGCCTTAAAAAGCTGGTTAAATTTAACTTTTAATGAATTAATTTCTCTCGGTTTAATTATAGCAATAATTGCCCAACTCGGCGATTTATTTGAATCCGTATTGAAAAGAGGTTCAGGAGTTAAAGATTCAGGGACTTTAATCCCCGGTCAGGGGGGAATATTAGACTGTCTTGATAGTCTAATATTTACAGCTCCCGTATTCTATTATTATATAATTTTGTTAATTTTACACTAATAAATATTTTTGAAAGTAAGGGATTTAATTGTGAAGAAAAAAATAGTTATATTAGGTTCAACAGGTTCGATAGGACAGCAAACTTTAGAGGTTATACGAAAATATTCAAATGAATTTGAAGTAGTAGGTCTAAGTGGTTGGGAAAATACGACTTTTCTTAAGGAGCAGATAAGTTTTTTTAAACCTAAAATAGCGGTAGTTAAAAATGAATATATTGCCAGGAAATTAAGAAAAGATTTAGATAACTCGATTGATATAAAATTATTATGGGGAACCGAAGGATTAATAAAAATATCAACCTTAGAAGAGGCTGATATTATTGTAGTTGCTATAACTGGAATAGCGTCTCTTATACCTACTTTTGAAGCAGTGAAAAAAGGAAAAAAAATCGCTTTAGCCAGCAAAGAAGCAATGGTGGTAGCCGGTGAATTGTTGGTTAAAGAAGCGAAATTAAGAAATGCAAAAATATTACCTATAGATAGCGAGCATAGTGCAATTTTACAGTGCCTAAAGAACGAACAAAAAGACTGTGTCGAAAAAATTATTTTAACTGCATCTGGAGGAGCACTTTATAATTTAACCGAATCCTCTTTAAAAAATGTATCAATTGAAGACGCGTTGAATCATCCTACCTGGAAAATGGGGAAAAAAGTTACCATTGATTCAGCTACCTTAATGAATAAAGGGTTAGAAGTAATTGAAGCAAAATGGTTTTTTAATATACCGGCTAATAAAATAGAAATCTTAATCCATCCTCAAAGTTATGTGCACTCAATGGTTCAATTTATAGACGGTACTATTCTGGCTCAAATAGGTGACCATGACATGAGGATTCCCATCCAGTACGCCTTATTTTATCCCAATAGAACCATTAATAACTTTTCACGATTAGAATTATCCAAAGTAGGTCAACTAACTTTCAAAAAACCAAATTTTGATAAATTTCCTTGTATTAAACTTGCCTATCAAGCCTTAGAACTTGGAGGAACAATGCCAGCAGTATTAAATGGAGCAAATGAAATTGCAGTTGATGCTTTCTTAAATAGTAAAATAAGCTTTTCGGAAATTCCTATTATTATTCAAAACACTATGAAAGAACACGAGCCAAAGTATAATCCCAACATTAGTGATATCCTAGATGCTGACTACTGGGCCAGGGAGAGAGCTTTAAATTTCTGCATAAATACAAAATAACTAAATTATATAGTAATTTCCTGAGTGAGAATCTAGAAGCTAAAGATAAGAAAAGAAGGATAGATTCCCGTTTCCACGGGAATGACAGAAGTCGGTCAATTAAATTATCTTGTATCCTGTATTTTTAATTGGCCAATTGATAAATTGTTGAATTGATTAATTATATATCTTGTATTTAATACTAACGACTATTCACTATTCACTAACGACTAATTTATTTTGGAGTAAAAATGTTAACCATAATTGCCTTTATATTTGTTTTTAGTATATTAATATTTTTTCATGAATTCGGTCATTTCATTGCGGCTAAAGCAGCTGGAGTAAGAGTATACAAATTTGCCTTTGGTTTCGGACCAAGAATATTAGGATTTACAATAAAGCAAACAGAATATCAAATCTGCTTAATTCCTCTCGGTGGCTATGTAAAAATGGCTGGGGAAATGGGGCAAGAAGATGTTAAAGAAACATCAGAAGAAGTATCCGAAGAACAAAGATTTGACAAGAAATCAGTGGGAATTAGAGCATTAATAGTGACCTTAGGTCCTTTTATGAATATTGCAACCGCAGTTGTCATATTTAGTCTTATATTTTTTACAAATGGAATTCCCATAGTTACCAATTATATATCGACAGTTATTGAAAGTGGCCCTGCTGAACAAGCTGGCATACTTTCCGGAGATAAAATTATCGCGATTAACTCAACAAAAATGGAAGACCCGAGTAGAATTGCGAATATTATAAATGAGAGTTCAGGAGAAAAATTACAAATAACCTTGGATAGGGAAGGGGATACTATTGATGTTTTCGTAATTCCTGAATACGATGATAATTATAAAAAAGGGTTAATCGGAATTACATTTGAAATATATATCGAAAAGATTAATATATTTTCAGCCTTTTCCAGGGGCTTAATTGCAACTGGAAATATTATTAAATTAATATTTTCCAGCACGATGGAAATGATTACTGGAAAAGTCCCCATTGAGATAGCAGGACCTTTAGGTATAGCCCAAATGACTGGAGAAGCAGCAAAATTAGGCTTCGTAAACTTATTATATTTTACCGCAATTTTAAGTATATTTATAGGATTATTTAATCTTCTTCCAATCCCCATTTTAGATGGCGGGCATATAATAATTTTAGCTATTGAAAAATTAAGAGGTAAACCCTTGGAAGCTGAAAAAATAAGCTTTATGTATTTCATCGGGATATCACTTATGATAATTATTTTTATTATTG
>Ga0209979_1004242_pt1 | contig 11980 bp, 13 predicted proteins | sample AnhtaG_FD_183114 | JGI IMG/M metagenome (GOLD analysis project Ga0209979, IMG submission 183114) | Deep subsurface microbial communities from Anholt, Denmark to uncover new lineages of life (NeLLi) - Anholt_01485 metaG (SPAdes) (version 2) | ecosystem: Environmental > Aquatic > Marine > Oceanic...
GAATGATTTGGGCACGTTGTACCAATCGCAGGGGGAAGCTTTTCCCGTGAGCCCAGAGTCGGATGGTTGCCTGTTCTTGAGGATCTAAAATAATACGTTCTGATATGTTCATTTGAAATAAGCATAACATATATCCTTTTAAATGTCAAGTTATTTATGACGCACTACACTAGCGTTTGAAAAAATTAGCCTTTTACAATTTTTCTACATCTTAATACTAATTCGACAAAGGTTTTAAAAAATCCTTCTTTTTAAAAAAATGGGACATGCTGTCCTTATTTATTTAAAATTAGTAAGACCACAACAACGACTACTGCAATTAAAACTAAAACGATGCTTAGACAACCTTTCCCTCCTGCATGTTTAGAAGCCCCAGAAAGCACAGAGACCATTTTTTTCTCTTGATCTGTTAGATTTTTAAAACCATATACATCAACCAAAAAATGTAATAAATCCTGTTCTACAAAATGAATAGTCGCACTTTCTAAAACTACCTGTTCTTTATTCCTTTTAGCCAATGCAGAGCTAACAATGCCCACACACTTCTTTCTCCATACCATTAGCCTCTCTTTGTCCTCCAAATGTGAAGTGTCATGACTAAATGAATACTGTAAAGCCCAATGAATTTTCCTGGACCATTCATTCCACTCTTGGGAAGGTAAATTTGAATAATTGGTGGCAGGCCAACTTAATCGTTCAATATCAACATCGGTGATGGGTTCTGCTGATGGCTTATTCGCTAGCCCATACTTAATCTGATCAAATATAAATTGCTGATTCTCATCCAGTTGTAAATTCATGTTAAATTACCTCCTCAAAAATCTTATAAGATACTTTTTCTTTTAGCATATTAAGGGGTCAAGTCTTGCAATATCACTTTTCATCTTCCCCCTCGATTCTTTTAACCACTCTGCTTACAGTAGTATAATGCACACCAATAAATTCTGCTATATCTTTTAAGGTATAGCCATACTGTAGGCAAGCCTCATACATTGCTTGATCTTTTGACTTCTTGTCTTTGCGTTTAAAAATCTCATTTAAGGGTGGCCTAGTTACATCGCGCTGCTTTCTTGTTATCTCCTTTAAGTTTTCTTTACCTCTTATCAAGTGTTTTATCTCATCGATAAAATTCTCTTAAATCTTTTGGGGTCTTCCATCAAATTTATTATTTATTCCAAATATAAATACATTTTGAAGGATTATCAATTATATATTCTCTGGATTCAAAAAAGTCCATACCAAGTAAATTGGAGTCATCTTCCAGATTAACAGCAACCGCTTGTTTTCTATCAAGATCACTCACGATAATTTCTCTTTGTACAATAGGACAACTTATTAAACCCTTGACGGTTGAAAATGTTCTTCGTGATATCTCATTTAAATCCTCATGACCAGTCTTTTGAGCTAATTCCAAAGATATAACAGTCATAGAGGCACCTGTATCTAACATCATGATAGTTTCATAACTCCCATATTCTCCAACAACTATTACTGGGATAAAAATATGTCCATTTTTTACTTGAAAATCAATTTTTATTGCGTTGTATCGTAAAAATCCCTCACCTTTTCTCCTTGCTACATTGATAGCATTGTCACTTAAATTTTGGTTCTTTTTTAATTCGATTAAAACATCCTCATCAAAAAATAAATAACATTGATGTTTTTTATTGTAAATTGCTACGTTTTTCAAATACCCACCACTATGATCTAATACAGGGACTAAATGCTTGATTATGTCTGTAACCACTGGTTCATTACTTTTTACATCAACCTGGACCAGTAAAATAAAATTCGTAAACTCTTCAACCTTTACTTCTGCTTCCCAATTGTTTGGGAATGCTTCTAAAGCAAGTTCTTGAATAAGACCGACTATATCGCTTTGTTTGTTATTATAAATCCTTTCATAGGCGTTCTTACCAGTAGATAAATATTTATTTTTTTCAAACTCATCCAAAAGCTTCTTCCTTTCCTTCTCTTGATTTAATTTTTCCATCTCGATCTTTAGCGTAAATTGATCTCTTAATTGGTTCGTTTGGTAATACGGTAATACAAAAAAGGCAATTATCTCTAAAAACAAAATAACTAATAAAATAACAAGTATCTTTAAAAATTTATTTTTCATGATTAACTCCGAAATAATCAGAAATTTCTAGATTAGGGAAGTCATCTATTTCCACTGTAAAATATTTAGTTGTAAAATAAATATCAAGAAAAGGGTTATCCTTCAGCTCTCCTAAATCCTTTTTATCTAAACATATTTTATAAATAATCAAATTTATGTCCCCTATATGAATATTTTCCTCGTTATATTGGCGTACATAATGCCGACAGCCTATAGAAATAGATTCCAAATCCATGTTCTGACAAAATTCAAAGACATCATTTGTAACTTTTGAAACTAACCTAATGACTTCCTTTTTTAAAGAATCTATAGAATCATGTTTTGTTCTCGTCCCTTTCTCGCCAGAGCTTAATTCCGCCATATCAAAATCAATATCTAAACTATAACCAGAGCCTGAGGAAAGAATATTTACTGTTGAATTGTCTGGAGCAGCTCTAATAGCTATTCCTCTAATGATATCTTCTATACTTTTGGTCTTATCTTTAGATAAAGTGAGCATTTCTAACTGCGCTCTTTCCCTTGGAGTAATGGCGTATTTACCACTGTAACTTTTCCGATCCTCCCAGATCTTTTCATAATGTTCTGCCGCCTGGGTTTTTAATACGACCACATCGATTTTCTTAATCTCATTATCATAGTTCTCCTTAAGACTTATCTTCTCATTAGTAAACCCATCTTGTATCTTCTTAAACTGTGATTCATACTCATTCTTAACTTCAGTTATGAAAACATTCCTCCTATCAAGTAAAAATACCGGAGCAATAATAACAGCTGCCAGAACAATAAAACATGCTATTGTCGTACCCAATAAGATGAGCTTCTGTCTTGTGCGATATTTTTTACAGTCGAACGAAAATACTTTCTTGCATTTAGGGTTGGGACAAGTTACACGTAATTTATTATCCTCATAAATTGGCAACCTTAATTTTTGTCCACATTCTGGGCAAGGTATAACTACTTTATAAACTTTTTCATTATTTGTTGCTTCTCTTTTATCTTGATAGGGCATAAATTTTCTCCTAAAGTTTCAAAAGTTTTTAAAGCAATAATAAAGGGGTTAGTTTTCAACATTTGACATACTGTATTTTCTTAAAATAGGATAAAAATGCAAAAAGGATTCTTTCATGTTATATTCTAATTATTTGAAAATACATTGGGAACCTGGACTTATTAGAATCCTTACAAAAAGTTAGAAAAAGTTACCGAATTACTGAGTTAGCAAAACCGTCCCCTCTACACTTAAAAAGTTTGAATCTTACCCGGCTCGCCGGGAAGGTCAATAGGCAGAACTTTCAAGAAAACCTTTAAATTAAAAATTTAGATTAGGTTTATATGTATATGCTTCCCTATAAAAATTATTATTAACTATCTTATTATAATATTCTATGTCTAAATATACGGGAAAACTATTTTTATTTTTTCTTACAAGAAACAGTTTTTTTTGGAGATTCAATTCATTTTTAATATAGAATTTAGCAAATTCTTGAATTATTCTTCTTCCCCGTATAATGCGAATATTATCATCCAAAGAATCTATTTTTATGCTCTTTATTCCCTTTCTTCTTAATGTATATAAATGTGAAATAGCATTCCTACAATCCTGGTAAAGATATTCTCCCATCTTTTTATTTCCCATAGAGATTTTTTCAACATCATATTTTATAGTATTTTTAAATTTACTTTGATTATTTCGCCATGTTTTATTTATCCAATTCGTTGAACCACCTTTATAGCCAATTTCTAGAACTTGCCAAAAGAATAAAAAAGATAAATAATCATTATTGGTGCTTCTCGCTTCTCTATACAAAATAAGCGCATTCCTTTGTTTTTCATTCTCAACTTTTGGAATTCTTTGGAAACCACATCCATAAGTATATCCATAATAAGGAGATTTTGGAAATTGAAAAAAAACACGCCTTGCTTTTGATATTCTAATATCTTCAGGAATGCCCGCTCCATAATTACCTGAATGCCATACTTTCATTACTGAATTATGTTCCCAGGCTAAAGCACTTAGATATTCGGATGCAATATTATATGCTCTATTTTCTTCTACTGAATTATTTTGTCCTTTTATTATCGTTATAAGAACATTGCTCCATTTTTTCCTCTTATCTTGAATGAATTTAAACTTTATGCCTTTATATTCAAAATAGAATATATTTTTCCAAAAAAATTTATCATTATCAAATCCAATATGCATTAAATAAGCCATTATAAAGAATCCTTTTTATATTATATAATTTTTAATGCTTATTCAAAATTAAGTTATAAAATATTAATTAAAGCAATATTCTTATTTCTAATTTTATATCAATACAGTTAAAAGTATTATTTTGACATTTAAAAAAATCGATTTATTTAAGATGCTTCTCTCGTGTATATAAAGAGTAGATGCCGTAGGTATTATAAATAATGTAAATAGCTTCAAAAAATTCAATATTTTTGATTTCATGAATTCTTTTTTCCTTACATAATTTAAAAGTGTCTATTGTACAATGAGATGATACATTTACTAATAATAAGATTCCAGGGTAATTTATTTTATTTTTCAGAAGTTTAGTTTTCTTTTCATTTATAGCTTCTTCTATCATTTGTCTGCAAATTTCAATCTTTTCTGTGGATTCAGGCCATAACGCTTGATGTTCAGTAGGATATATTTTATTTAAACCGATATTTAATTTAGATATACTGGCAATTTTTTTATTTTTTAGATAAATTATTTCTTTTTTCGAGGACTCAGCATTATTGGTTCTACATATATAATCTATTACTTTCTTTTTAATATGGTTCTTTATCTTGTTTAATTTCTTAGAAACTATTGGATCAAAAAAATTAACACAATATACTCCATTAAGGATTTTTTCTTCAATCGCATTTTTTTCAATGTCTTTAATAAAATTGAATTGGTTATTTCGATAAGTTTTTTCTATTACTAATTCATTATCTAAAATTGCCTTTCTACGTGATTTTGTTTGAGTTACTTCAACAGCATATTTCTTCCCATCAATGAAAAAATCAAAATCAGGTGGGTCTTTTTTCTGTTTACTTCTATTTATTGTATGAATTTTTTTAAAGCCTTGCTTTTTAAGATAATCTTTTAAAATTTTTTTACATCTTATTTCAATATCATCTATCACTTTTTAACCTCTGTCTTCTAATATAAATATAATTCTAATACTTTAATTTATAAAGTATAAAGATCAGATCTTCACGTTTGACATATTATAATTTCTTAAAATATGATGAAAGTGCAATAAAGGACTGTCTCCTGTCATATTCTACTTATTTAAGAAGACATGGGAACCTGGACTTATCAGACCCATTTCATAAGGTTAGAAAAAGTTACCGGATTATTGAGCTAGTACAACGATCCTTGTTATGCTTCCTATGTTTAAAAAACCCTTCTTTTTTTTTGTAAAAAAGAACTATCCCTGTCACATTAATTCCAATCCCAGAAAGAAGTTATGTTAAATGTGTAGGTCCCGTTTTCTAACTCAAATTATAAAATTATTTATTTTCAGTTTGGGGAGCTTCTTTATCTTCCGGTTTTGTTTCTATAGATTGACTGGTCCCCGTTTGTTGTTGAGGATTAAGATAAACATTTACACCTTGGGTCTGAATTTGTTGCATTTAATTAACAACTTTGTCTAATCTTTTTTCAAGAGTTTCTGTCTTGTCTTTTAGTTCAATAAAACCTGGGATTTTAATAACCTTAAATCTATTCACTACCCCGAAAATAAGTAAAACTCCTAATATTATAAAATGAAAAGACGATGGTGGAGCTTTATAAAAAAAGAGGTGAATAAATAAAACAATAAAAAGCACAATTGATATAAACCACCTTAAATAATTTGGTTTATTTTTGTCTCGATGATTCTCCATAATAATTATTCGCCTTTTAGTTCTTTCTTCTGTATCCATTTTGCTCCGTCAGTAGTAATAACTAAAACATCGATGGGGCCACCGACATTTTTTGGTCGAGCTTGAAAGCGAATGGTATCGATAGTAGTTCGAATAGCATAAATGGAAAAATCAATAGCATCTTGTAAAGCCATTGCATCCCAAATAATTGGAGGTTTTTGCATTGTAATAGCTTTGCCTTCCGGCCTTGGCAACAAAGACGGCTGTAAAATTCCAGTCAAAACATCAATTTGACCTGACCAAGTGGCACCATAACGAGGGTATGGGGTAACATTACGCTGTTCGATAATATTTTTTAGTATATGACAATGATAGATGTATGGTTCGCTTGCTTTGCGCTCTTTTTCTTTCCTGTATCCTGTTACATGAAAACCGGTATCAGCATTCGGAAATAATTTCTTGAAAAATTCCACTAATTTTTTAGGAATTGTAGTAATATTATCTTCATTTGTTAATTCTTCCTCAGCAAATCTTTTAATATGGGTTGCTGTCGGAATTCCGCCTAAAAGATCCTGCCCAAAAGAACTTACTCCTACTTCAAAAATCAGTCTATCGTCTTTATCTTTTTTAGATAAAAGGTAAGTTTTGTAAACGTTATCTGAATTTACAGTTTCAATTTTTGGCAAATCTTTCCCATTGGGCGTTTTACCTTCAATGGTTATTGACTGCCGGCTATCCGAAGCCATAACAATGCCTTCCGGCACATAAGTTGTGATTATTAAACTCATATTTTTCTCCTTTCTAAATTATAAATTATTAATTAATAAAACTCCTTCTGGGTCTCAACATCTGACATAATGGAAATATTTTAATTTCTTAAAACATGATAGAAATACAAAAAAGCATATCTAAGTAAAACAAAAAAGACAGAATAAGAAAATAATGATATTGCTCTCTTACTCTGTCCTTTTACCTGAAAGATTCTTCCTATGTAATTAGGAAATAATTCTTTTAGTAAACTCTGTAAGGTTATTCCTAAAAAAATAGGAATTGCCCCGTCGGTGCTTTTTAGTATAAAGCTCTCCAGAGTTCTGTCCGGTAACAGTCCTTTTGCCTGAAAGTTTAGATACCTTTCGTATCTTGCCTCTTCGGCTCCTTTTCTCTTTTGTGTATAAAAGAAAAGACCTCTCCTGCTACCTTCATACAGGTTACATATTTAATTTTATTTTATATTTACTTTTTTATGTAAATATCAACACAAACTTCACACTATTTTATAAAATACTACACTTCTTTTAAAAAAACCTTCTTTTCTAAAAATATTGTGTCAGGGGACGGTTCTTTGTCACACTTCAAGAATATATATTTACCTTATTGAATCGCCGCCAGCGGTTAAAAGAATTAGTCTTATTTGATTTTTCTACACCTTAATATTAATACGACAAAAGATTGATAAAATCCTTCTTTTTTGTAAAAAATACTTCAAGATAAAAAATTTAAGAAAGTATAGAATTGGGAAGAAAAAATATTTAAAACCCCACCGATTATTCGATAGCTACGCTGAAGAATGATTATCAGGGGGAATACCCTGTACGGGAAAATTCTCGGTCTACCCTATGATTAGTTTATCTTCTAAAGTTACTAATTCATAAGTTTTACTGTGCCAATTTGAAACTACCTCATAAGTTATAAAATGAACTCGATTACGCAAAACCGAAAAAGCATTATATGATAGTTTTGCATTAAATTGATTTTCATACAACTTATTAGCTACGATATAAAATTTTGAATAAAAATCTTGTAACTCCACAAATTTTACTAGTGAATGTACCATATCTGTTGTATGTTCAATTTCAAAAAATGAATCTGGCATTTTTCTTTCATTAAACCATACTACATCTATTCTCTTCGCTTTTTCTACAAGATGTTTGTAAGTAAAATTATAAAAATCCTTTATAGTAGAAATATCTTTAAGGGTTTTTCCTAAATATTTTTTTTGTTTATCCTGTGGAGGTAATGAAGTTTGAAATTTTTTTAGATTACCTATTTCTAATAGTAATCCTTGATAATAAGAATGATTAAATTCTAATTTTTTTGATTCTGAGACTTCACTAGTTGGTAAAATCTCAATAGGTAATTTATCTCTAAATTCTTTCAATGCCCAGAGACCAGGTCTAATCTTAAAGAAAAATCTATTATCCTGAACAATGCGCCGAATGCTTGCAAAAGGTGTTTTAGTTTTCCATTCAATACCAAGGACCTTTAATGCTTCTTGATATAATTCGCCAAGAGTAGCATAGCCACCTTTTTCTTCCATTACTTTTATTACTGCTTCGTATTGTTTCATTTGTATTCACTCAAATGAAAATGTTTAGCATTATGATAATAATCCTCATGTTTAAGTTCGATACAAATTATTTCATCAAAATTTGTATCTAATAAATAATCATTCTCTTTTTTTAAGTTTATAAATGCCTCATTTTCATCTTTTCCTTTAGTAAAAGCAATAACTTGACAATTATCTATGTCTGGTTCAGGCGAGATACTATTTGGCTGATAAGAAGTACCTTCTTCGGTGATAAAAATATAGCTTTTCATTTATCAATCTCCTCTAAATATTGTGTGTCAAGGGGATAGTTCTTTGTCACACTTCAAGAATATATATTTACCTTATTGAATCGCCACCAGCGGTTAAAAGAATTAGTCTTTTTCAATTTTTCTACATCTTAATACTAATACGACAAAAGATTTATAAAATCCTTCTTTTTTTTAAAAAATAGTTAGGAGATGAGATTGCCGCTTTCTTCAAAAACAATGACAGAGGGATTAAAACTAACAATATTTACTTACATTAGATTCTTATAATTGAATCCTGCAAACTAATGTTATTAAACTTTTTTTTATACCTTTTCCTCCCCACATTATGGGTAATAAGTTTCAGATTTAGAGATGTTTTAATTATAGTAAGTCTCTACTAAATAACCTATTTTCCCTGGACAATTCCCTCCGCTTTTATCTTTATGCGGATTAAGTTTTTCATTGTATTTTGTTCTTTTGAATTTCCTACCACAATAAAGACATTCAAAAGTATACGTAGGGCCGAAATTTGTCTTGCCCTTTTTTAATTCAGACAAAAAGTTTTTACTTTTACTTCTATGAGTTGGTAAAACTTCTATAGGGCCTATTGGTGAGAATTCAATTTGATATTTTGGGGTAAACGACTTTGTACTTATTTTTACATTTTGGATCCAGTTTACTCTAAAAGTTCTATGCTCTTGAGTCTCTGTTTTAATTGCGTGTAGTATTAAATGATTTTCCTTGGTACGGCGTAAGGAATATGGTTCTATAAGGTAATGATTAATATCATATCCCTTCTTCATATATTCAAGTTCAATACATAAATGATTTGCAGCAGCAAAACGGATCGATTCTATTGGAATTCTTGCTTCCCAATTATATATTGTCGAAGGAGGAACCCAGATAGTGTCTTCTTCTCTTTGGGTGGGTAGTGGGGTAAGAATTTCTGGAACATAAACCTCCTCTAACCAATCAAATAGCTGTGGCAATTCTTCCCAAAACTGTTCAAATGGCGGTAATACTTGCAATTGGTGACCTAACATATTCTTCCATTCGCTTTCCAATTCATCATGATAAGGAGAATTTTTAATTGATATAAAAGTGGGCATTGAAACGCCTTTAGTTTTGCATTTCTCTATCAAAACAGATTTTATAAATTTAGGTTGAAATTGAAGATCTCTACGACGAAAAAGGTTAATTATATCGTATAAATCCCGTGGGCGACCACGTTCGCCCATCGCTCGTATCTTTTCTGCAAATACTTCTTCAAATGCATAACATCTTACTTTGTCAGGATTAGGTAATTTATCCGGATAAGGGTGGGCAATTTTACGCAAAACAGGAGGGTAAACTATTTTTTCTAAGGCATTAATATCGAATTTAATACTTGCCGGAGTCGATGCATTACGAGGACCTCGATAATAAATACGGGCTTCTACTGATAAAGGAGATTCTCTTTGTTTAAGTTTTGGTAAAGCTAAAGAAAAATCAATACCTGACGCTTCCGCTACACGTTTTAAAATCCTATCGAGAATTGTGGATATATCTTTAAGTTCGATAGGCCCATCAGGTAATACAGTAAAATCTAAGTCCTCGGAAAACCTATAGGTTTCAATAAAACACTTTTTGATGCATGTTCCTCCTTTAAATGCCCATTTAGGGCCAACATCTGGGTCAGAACCTATCCCCCAAAGAATCCAACCAATTACATAATCTTTCTCAATAATATCTTCTCTTAGACCCCATTCGCTAACTAAATTTTTAATATCTTCGTGACTAATCATTGGTTCTCCCTTCTTATCCTATAGTTACATTGACTCGAAGGTTCCACCGGCGTAAAATATGTCCTTTGATAGAAACAGTAGGATCAAAAGTAGAATAACCTTTACTCAGGTTTGACCGGCAAACTTCGATGGTATTTGGAAATTTAAGATTTAAGGTTTCAATGATGTAACCTAGCCGTTTATAAATTGTTCGATTATTCAATTGTTTTATATATACCAGGAGCTTTTTCTCATCTTTATATTCTCCTTCAAAATATTGATTTACTATTTCTGTAATATGCCGCATACCTCCACCAATATAAGGGTCATCTAAAATATCAATTATTGTTCGGGAAGGATCAGAAACCTTTACTTTAGTCTGTTGCCTCCAGATCGTATTTGTACCAAACAATTTTTCATTTTGTACAACTTTTACAATATATAGAGTATCTTGAATAAGAGTTCTTCTCTTTCGAACAGGACGAGATGTAAAAACCACAATATCTTTAAAAATTTGTTCAGTAAGACCCCAATGTTCACAAGCGCTCCAACCACCAATATAACCTGGTGTAAATATTTGAGTGGCAATTATCCAAGGATCTTCTCTTCGCTCATATGGTTTAAGTGTTCCTAAGGGTACAGTTATATATAAACCTTTACGAACTCGAGTCAGCCATCCCCGAGATGCCCAATAAGCAAGAAGACGACTTGTCTTAGAATAGCTTATTCCTAATATTCTTACCGCATCGGGTATTCCAAAAGGCCCTTTTTGTTTTCGATTCAAAAGGTCAAGTAATTTTCTATTATTTTTTAAAATACCCCCGGGTATTTTTGGATTGGTATATTTATCTTGCATTATATTCACTCCGACAGAAGAATTAACACTTTGAATATACTATATATATTATTTAATTGTCAATTAAAATTTATTATTTGCTCTTTTTTTGAAAACAAAAATAAAAACTTGGCAATAACTTCTTATCCTTCGAAAATTAAGATTTTATAATTTTATGACGTAGGAAAGCTTTACGTTATAATGATCTCAGAGGAAGAATTCGAAAAACACTTATATTTTTGGGGTTAGGTCTCAACATACTAAACCGAGAATAACTCAATTATACAATAAGTCAGTAAAGATAAAAGATATGAAGGAAGTAATGAGATTACCGCGTTCTCGTCGAAAGCAATGACAGAGGGATTAAAACTAACAATATTTACTTATAAATGGGGAAAATGTGTAAAACCTGTAGGAAAATACTTTCTTGAAAGCCTTATAAAATAAGGCTTTTCACCTACATCTAAAACAAGCCATTTTAAGCTATTTTAAGCGTCTATTTTAAAAATATGAACAATCACCTTAACCCACCTTAAGAAACGCCGATATGACCATATTTCGCTAAAACCCTTATCTTGCAAGGCTTTCAACCTCCTAAAAATGCAACTTTTAGCCTTTTTTACCTCATTTTCTCCCTATTTTAGAAACACTATCGCTATCCCATATAACAAAAAAACGCAGAAACCCTTATATTTTCTACGTTTTAAAGCCTTACTATTTTTTCTTATAAAAACTGATAATCCTCTAATTCTATATATACTTATCTCTCCTTACTTATCTAAAAATCAGCATTCTTATTCTTTTATTTTCGTCCTTTTT
>Ga0209979_1004243_pt1 | contig 11980 bp, 8 predicted proteins | sample AnhtaG_FD_183114 | JGI IMG/M metagenome (GOLD analysis project Ga0209979, IMG submission 183114) | Deep subsurface microbial communities from Anholt, Denmark to uncover new lineages of life (NeLLi) - Anholt_01485 metaG (SPAdes) (version 2) | ecosystem: Environmental > Aquatic > Marine > Oceanic >...
TCAAGGAGTACATTGATGCCGGACACCCGGAGTACTTTGAAATATGGTGGGGATGCCCGCTTCAGCAAGACAACATGTACTTCATACACTATTGGAGCGCAGTATTAAGAACGGGCATATCCTACTTACATGGTCAGGTCTGCTTTGGCGATAACAATGTCGAGAAAATGGTGACCTTTGGGGCAAACCACGGTGGCAGCCTTCGTTCTGGACTGGTCGACTGGCCCCGCACAAAGTATGCAGTTATCGCCGGTCTAAACTTTCCTGGTACAGCACTCGGTGGCTCAAGTTGCAACGTACCTATTTATGCTGCAGCTAACAAAGCTAAGGAAAATGGATGTAAGTTCCTCATTATCGACCCCAAGCTAGCGGATTCAATACCTTGGTGTGATGAGTGGATTCCCATTCGTCCCGGTGGCGATATTACCCTAGTCCTGAGCCTGGCCAATGTGCTTATTAAAGAAAAGTTGTATGACGAGAGTTTCCTGCTAAAGTATACCAACGCTCCACAGCTAATCAGGTGCGATAACGGTGAGGCTTTAAAGGACGGGGAGGGAAACTATCTGGTCTGGACTGCTGACAATGGGTTTAAACCTATGTCTGAGGCAGGCACAGGCGAGGGGATAACACTGGGTTTGGGGAAGACATTCGAAGTTTCATCAGGTAAGGAGGCAGTTCAGTGCAAAACAGCTTTCCAAATGCTAGCGGAAGAAAGTGACAAACACACTCCCCAAATCCCGTATCCCAAGGATAAGGTAGTTGAGATTGCACGAAAGCTGGGAGAAAACAAGCCGTCGGTTGTTGTCTATCCAGGCATGACCTCAGGAAGATACCCCAATTGGTTCCAGACACTGAGGGCTTACAGTGTACTAAATATGCTCTTGGGGAATATTGATGCGCCGGGCGGATTTTATATTCCTAAGCATGACTTTGCTTTGGGAGATGGCTGGCCTGAACCCCCAGAGGTACCAGATTATAGCAAAGGGCTGAACCTTGTTCCTGGACCATATAGGAATTCAATGTCCATCAAAAATATTGACAAGGAGCCATGTTATAAAGAGCCCAGGGAGTTCCACCCAGGCACACAATCTCTTCCCTGGCTTCATTTTGATGCCATTGAACAGGGGAAGGTTAGAGCCGTATTGTCCTCGGCTGAGAATGCGGCTGTTACCCAACCCAACTCAAAATGGGTTGAGGAATGCCTTAAGAAATTGGACCTTATCATTGTGGGTGACCAGGTGCCAAAGGAGTTCGTAGACATAGCCGATTACGTTCTTCCAGAGGCATCGTACCTGGAGAGGTATCACCTGTATCCCTGCGGTGTCATTGGTACAGATGACAAAGAGTATAAGGTGCTCTTTATGCGTTCGGCGGCGATACCACCCCAAGGGGATTCGCGGCCGCTAAGCTGGTTTCTTGTCGAGGTGGCTAAGAAGTTGGGGTTAAACGAGTACTTCGAAAAGCTAGACCTGGAGTACGACTGGTGGGATAGAATGCTAAAGAAGGCTGGTCTACATCCCAAAGTAACCGCCAGAAAGTTGATTGAAGAAGGACCATATGTTGAAGGACACCCCGTCGACTATAACCTCCTCTTTAAGCCCATCACCACTCGTAGTGGCCGTTTTGAGATATACTCAAATGAACTGGCCGAGGAGTGCTATTACAACCCGCAGTCAAGATGGCAGGGCAACCAGCATGTATATCCGCTGCCGACCTCCATACCGATAGCCGAACCCAAGAGCGAAGATGAATTTTATTTGATAACTGGTAAGGCAACATGGCATCAGAAAAGTGCTACCCAGCACAATCGCTATCTAATGGAAGATGCCCTTGAGGGTGGCTGTGACTACACCAGCATTTACATAAACACGAAGAGGGCTAAGAAACTTGGCATAGAAGATGGCGACATGGTAGAAGTTGAGTGTGTAGGCCCAACAAAAAAGGATGACCCCTGTGTTCACCATGAGGCAGCAGTAGGCGTTAGGCAAAAAGGCAGGGTAAAGGTAGTGGAGGCGCTACATCCTGAAGCTGCCTGGGTCTATTTCGCCGGAGGTCATAAGTCAAAGCTAATGCTATCCAAAGCCAGAAAGGGCATTACACATAACTGGCTTTTGCCAGCCAGTATATCACCCTATTCTGCTGCCGCTTGTAAGAACTACTCTATTGTTAAGATACACAAGATAGAGGAAAAGGGATAAGAAAATGGCAAGCCAGGCAATGGTTATAGACCTTAACAGATGCGTCAGGTCCAGAACCTGTTATGTTGCCTGTAAAAGGGAGCATAACATACTGGCTCATCCTAGAGATGAGGAGCACCCTTATGAATATTACAGGCTGAGGTACGTCGAATGGGAGTGGGGAGAGTACCCAACAGTAAGAAGGGCCTTCATCCCACTCCTTTGCATGCATTGTGAAGAGCCGATATGTTTGAAGTTTTGTCCGGTAGACGCCATCAGTAAGAGAAGTGACGGGATAACGGTGATAGACAAGAACCAGTGCAATGGGTGCGGTATCTGTACCCACGTGTGCCCCTACGGAGCTTTATACATCACTCCAGAAGGCAAAGCAGATGGGTGTGACTTTTGTGCTAGCAGATTAGACGCCGGCTTACCACTAAAATGTGTCGAAGAGTGCCCCTCTGGTGAGAGAGGTGCCATAATTTTTGGTGACCTAGATGACCCCGAAAGCCAGGTCTCTAAGCTTATCAGCTCAGGTAAGGCAAAACCCCTGCTTCTTGCTGGCGTGAAGGGTGCAAGGGTATACTATGTTCCATCCCCAAATGAGGGTGATTGGGATGAAGTGGCAACAAACGAGGATTTCCTAAACGCTCTAGGTAGAAGGAAGATAGACCTGCCTGACATTACAGGAATATTATGAGGAGTGGAGGAGATCCCTGGCTACCCTGGACTCAGCTGTTACTAAAGTAAGACAGCAGCAACCGGCATCTCAGTCTTAATAGGACATACGGAGACATTCCCCCTAGGGAGGTGACATTATGACGATTGTTTGTCCTGATGGCACAGCTACAATGAAACAGCTTCTGAGTGCTAAGCTAGAAAGAAAGCTTCAGCAATTGGGCTCATTTACCTGGTTTGATGGTCGCCCCGAGACCCAAGAGGTCTATTTGGAGCGGGTGAAGGATGCCGATGGGATTCTGGCAATTTGGGACATACCTGCTGAGGTATTTAACTCCTGCCCTAAGTTGCAAACCATTGCTTTCACAGGGACAGACCCTCGTAAATATGTAGACTTGTCCCTGGCTACCCGCAAGGGAGTCGCAGTAACTAATACCCCCCACTACGGAGACCACGCTGTAGCCGAACATACCCTGGCGCTGATTCTATGCTGCGCCAAGCGCATTACCCAGCTCAATGACCTCTTGCACCAGGGGGTCTGGGAACAAGACTGGTACAGTACAGAGCTTTGGGGCAAGACCCTGGGTCTGGTGGGGTTGGGTGGCATAGGAGGAGAAGTGGCCCGTCTGGCCCAAGCTTTTGGCATGCGGGTTTTATGTTGGACACGCCAGGCGACCCCAGAGCGAGCCCGTAAGCATGCTGTTCAGTTCGCCACCTTGAAGGAGCTTTTTGAGCAATCGGATGTCGTCACTTTGCACGTGACTCATACACCGGAAACGGAGAGGATAATTACCAGAGAACTTCTGGAACTCCTGAAGCCTGGGGCCATCTTTATTAATACCGCTCGTGCGGAACTGGTGGATAATCAAGCGCTGGCTCAACTACTCAAAGTGGGGAAACTGGGTGCGGTAGGGCTGGACGTTTACGATATGGAACCGATTGAACGTGATAATCCTTTCTTGGGAATGGAAAATGCTGTCCTCACACCTCATATAGCGAATCAGACTCCCGAGGCTAACAGCAATATCATGGATATCAACGTTGACAACCTAGTGGCTTTCTTTTCTGGCCATCCGCAGAATGTGGTAAACCCTGAGGCGTTGAACAGCGATAGATAGGCTGAAATAGCTTGCCCGTGATGATGGCTATGCCTACACTTCCTTCATCTCTATTCTATTGCGCTGCAACTCCCAAGAAGCGGGCTTCAGTGTGCCTTCAGCCACCAGAGCATCAAATGAACCAGTCAGGGCTTCGATGGTGTAGTCAATATCTTCTTTAGTATGCGCCGAGGACATGACCCACAGGTTTGACCGCAGGCATGCTACACCCCGCTGCAGCAGGTGAAGCGTCAACTGATTTAAAACGGGTAGGTTCTGGCGCTGCATCAATCTGTCAATGTCTTTGGTCGGGGGTAATGTGTCATCGGTCGGCTCAAAATCAGCAGGGCCGAGATAAAGGTGAATAATATTTCTACCATAGAAACGCCCTTCGATACCTTTCTCTGTCAACACCCGGTTAGCCTGCTCACGGAAGTAGCCAGCCGTTTCTGCTGCCTTTTTCTGGTGTTCACCGGTCTGGTACAGCCTGCAGGCAGCAATGCCAGCGGCCGCTGTCAACGGATTGGCATTCCAGGTACCGCTATGTCTGATTCGCTGCTCTATAGGCCTGCTGGGATTGAACGCATCCATTATGTCAGCCCTGCCAACAACTGCCCCTACTGTTAACCCCCCACCAATAGCCTTACCGAGTATGGTTAAATCAGGTTTGAGGGCTACCAAGCTTTGCCAGCTGCCCGTAAGTTCCCGAAAACCAGTAACCACCTCATCAAGCACCCAAAGAGTGCCATAACGATGGGCCAACTCGGGTAGAGCCCGGACGAAATCCTTTTCCAGTGGAATCTGACCTCCCATATGACCACCGCCGGCTTCGGTGATGAGGACAGCATATTCTCTCTTCATTAGTTCTTCCTCAACCTGGTTGAGATCATTGGCTGGTATAGTAACGGTGTTTATTAAATTATCTTCGGGTAGCACACCAGCACTATCTGGAGGTGCTAGCTGGTCGTTCCAGCCATGGAAATGCTCTTCAAATTTGAGAATCCTCTTCCGGCCAGTGAAAACACGTCCCAGCCTTAACGTCAGCATACTGGCTTCATTACCGCAGGCAACAAACTCAACCCGCTCCGCAGACGGGATGATAGCCTTTACCAGCTCACCCCATTCTATCTCCAACTCGTGGTTATCGCCATAATGAACCCCCTTAGCCATCTGCTCCTGCACTGCCTTGACTACCTCAGGATGACTGTGCCCTAGCAGCAAAGCTCCGTGAGACACAGTGAAATCTATATATTCGTTGCCGTCCACATCCCACTTTTTTGAACCCTTGGCATGAGTGATATAGGGCCGAAATGGGTCAAAAATACGAGAGCTATGAGTGGCACCGTTGGCCGTAAAGAGAGCCAGTGCCCTTTCATGCAACCTTACCGAGCCCGGATGTTTCTTCTTGTATTCATCAACAATGTTCACCTCGGTTGTCCTCCTATCAACTTATGTACTCTAATCACCATCGTAGGGATGAACCAGAAACTAAAGATTACATTAAAGAACTCACCAAGAGTACGGATTAGTGCGGTTGTATTTCCAGCTGACCTTTAAAAGAGATTATAACGCTAACTTCCACCTCCTTGTCAAGTAGAACTCCCTGAAAGGTTTCATGTTCGAAATACTCAAGTTGTTGGCAGCATAGAGGTTCCTTTTTGTAATAGCCCAGTCCGGGGTGCCTCCGTTTGACAAACACTGCTAGAATATCTTAAATTAGGTTCATTGGAGAAAGATAATGAATACTATTAAATTATCGCAACCAGCCTGGTATGAACCCAAAGAGTTAGTATTACCGCTGCCTGATGATTGGCAGGTTGAGGTCTACAATATGGCTGGCTACAATCGCCCAGCCTTGAAGCCAGATGAAATCAAAGCTGCCATCAGCAACCCCACTGGCATACCGCCCATCAGGGAGCTGGCCAAACATAAGAAAGAAGTCGTTATTATGTTTGATGATATGACCCGTGTTACCCGGGTGGCTGAAATTGTGCCTTTTGTTCTTGAAGAATTGGCTGAAGCCGGTATTCCTGACAGGAGCATACGCTTCATCATGGCGCTGGGTTGTCACGGGGCTAAAGATAGGAGAGATTTTGTCAAGAAGTTAGGTGAGGACACATTAGCCAGATTCCCTGTTTACAATCACAACGCCTTCGGTAATTGTACCTATGTTGGCACGACGACTACTTTCGGGACCAAAGTCTACGTTAATGAAGAGGTAATGAAGTGTAACCTCAAGATTGCCATTGGCTCTGTAGTGCCCCACCCCACGAGCGGGTTTGGCGGTGGCGGCAAGATTATCTTGCCTGGCGTAACTTCTTTTGAGACCACCGAACACAATCACGGAACGATCTATAAAATAGTACGGGAGGAAGGCCGGCCTGTTGCCGGCATGGGAATCTTTGACAATAACCCAGTGCGTATTGATATTGAAGAAGCAGCTGTTCTAGCTGGCCTGGATGTAATAATAAACTGCATCGTCAATACCCGTGGGGAAACGGTTTCCATCTTTGCTGGTGCATTGAAACCTGCCTATGCTGCTGCGGTTCAAGAAGCCAAGACTCACTACCTGACACCCAGTGTGGAGGGCAAAGATATCGTCATTGCCAATACCCGTGCCAAGGCAAACGAAGGCTGGCTTGGACTGCCCATTGCTTATCGGGCGGTAAAGCCTGAAGGTGGGGATGTCGTCCTTATCGCCAATATGCCTGAAGGGCAGGTGACCCACTATCTGCTCGGTCCCTTCGGTATGACAAGCTGGGGACCACTACGACGGGAGCCAAGAATACCCCGGCGTGTCAATCATTTGATTATCTACACTGAATACCCTGACTTAGCGAGCCGAGCCTGGTTTGGAGAAGATTCAGATAGGGTTCTGTTTTTACATAAATGGGATGATATTCTACAGTTCCTTCAAAAAACCCATGGGAGAGACACCAAAGTCGCCGTATATCCCAATGCTGAGATTCAATATTGTGTTTGACAACTACGATAAAGAAATTTAGCAACGTCTTGTTAACGAGAATAGCTGAATTGGGACAGTTTTAAGTGAACATGCCTCTATTCCATGATTTTCTGGTAAGTGAAGATAGCCTCTGGGTATATCACGAGGACAGACTAGTATTTAAGTCTAATAAAGATGGCTTACAGCCTCTACTGGAATACATTGATAGGTTTGCTCCCTATCCGGGTGAGGTAAGAATATTTGACAAAATAATGGGTAATGCCGCTGCTTTACTTTCAGTTAAAGCTGGTTGCCAGGAAGTTTATAGTCCCTTAGGCAGCGAACTCGCTGCCCAGACTCTGGACAACTACCATATTGAGTACCACCTCACCAAGATTGTGCCATATATTCAAAAGCCTAACCAACAAGGCATGTGTCCTATGGAGGAATTATCCATTAGTAAGAGCCCCGAGGAATTTTACCAAGTACTAAGGCAACGCGCTATAAGAGACCCCGGTTAGTAGGTTGCGAGAGTTCTATCTACACATGGCTTCCCATCTTTTGCCTCTCTTTCTCAAACTCAGGCTACAAAAGCCACTTTGTTTAGTTCTTAGGAACTTTGAGTTTCCCTCTATTGTAACTCCAAGTATCGGCAGTACTCATAAATCTGTGCTATATTAAGAGCGTGAAAAAGCAATGGCATAATCTTAGCTCGGATGAAGCCTTACGGGTGCTTAGTTCTCGGCGCTCTGGGCTCTCTGAAACTGAAGCCAAGAGACGCTTACTCCAATATGGCCCTAACAAGTTAAAAGCCAAGAAAAAAACTCCCCCGATACTGGTCTTCCTGAGACAGTTTCTCAGTCCTCTCATATACGTACTTCTGGCTGCGGTCATAGTTTCATTCATTGTGGAGCACTTCATAGATGCCGCGGTAATAATGGGGGTGCTCCTACTCAACGCCATCATTGGCTTTATCCAGGAAACGCGGGCGGAGAGAGCTATGGAGGCACTAATTCAGATGGCAGCGCCCAAGGCGAGGGTAAGGCGTGATGGCAGCATCAAACAGATGCCAGCCAGAGCAATAGTACCCGGGGACATATTACTTCTTGAAACTGGGGATAGGGTACCGGCTGATGCCAGACTCATCGAGGTGCATAACTTAAAGGTGAATGAAGCCACCCTTACTGGTGAATCAATGCCGGTAGGTAAACACACCGAAGCTGTCAGCGAGGCAGTGTCCGTGGCCGAAAGAAAGAACATGATATATATGGGTACCATCGTTACCTATGGCAGAACTACCGCTATAGCAGTAAGAACTGGGATGTCAACCGAGATAGGTAAAATTGCTGCCGCCATTCAGGAAATAAAGCCGGAGAAGACACCTCTCCAGAAAAGTGTCGGTAAACTGAGCCAGTATATCGTTGTTCTTCTCCTGGGAATCTTAGGCCTGCTGGTGGTTGTTGGGATACTGAGGGGACTAGGCTGGCTGGAGATGTTCTTATTAGCTGTGGCCGCTGCAGTGTCCGCCATACCGGAAGGATTGCCAGCAGTGGTGACCGTTGTATTAGCCATGGGCATGCGGCTAATGGCACACCGTAATGTTATCATTCGCAAGCTGGTGGCAGTGGAAACCCTGGGGTCAGCGGCTGTCATTTGCTCGGATAAAACCGGGACCCTGACCTTAAACCAGATGACAGTGCAGCGCATGTATGTTGATGGTCAGTGGATTGAGGTCACTGGTGAAGGCTACGAGCCGTGGGGTGAATTTCGCCGGAATGGACAGATAGTAAATCCAGAAAGCGAACAAGCGCTAACTGAGCACTTGAGGATAGGAGCTTTGTGTAATGATGCCCTGTTAACCTGTGAGCCTGAGTTCTGCAGCATTTATGGAGACCCAACTGAAGGCGCCCTGGTAGTGGCTGCCGCCAAGGCAGGGATGAATAAAGAAAAATTAGAGAAAACCTTCCCCCGATTGGATGAGATTCCTTTCCAGAGCGAAAAACAGTACATGGCTACCCTTCATCCGCGAGACGGAGGCCGGGTGGTCTACGTGAAGGGGGCAGCCGAAAGACTCCTATCCCTAAGTAGGTATCTAGTGAAGGGGAACAGGATTGTCCCGTTGGAGGAAGCCGATGTTCAGGCTATTATGCAGGCCAACAATGTTATGGCCAGAGAGGCGATGAGGGTCATCGCTACCGCCTATGTTAATCTTCCGAGCGAGTTAGAAGATTTGAAGGATGAGGATATCAGAGGCAATCTGGTTTTTGTCGGTCTGGCGGGAATGGCTGACCCACCTCGTGAGGAGGCGAAAGAGGCAGTAAAATTGTGTAAGCAAGCCGGCATTAAGGTAGTGATGATTACTGGTGACTACAAGATTACTGCTGAGTCTATTGCTCATCAGTTAGACTTACCACCGGGCAGAGCCATAACCGGTGCTGAACTCCAGGCGATGACTGACGAGGAACTATCACAGCAGGTAGAGGGTATCTCCGTTTTTGCCCGGATTGAGCCACTGCACAAGCTAAGAATAGTTAATGCGTTCAAGGGCCACGACTATGTTGTCGCCATGACTGGCGATGGGGTGAACGATGCGCCAGCACTCAAAGCCGCCAGCATTGGTATTGCTATGGGCATCACCGGTACCGATGTAGCCCGCGAAGCCTCTGATATGGTACTGGCTGATGATAACTTTGCCTCGGTGGTGGCAGCAGTAGACGAAGGCAGGGCTATTTTTAACCGGCTACGCAACGTGATTTTCTTCTTACTGAGCACGAACCTCGGTGAACTACTGGCACTGATACTCTCTATCTTGTTCATTGGTAAAGCGCCGCTACTGGCGGTACAGATTCTCTGGGTAAACCTGGTTACGGATACGGCGGCGGCTATCCCCTTAGGACTTGAGCCCAAATTTGGCGATGAGCTAAAACAACCTCCCCGCCATCCCGAAGTAGGTCTCATCTTCCCCGGACTGCTTCTTCGCATTGGCTTTTTAGCCGCACTGATGAGCGTCGGCATATTTTTGATTTTCAATTGGGCTCAAGCCAGGATGAGTCTGGAGGAAGCGCGTACCATTGCCTTTTGTTCCATGGTCGCCTTTGAATGGTTCCGAGCCTTCAATGCCCGCTCTGATGAGTATACCGTCTTCAGGTTGGGCGTTTTCCGTAACCGTTGGCTGCTCCTGACTATCTCGGCAGCCATTATGCTGCAGCTAGCAGTTGTCTATGTACCCTTCTTACAGGTTGCTTTCGGTACGGTACCGTTAGGCATCGACAAGTGGGGCATTGCTGTACTTGCCGGTGGTAGTCTGTTTGTGATTGAGGAGACACGCAAAGTATTATTCCCCCGGCTCTTTACTCTAGGAAAATGGAGGCCATTAAAACAAGCCACTACATGACCTATAGGTAGAGTTCCTCTACTGCCGATAGGATACTCTATTTAGCTTTTGTGAATATGGCCGTGTTCACCCCCTACGAACACAAGGGGATAAATTATATCGCTAAGGCAGCAAGGAATCCAAACCGCAAGGAACAGAAACAAGAAAATAAAGTGGAGCAAAGGTATCCAATTTGCTATCCCGAATGCGGTGAAGTTGAATAGCGATGCCCACGTGCTTAACAGCACATGTCCGGCGTGTGGGAATTTGGTTGTGGGTTTCCAAAAACCGATGGCAATCCCGATGATGGCTGCGAAATTTACAATCTTCCATTTTTCAATCCCGATGAAAGGCATTTTGGTGGTCTCGATAAAGGGAGCGTGAAACTCCATTTGAATATTGAGCAGATTTCCGCCGAGATAGGGAATTACGGCATCACTTAATGTCGCTATGCCGATAGAGCCAGTATAGCCAATCAGGATTACCAACCAGAGCTTACCCTGGCCATGTAGTCTATACATAGCTGTTGTCGCCAAGGCACTCAAGACAACATGGATAGGATGAAGGGTGTAGAAAAGAGCGTTGGAGAGCCCCGTAGGAGCCTGGGAAAAGACTATTACAACCATGATGATAATCCCGGTAGCCGCCCCGAAGGCGGTAAAGGGGGCATGCCTAGCTAGTTCTTTGCCGATTAGCTTCCATCTTCCCAGTTTCTCTGTCATGGGCACCGCTACCCTCTTTTGTTTGCCGCTGCTATCAGTCTACTATCTGGCAGCGCTGACAACGGCCATAGAATTCAAGAAGATGACCCCCCAACTCAAATCCGGTCTCCCGGGATAGCCTCTCCCCCAACTCACTAAGGTCACAATCGGTAAAATCCATCACTGCCCCGCAGCCGGAGCATATCAGGTGATGGTGGTGGACTGCCTGCCGTCTGATTACATAACGACGACGATTGTCGCCAGAGTGTACTTCACAGATAAGCCCAAGCTCAGTAAGTATCTGAAGAAGGCGATAAATAGTAACCAATCCGATGCCAGGGCATTCTGGCTGCACCTTCTCATATATATCGGCTGGGGTAAGATGTTCCTGGCTAGAGCTAAATACTTTAAGCACAGCCTTTCGCTGAGGGGTAAGCTTATAATGGTGTTGTTTTAGCACCGATAATATTTTTTTATCAGTAAATTCCATTTAGGTTTCTGAATGATAATGATTTTCAATTATAACTCAACAGAATTGGCGCGGTCAACCAGATGAACGAGTACGGGTACTTGGGCAAATTGAGCGAATATGTTATAATCTATAATTGCTAAGGAGTGTAGCTCAGTTTGGAAGAGCAGCGGTCTCCAAACTCTAGGCTAAAATGTCAAATAGTCATTTTACGTTCAAATTAGAACTTTTGTGTCAATTGCCAAGACCCTGTTTTGAAGCTAGAGTAATGTTTGGTGACAACCAGTTCTTTTTAGTTTAACGCCAAATTAACGCCAACTTTCTAGCTTCAGTTTGAGCGTAAGTCTATGAAATGTTTAGTCGTTGCCGACTGCACGATATGGCTTTTTGTTTTTACAGCTTCATTGTGAAACAAAAGGGGCTACAGGCTCTCTCAAAAGCCGCAGAATAACCGATTTGTGAGATTTTTCGACATAAACCAGCTTGTTTGGCTGACTACCGCTTTTCAAATTCCTTGAACCGGTAGCCTATTCCCCGCTCA
>Ga0209979_1004244_pt1 | contig 11980 bp, 13 predicted proteins | sample AnhtaG_FD_183114 | JGI IMG/M metagenome (GOLD analysis project Ga0209979, IMG submission 183114) | Deep subsurface microbial communities from Anholt, Denmark to uncover new lineages of life (NeLLi) - Anholt_01485 metaG (SPAdes) (version 2) | ecosystem: Environmental > Aquatic > Marine > Oceanic...
CTACTAAGCGCTGTAAGTATTAAAATCACAATTCCGATAATTATAAACATAACCCTGAAGGGATTTCAAAGATAAATATCATTACCATAAAATAACTCTGTAAGATCATTATCTCAAAAAAAGTAAGATCCCCCCACACGGTCATGTAAGGGTAAAATACACCCCTAACAGTATGGATACCAAATATGAAAATGAAAATGTAAAATTTCGTGATATTTGCTTTAATTTTTGCAATATTTTCTTCTTTACTCATGCGACTTCACATATATAAATAAAACCAGAGTGCTTTTTTTTTTAAGTTATTGTTCGAGATAATTCGAAGTTAGTTCTATAGTGAATTATGTTTAAAATTAGGATTCTGAAGAAATGTTGAAAAAAAAAAAATAAAAAAAATTTTAAAAACTGTTAAGATAATTACATCAATTTCATTGCCAGGTTCATGTCATTTTGAGTTAATTTTTTCCTGCCAGCGTGTCGAGTCATTTCAAGAGCTTTATTTGTAACTCCTCTTGCAACTTTTTCGAGATAGTCGATTAATGCGTCAACTGCTTCTCGAGCAACCATTTCAGCGCCGTTGTCTTTCATTAACTTTCTAACTGGTGACCAGGCAAATACTTTTTTAGCCATTATTTCATTCCTCCACTTGTTATTTAATATTATTTTTTATAAAGTTCCTACATTTTACTTTGAACTTTATTATATTATATATCTTCATTCAAATATTTAAAAGTTGCTGAAATTTTTCGATAGGATATGTTTCGGTTAATAATTTCGTCCGATCGACAAAATTGCGATGTAAGAGAAAAAAAGCAGTAAAGACAATACTGAGCCCTTAGATCAGAGATATTTTTTAATTTGGAAATAGGTCTTCGGATTAATTTAGTTTGATAAAATGTTATACAGACTTTTTAAATATTTATTCAATGTATTATATTTCTGTTGATAAGAAAAATCTGATGATAGAATATTGCTTGTTTCATTGGAAAACACATTTTAACTACCAGTAGTTAAATCTTTCCGCATAAGCATAGAATTTTCAGTCTCTTTAACTACGAAAAATCCTACAGAAGAATATAATGAAACTGGACCATGGTAACTATGAGCATCAGATAAAAGACCTTTTCTAGGATACGATTCCAGCCATTTAAATCCATTTTCCCTTAGAATAATTATTGCTTTTTGTAATAGATATCGTGCTATGCCTTTTTTCCGGTAACTGGGTGATATCACAAAACAAACGATTGAAGCAATTTTGTCTTTCACTCCTTCTTTCGATTCGTCCTCATAGGGAATGTTTGAATAGGCTTCTTTATTATTAACATTACACCACCCAACGGGTTGATCATTTACGAATGCCAGGAATCCCTTCATCTTTTCCTTAAGGATTAATTTTTCTGATGCGCTTCTGTTTTGTTCCTTTGTGGTATCTCCCCATTCCTTTATGTTTCCAGGGAAATGATAAAATTGACAGTAGCAACCAGACCATTCGGGATTATCTGTAAAGGCTACATTGTCGAAAAAATTGAGAAAGTCTTCAATTAACTTAGGATTCAAAGGTTTAACATTAATTTCCATTTCTCTCATTCTCTATTGTTTTTATAATTAATCTGAATTTCATCGTATAAAAATATAGGCTCTTACTAAAAAAAGAAGAGAATTAATTACCATTTAATTTGTTCATTACTTTACCTTTCTCCAGATTGACCGAACACCTAAATATCCCATCGATCCTAATACTCCATAAGTGGCACCGTTAATCAATCCACCCCAGAGGTTGTTAATGGGAATTTCTACCATAATACATGTGAGTTCACAAACCTCGATATATTTAGGAAATATTAAGCTTCCTGGCCAGATATTCATTGGAGCGATAAATGTTGTTAATAAAACGCCAGTGAAGACGATAAAAAAAGTAAGTTTGAAAAATATATTAAAAAAACTATCAGCAGGTGACGACATTTTAACCAACCATGAATGTAAGTTTAAACAAGAAGAATTAAGAATAGTATTTAAATCTTCTATTATAAATAGTAAGTAAATTTTTAAAAATATAATAGGTAATTTGTATGAAGAAAATAATAGCAATCACTCGTGGTGATGGTTGCGGTCCCGAAGTTGTGAACGAAGGAATTAAGATTCTCAAGACTGTTTCGGATTTCACGGACTATGATTTTGAATTTGAAGACGCTCCAGCAGGAGGCGAAGTTTGGAAAGTATTTGGCACTAATCTTCCTGAGAAATCATTTGACACCATTAAAAAATCTGATGCGTTATTGTTTGGCGCCATTGGTTTACCGGATTTACCTCCTGGAGTAGCAGAAAGTGCTATTCTGAAAATACGGCAAGAATTAGATTTATATGTTAATTTAAGACCTATTAAATTGTATGATGTACTACGCGAGAAATGTCCATTAAAAAGCGATTTTATAGGAAAGGGTATTGACATAACTTTTGTGAGGGAAAATACTGAAGGGCTCTATAAAAATATTGGTAAATTGGGAGAAGCCTCAGCAGAGAACCTAATGATTTACACCAGAGAGGGTTGCGAGCGAATTATCAAGTATGCATTTGAATTTGCAAAAAGAAAAAACCATAAAATTGTTACCTCCGTTGATAAGGCTAACATTCTAAACACAAGTAAATTATGGAGAAAAATTTTTCACGAAATGAGTGGAAATTATTCAAATATAAAAACAGAAGATATATACATCGACGCGTTTACCCAATGGTTAATAAGAGCGCCTCATAAATTTCAAACGGTAGTCACAGGAAATATGTTTGGAGATATTATTAGCGACGAAGGCGCTTTCCTTATAGGGAGTCTGGGAATGGGCTCAAGTGGAAACATTCATCCTGGAAAGGTGTCAATGTACGAACCAATTCACGGCTCCGCCCCCGATATAGCAGGAAAAGGAATTGCAAATCCTATAGGCACGATTTTAAGCGTAAAATTAATGTTCGAAGAATCGTTTAACTCGTCAGAAATAGGAAGGGATATAGATAATGCTGTAGAAACGGCACTACAGGAAGGGAGAACTTTAGATATACGAAGTGAAAGTTTAAAAACGCTCTCAACCATAGAAATGGGAGATTTAATCGCTAGTAAACTAAAGAGTATATTAAAAGCTTAAAAAATAGCTATTTTAATTTTCTCGTGTTAACAATAAGCTCTAACATAAGTATAAGGTGATCGTACATTTTTTCTCTATAGTCGGTGCCAATTTTGAGGAAGAGAACTGATACGATTTTCTCTTCTAAATCCTTGTCGATAACAAATTCATCCATCAATTGTGGGTAGTTTTTATCATCGGAAACTCGAAGCCCTACAATAACAGCTCGTTTTTTTCTTATCTTTTTGATTATCCTCATAAGTATATTTTTCCATTCTGGATCAATGTGCTCCTTATTTCGAGCATCAAAAATGACAAAAACACCATCCGAATTCGAGAGGTTGAATTCTTCATACATATAACTACTTATTATCAACCCATTTTTGTAGGGATATAGCTTCTCGTTGTGGTTGTCTTTTAACTTCGAGAAATCACCTAATTTCTCTAAATTGCCGATCGTCTGGAATCCGGGATTCCAATTAAAATTGTCAGTGATAAAAGTTAATTCTAATATAATAAGCTCTTTTAACGTCGAAATTATCGCTTCTGTTAAACTTTCCTGTATTTGATCTTTTTCCTTTTTTTTACTTTTAATGATATAATGGTAGGCAATTAATTCAAAGGCGTCTTTGACATTACTTCCGGTTAGAGCGCTCGTCTCTATATAGGACAACCCGGTTTCTGAAAAGGATTTTGCTAATGCTTCACCTTCAGCTGTGGATATTACTCTCTGTTCTGCTAAATCATCTTTATTACCCACGATAACTATAGGGATATTTATTTCATCAATGAGCTGATTAATCTCTTTATACCAATCTTTGACTTTTTCGAACGATTCTCTGTTAGTAATATCAAAAACAATAAAGGCCGCTTCTGCACCGTTGTAGTATATCTTGCGAAATCTTTTAAAATATTGCTGCGCACCTATATCCCAGAGTTGGACATTAATTTCGTTTCCCTGAAAGTCAAAATTATGAGCAAAAATGTTTAATCCTATCGTTGCTCGGTAATCGTGCGAAAACTTTCTTTGTACGAATTGTCGGATTAGAGAAGTTTTTCCTACCTCGTGGTTTCCTATGATAACAAATTTAAAGTTATAATTTTCACATATATCCAATTCTGATTTACAAATAGATTCCTTAAGCTTTTCATGCCTTTCTGTATCAGAGTCAAAATCAGGAATCATTAACAGAAGTGTATCATTCTCCCCAGAATTAAGGATCTGAGCCGTTTTCTCAGCTAAAAAATAGGTATATGGTGCGACTTTTTCAACTGATGCCATGCTATTAAAAATTACGCTTAAAATTCTTTCTTCGTCAATTGTAATAAACATTAAGCGATGCTCATCCGTATCGAACGAAGCAGTTCCAAATTTCTTGAAGGCAAATTCATTTCTTATCCTTTCTAAAACGGGATTTATCAGAGTCGTTAAAACTGATACAAGTTCTAGATCACTTTCAGTGTCTTTTCTTTTTTCTCCGGCGATGACGAAACCTTCATGATCTGAAACGATAATTGCTTCAACATCGGAAAATCTTTCCAAAAAATTGTTAAGAATCTCATCGAATAGTCGTTTTCTATTAATTGACAAGTGGACACACCTTCATTTTTGATTTGGATCGAGAAGAAAATATTCTTATCAATAATATAATATAACTTGCTTTTAAAAGTAGTTATTTGAAAAAATAAACTATCTTCACTAATTTTCGCTAATATGGAATAAAAAAGATCATAAATTTGTAATTGTACTAAACATCACATTGAGTTGATCGTATATTTCTAGCCTATACTCGAAGCCAATCTTAAAAAACAAAAGAGATACCATTTTCTTCTCTAGGTATTGATTGACGTTAAATTCTTCCATTATAATAGACCAATCGGTTTCATCTGATACTCTCACGCCAATTAGAGCAACTTTATTTTCTTTTAAATTGCTTATAATGTTCACGACTACATCTTTCCATTTTTGCTCGATGTGTGTTTTTTTTCTGGCGTCAAATATAACAAACACGCCATCAGAATCTTTAACGGATAAGTTATTGAATAAAAAGTTCTTAATAATTAGCCCATTAGAGTATTTATACAATCTTTTATCTTTATCATCTATCAGTTTTTCACACTCACATAATGTATTTACATCATTTAGAATCTGTAATCCTGGGCTCCAGTATGGGTTTTCAGTAATAAAAGAGATGGTTAATTTTCCTCTTTTCTTTAATAACGAGTTGATTTGATCCATTAAGCTCTCTTTTAAACTTTGCTCCTCCCTCTCTTTACTCTTCATTATGTAATGGTAAGCTATTAAGCTAAACGCATCTTCTATATTTTCACCGGTCAATGCACTGGTCTCAATATAAGAGAAGTAACTTTCAATATTCTCCTTTGTCAGCTCTTCAACTAGCTCAATACCTTCTTTATAGGCTACACTTCTCTGATCTGCTAAATCTATTTTATTACCTACAATTACAATTGGTATATTTTTCTTATGGAGAAAATCCTCTAGTTCTTTGTACCATACTTTCACATTTGCAAAAGAATCTCTTTTACAAACATCGAACACGATGAATGCAGCTTGTGCTCCTACATAATAAGTTTTTCTAAAGCGTTTGAAATATTCTTGCGCACCTACATCCCAAAGTGAAAAGTAGATTTCATTTCCGTAGAATCCTAATGAATGAGAGAGAACATTTAAGCCAAGAGTAGACCTATAATCAAGAGAAAATTTATTTTCTACAAATCTCCTTACAATCGAAGATTTTCCAACAGCTTTGTCACCCACGATTATAAATTTAAATTTATAGATCCCCCCTGAATCTAAACGCAATTGATAGATTTGATCTTTTATTCTATCGGGTTCCTTTAAGCTTTCGGATTCTGTGTCGAAGTTGGGTATTGAGACTTGAATATTATCGTTTTCTCCAGCATAAATAATTTGAGCTGTTTTTTCTGCCAAAAAATAGGCATATGGGCTAATTTTATCAATGGATGATAGTGTATCTAATACAACACTGAGAGTTATATTCTCGTCAATAGATATAAACAACAATCGATTGTTTTCGGTGTCAAAGCTAGCTGATCCAAATTTTTTAAAGGCAAATTCTTCTCTAATTCTTTCTAAAAGAGGATTGATTAAAGCTGTTAAAACAGATACCAATTCCATGTCCACAGATGCTCTTTTTTGTCCAGCAATTATAAGTCCTTCATGGTCAGATACAATCAGAGCATCCACATCTTCATACGCTAGTAAAAATTTTGTTAGGAGCTCATTGAACAATCGCTTTTTATTTACTGACATAATAAATTCAAGGGTAATACGAATATATTAGAGTGAATTATTAAAAACAACATATACTTAAAAGTGATAATTTTATAATTTATTAAATAGTTTTCTGATTGAGATGGCTAGTTGTATAATTTGTCATTTGGGTATAATTGAAGGCGTAGATTCGGTTCAAAATTGTCCTAATGGGCATCCGGCTCATACTGATTGTTTGAAGGAGTGGTTACCTCATTCTTCTAATTGTCCATTATGTAGAGCACCATATTCAAACGGAGTGCTTGACAAGTTCAAAGATTTTATAAAACTTAGAGAGGAGGAGAAGCTGACAGCATTAAATAACGAACTCAAAACAGAGGAGTTAAAAAAAATGGAAGTAATTGCCTCGAAAATGTCCTTTCTAAAGTTTATCGAATCCATTGATATTCTAATTAACGAACAAGAGTATGACTACGCTTTATCACGGTTAGACTTACATAATAACGGTAGTAACTCAATCCAAAAGGGGCAAGATATTTTATTTTTAAAAGGTAAGATTAATTACATGAGAGGTCGTTATGATCTGGCAATTAATCAGTTATTTAAATTAGTAAAAGAAAAATACAACCATCCCGAGGGATTTCTTTTCCTTGGAAAGGCATATGAAGCCTTAGGTTTAGATGATAAAGCAAGATGGGCGTATGAAAGAATTAAATAAGCTTCTATTTTTACTAATATTATACTATGAAACCATTTTGTTTAACCATCGCAGGTTCTGATCCTACATCTGGTGCCGGAATTCAGGCTGATATCAGAACTTTTGACAGAATTGGTGTTCATCCTTTCTCTGCAATTACAGCAATTACATATCAAACAGCTACCGAATTCTATGGATTTAAATCGCTCTCAGATGAATTAGGTGAGCAACTTGATGCTATCTTGAATTCATACGCTATCAAGTATGTGAAGATAGGGATGATCCCGGATAATAGGTCTTTAGATATAATAAAAAACACGATTCTAACTCATAATTTAATTGCTGTTTTAGACCCCGTTAATATCTCTAGTGTTGGCGAAAGACTATCGAGCGAAGGACTTGAAATTGAAATTGAAAGAGAGCTCTTTCCTTTAGTAACTATTCTAACTCCAAATCTTGGTGAAGCGAGTTATTACGCTAATAAAGAACTTGAAAATATTACTTTAGATAACATAGAATCGCTCAAAGATGCAGCAGAGATCATAATTAAAAAAATGTATGTGGATCACAAAATTTCCGAAAATCAAAAAGCCGTTGTAATAAAAAGTGCAGGAACTACTAAAAATAATATATTTGACCTTGTTTGCGTGAGTAATTTTGAGAAAACTAAAGGCACTCTTGATTTTAAAATAATCGAAAAGCCAAAATCATCATTTCAAGGAAACATACATGGAACGGGGTGTGTTTTTTCTTCGGCAATTACTGCTTATTTGTCATTAGAAAATTCTATAAGAGCATCAATAGAAAAAGCAGAAACATTTTTCAACAGCAGATTTCAATCATATATTGAATTACCGCTACAAGGTAAAATATTAGATTTAACTTTAGGACAAGAGCAGATCGAGGTTATTGATCAGATAAAGGAGATTTATAATTATGTTTCTAATAATACGAAATTTAGAAAGTTAATACCTGAAGTAAGAATGAATATTTCGGGTTCTTTACCTAATGCAACTAGTAAAGAAGAAATAGCGGGAATTGAAGGGAGAATAACAATTATAGGGGGGTATCCACATGCTTCCGGAGAAATAAAATTTAACGTATCAGATCACACTGCCCGACTGATTCTTTCAGCAAAGGAATTTGACAACTCGATTAACTTTGTTACAAATCTACGATATAAAGAAAAGTATGTAAAAGGAATTCAAGAGAAAACAAACTTAACGACATTTGAATTCTTGAGGGAATCACAACCAGACTCCATTAAACATGAGGAACGATCTACAATGAGATGGCTAATTGAAGAAAGCATAAATAAAATGGGCGAGATACCCGATCTTATTTGGGACAAAGGATCGATCGGTAAAGAACCGATGGTTAGGTTGTTTAGCAAAACTTCTAAGGATATGATTGAAAAATTGATTAAAATTGTAAGAGTTATAGATAATGAGTAATAACGTCGTAATTAGAATAACATAAAAATAAGGTTAATAAGGGCAAAACACCAGATTTTAATTCATAAGATTTGAAGAGTATTGCTCGACTAAATACTCAATTTTTTTAGCATCCGTTTGCTCCTTTTCAAGTTCAGGGCACATATGTTCAAGATGTGAAAGCAATTCACCTAATCCTACTTCTGCTTCTTTTATCATTTCACTATCCTCTTCTCTGAGAACTATCGATCCCATTAGGTGGCTAGTCCGTTTAAAAAGGATAATATTACCCTCAAGTCTAATTTGATTTAGTTCAGAGTTAAAAGACTCTTTAGCGTATTGAGTAATAGCAGCAAATAAACCGCCATGCAAGATATCTTGATTGGAAGAAGATGTCAATGGGACTCCTCCCCTATCAAAAACTGTTACTGCCTTAGGAGTTACTGCATTACCTAACTGTTTCCCAGTAAGTTTGTGATAAATTTTCGTGAATGCTGATACAATACCATATCCCGTTTTGCAGGAAATAGGAAGTATTTCAAATGTATTAATTTTATGCAAGTCCAGTGCTTTTATAATATCGCCCGCGGAAGCTACTGGAGTCATATCGTTCTTATTTGTTAATACAATTAATGGCTTCTTCTTAAAAACTGAAGATAGTTTCCATAATTCGTCTTTCGCTTCGTTAAATCTTTCTCGGGCGTAAGCATCTATCATAAAAATTACACATGATGCGTTTGAGAGTTCTCCTAACCACATATCTCTAAAATCTTTTTGACCACCCATGTCCATAAGATTTATAGGAATACCTTGAACTTCTAATTTAGTTAATTCCTTTCCCATAGTAGGAGTGTGCTTAACAAAAGTTCCATTTTGGAGAAAGCTTACTAAAGTGCTTTTTCCTGCATTATCCAACCCACAAATTACAATTTTTTTTTCCTTAGCGAAAAGTTTTTGTAGAATATTTTTAACCCCTATTTTTCCTCACATCTGTTATTTTAATAATTTTTAGATCGAGTGATTTGAACACAAAAAAACTTTTTCCACGTCCCTTATCCCTTAGACGATAGAGCTTTACTAAATAGTAAATGTTTTAATATTTAAACTTAAGTCAAAGAATAGTGTAAAAAGTAATCTATTTTGCATAGAATCCTATTATTTCTTATCAGTTAGTTTTGAAATCCAAGCATTCTGAATTTTTTCTTTTTCTTCCTTATCGTAGAAAAGATACTTATCAAAGAACTCTAAAACTGCTAAAGTGGAGATAATTATTCCGATAATTCTTAATAATTCAGGTACGAATGGAACTTGAAGCATTTTACTTAGTCCATATATTAGAAAGAATAGTCCAAGTCCAACGGCAAGACCGTTGCGTGTTTTTCTGCCTTCTCTTAATAGTATGACAGGAATAACAAAACCGATTACTATAGCATAAGAGATAAAAAATATTAGAGAATCATTTACATATAGCCCAAAACCTATGTAGAAACTGGCAACTAATGGAAGCCAATACAATTTTTTTAGTTTTTTTAAATAAAGGAAGAATCGCAGTTGAATGGTGAAAATTAATAGGGCGATAATGTTAGATAAGCTTAGATTGGCTCCGATAGCCAAATTTAGTGTAATAAATAGATTAATAACCCGAAAAAGTGAATTAAAAAGTATTGCAGCAAAGAAAACCATTAATCCCAGATAAATAGATTCCCTGATCTCTAAGTATGTTCTGAGAATAATCAGTATTGTAACGACGCAAAAAACCAGAAAAACAACTTCTAATAATAAAAATATTGGTAAATCACTCAATTTGCTCAACCACTCCTACTTTAAATAATTTGAAATAACCGAGAGCGAAAATTAACCCAAAAATAGGATACACTAAACTTAACATCTGTCCAACTATCGTTTTTTCTGCTATTAGGGTTGGAAAAACGAGAGTAGCAAAGATAGCCAGCCCTAATGAGCTATTATCTTTTAATCTAAATCCAGTAGCAAATAAAAACACAACTGCTATTACTCCACCCGTAAAAACGTAAGGAAGAAGAAAAATAGATATTTCTGTTGACAAAAATACAATAAACATTCCTGCGAATATGAAAAAGGATATGTAATATAGCGACTCCCATCGATTTATATAACTCACCATTGATATAGCTAGAGTGATCATTAATCCTAAGCCAAAACTATAAAACGAAAATGTGTTAATTGAGATAATTAATTCTACGTTGAGAACATCACCGAGCGGTGTGCTTTCATAAAGAAACTCCCATATTAGCATCCAGGAAAGCGCTAAGAAAATGCAAAAAATAATAAATCTAATCATATTAAGCTTTTTTATTTGTTTTCTTTCTAAAATCACTTTTCTACCCAAAATGATCGTCATAATTGGAATAATAATAATTCCAAGATAATTTGCCATAAGTTCTATTATATCAACTGCTTGTCCTAACATCAGAAAAAACTCCCTTTTACTTCAGGTCTTGGTTTAATTATTTTTGATCTTATTTCTTTAAAAATGATTGATAGATCGATAGGAACACCATCGATTAATATTAATTTTTCTTCATTAATACCATTATAAATAGTTTGAATATAATCTGCCAAAATTTTTTCAGTTAGCAGGTCGCAATATTTCAATGTAGAAATAATGTTCTCTAAAACTGGTTTGTAAACATCAAGATTTAACTTTTTCTTTAAAAGAATAGAAATTGTTAATAAATCGTTTCTTTCTTCTTCATGGTCTATTTTGAATGCATATGACAAAACATTACACTTACTATATTTGCTAACTGAAAAATCTCCACTATTAATGCCTATTGGGAGACATTTAGAAAGTAAATCCTCTGATTCGCTGAGGGTAGGATCAAGAGTAGGATAGGAGATGACAATCTCTGGATTAGATAAATCGAAACCTCCTAATTTACATAGTATATACCGTTCTGTATTTTCAATCATAAAAATGGTATTGTTTTAATTAGAATTCTTAATCCTTAGCTATTATCCCTTAGCTAATAGCGATCTAATAAATAGTAAAAGTTTAATTATTTAAATTTAAGTTTACCGAAATTGTAAATTAACACCTAAGTCGCATCTACAAACGGTTAGTAATAAATTATCTATACTATTTTTTTTGAAGCAGTCTTGTTTAATGCGTCTTGTAGGATTTTAATTGCGCAAAATTCACCACACATGCTACAAACATCATTCTCTATCTTTCCATTTCGATAATGGATCTCCCGGGATAATTCTGGATCTATTGAATGTTGTATCATTCCTTCCCAATCTAGATTCTTTCGAGCTAAATCCATTTTTAAATCCCAGTCTGATGCTCTTTTCCCGTATTTGGCTATATTTACTGCGTGGGCCGCGATTTTTGAGGCAATTACGCCTCTCTTTACTTCTTCCTTGTTAGGTAATGCTAAGTGTTCAGATGGAGTAACGTAACAGAGATAGTCAGCTCCCGCTAATCCCGCGATAACGCCACCGA
>Ga0209979_1004245_pt1 | contig 11979 bp, 14 predicted proteins | sample AnhtaG_FD_183114 | JGI IMG/M metagenome (GOLD analysis project Ga0209979, IMG submission 183114) | Deep subsurface microbial communities from Anholt, Denmark to uncover new lineages of life (NeLLi) - Anholt_01485 metaG (SPAdes) (version 2) | ecosystem: Environmental > Aquatic > Marine > Oceanic...
GCACCTCCACTCACTCCTATGTTCGTTGTCCCGCATCGACGGCGCGCACCTATCTAGACGCTGCTCACTTGCTATTCGTAACATAACGTCGCTCATTTTCGGGGCCTCTAATGGCGCCGGGAGCCGTCCACCACGCAGCGGGAGGGTTGCCGCTGTGGCTTTGGGATAGAGGCGCAGCCGCGGTACCCTTGTTACGAAAAGCGGGTCAGCCGCGTCCAAGTATTATGAGCGAAGCATTTTCTCCATCGGCTTGACAGGGGGTGTTCAGGGGTGCCCTCACTCTTTCGCAAAGGCGAGCAGGACGTCGGCGATGAGCGGGAGCAGGTGTCGGCCACAACGACGGCTCCGCCCGGCGATAGCGACGCTGGCGAAAAGCAGGAGAAGGCGCAGGACGCGGGCAGTGTACCTGGCAAAGCAGGACGCACCGCCCATGCCGGGCAGCGAAAAGCCGAGACGAAGGTAATCGTCGTGGCTGACCGCGGGGCGACAGACGGGCACGGCGATGCCTATGCCTTCGATGTCCCCGAGGATGCGGCGGAGTTTATCAGAAGCGCCGTCGAAGATGGCATGGAACCTGACCACATCCATGTCTTCATCGGGGCAGAGATGCGCCTTAACGTTGCCTATCGCGTCGAAGTCAATCTGGACCCGCCGGCGGGAACAGGCCCAGCCTGAGTGCCGCCGCCCGCCCTCCTGCTGCCAACGCCATCGTGAGGTTCGCGGTGGCGATGGAGCAGCCTAGCTGGGGACCAAAATGGTGCCCCCGGCAGGACTCGAACCTGCAACCAACTGCTTAGAAGGCAGCCGCTCTGTCCGCTTGAGCTACGGGGGCTCGCTAGGCCGATGTTTCAGGTTCAAACACAGAAGATAATTGAAATTTCCCCCCCAGGGAGCTTGACGCACAGCGCTCCAATAGCAGATAATTGACCTGTCGGAGGGCAAGTCACGAAAGGAGCGAGCAACCATGCGCCAAGCCACCACGACTCCCATTAAAACCGATGGCGATCTCGGCGTCAATGTCGACAGCTTCCTCAGGCACCTTCGGGCCGAGAACCTGTCGGCCAACACTGTGAAGACCTACCGTGAGGCCGCCGTGCTCTTCGCCCGTTTCCTCGCCGAGCGCGGTATGCCGCAGGACATCGCCGCCATCAAGCGGGAGCACATTGAGGCCTTCATCGAAGACCAGCTCAAACGCTGGAAGCCGGCGACGGCCAGCAACCGTTTCCGGGGACTTCAATCCTTCTGGAAGTGGGCCGTGGAGGAGGGCGAGGTCAAACAGAGCCCCATGAGGCGGATGCGGCCGCCCAGGCTGCCCGAGGAGGCACCGCCGATCCTCCACGAGGCCGAGTTGACGGCCTTGTTGAAGGCCTGCAGCAAGGGGCAGGGCTTCTCGGATCGGCGCGACCATGCGCTGATTAGGACGCTCCTCGACACCGGTGCCCGCGTGGGCGAGATCGCCGGGCTGCGCTGGACTCCGGAAGACGACGAAACCAACGACGTTGACCTCGACCAGGGGCTGCTCAGGCTGTTCGGCAAGGGTAGGCGCTGGCGGTTGGTGAGTCTCGGCAGCAAGGCCGTCAGGGCGCTAGACAGGTACATTCGTCTGAGGGACCGGCACCACGCTGCGGCCTCCCCAGCATTGTGGATCGGCGGCAAGGGGGCCTTTGGCCACACAGGGATAAGGCAAATGGTCAAGCGTCGGGGACTTGAGGCGGGCATTGGCCCGATTCACCCCCACCAACTACGCCACTCAGCGGCTCACGCCTGGTTGGCGGCTGGTGGCCAAGAAACGGATCTAATGCGTCTGATGGGCTGGCGCAGCAGGAGCATGGTCCAACGCTACGCCGCCAGCTCGGGCCAGGAAAGGGCCTTGGCCGCTCACAAGAAGCTCGGGTTAGGGGATCGGGTGGGATGACCAAGTTTCAAGCCTACCGCACGAGAGAACAGGTCAGGTAGGGCTAGTGTGGCTGGCAGGCTAGCAGAGAGGGCAAAGCAGCAAAGTGGCACTAGAAAAAAGGGCGGCAGGGTGTCTACCTAGATATAGTGGTGGGACAATGGGACAGTAGAAAAAAGGCAGCCTTCTGACGGGACAGAGGCAGAATGGCACAACGGCACAGTATAAAAAGGGGGAGAGGCCGCCCGGCGCTGGGCTGCTGAGTGGTAGAGGCTGTAAAACAGCCGAGAAAACAAGGGTTTGGCAGAAGGAGCAGGCGCACGAAGTGGGGTCTTTTAGTTAGGCCCCGACTGTTAAGCAACGAGGAACAATACCCGCACCTCCACCACATGAACGGCAGTCAGGGTGTTCGGCAATCCAAATGGAGCCCTGTAAAACAGGCGAGGAACAGGAAGAGTATCACGCCTTTTGCAACGAGGTTGAGGAGGCCAGGACACTCTTGGGCATAGCAACGGGGGCGCTTTCAACTAAACCTAAACCAGATACAGAATATCGAATGCGTATTGTTCATTTTGTGTCGAGGTTCGGGGGGCCAGGGCGAGGGAGTAGGTGGCGGACAAAAGCGGACACATTTCGAGAGTTTTGCGAGGAGGTTCGACAAGTTCGGGCCGGGAGATGAACTGTGACGGCCAAGTTTCAAGCCTACTGCACTAGAGATCAGGTCTGGTGCGGGCGTGGCTAGGAGACAAGAAGCCAAGTGACTGTGGAAGAACCCATACGGGACAAATTGGAGCGGGACGCGAGGATGAGAGAGCCCTACTCTTTCCAGCACAGGCAGCTTCGTTGGGCCGTCCTGAAAGAGCTGGCGACCCATTCGCCCGAACTCCGCCGAGCGACTTCAACACTGGCTGCTGACTACAAGCTGCCCTTGGGCCTCTACTTCTTCGATATCGAAGAGACCCTGTCCAAGCTCAAGGAGGCTGAGGACCTTCCCGAGAGACTTCGCCCGCCCAAAGAGTGGAAGAATACCAACTGGGCAGGATACCTCCTTGGGCTGGGCCGCGTGTGCGTATGGTTTGGACTCCTAAGCCCACTCTCTTGGGTTTTTTACGCCGGGTGGCAGGAGCCTATGTGGCTCAGGACACCCCGCTCGTCCAAGCCTCCTCTGTGGGTCGAGACGTTGCACTACTTCCTTCAGGAGCAGCACAGGGGCAGCTTGGAGAAGGAGGTCCATGGCAGCCTTTATCAGTTTGAAATACCGTTGCCGCTCCCCTATCCCTGGCTCAAGCAGCCCCCGCGCCGACGCGGGCGGCCAGCCCTGGACGCCTCCGGCCAGCGATGGCAAGAGTTGGAAGCCCTGGCCCGCTGTATTGCCCAGCGGCTTCTGGGCCAGTCCTGGGAGGAGATCGCCGACACTTGCGGCCTTACGACCCGCAGGGGCTTCGACCTTACGCCCTTGGAGGTCGCCACCCGCTGCCGTCGTCTGGCTAAACGTCTGCAAATTTACCGCCCCCTCTAGACACCTCGGCGATTTTTGTTAGGCTCCGCCTCCCGTTTCGTATCCAGCAAGCACTGGTGTCGTGCTGTTTCAGCCCCTCCACGCCGCGATTTTTGTAAGAAGCTTCTCGCAATCTTCGCTACAGTATTTGTGCAATGAATACGCAGACCGACTTGTCCGCCGACACCTGGCTCTCTCCCGACGAGACGGCCCGTATCCTCGGGTTGTCCTATCATCAACTCAATCGCGCCATCGCTGCCGGATGGGTAAGGGTGGTTCGGCTTCCATCGGGCCACCGGCGAATTTCCCGCCAGGACGTGGAGGCCCTCCTGCGGCAAGGACTCATCGACCCGCCGCGCCGGAGGAAAGCCGTCCCCCAGGAGGACACCCCGTGACTATTCGCCGAGCTAGAAGGGGCATTGAAGTAGAGTGACCAGCGACTCCCTCGCCTCATTGCGTGGCCGCATCGGCGGCTTGGCCCTCGCTGCCCAGCGGGACCCCCGCGAGTACACGGCGAAGGCCCGAGCTGCCTTCCTCGACCGCTTCGAGTGTGAGGTCGACCCCGATGGCGTCCTGTCACCCACTGAGCGCCAGCGCCGGGCTGCGGCTGCAAGGCGGCTCCATTTTACCAAGTTGGCTTACCTCTCAGCGAAGGCGAGGCGAGGGAACGGACGATGACTCAAGACATGGAGGCGGTTGCCTTGACCCGCAGCACTCTCGAATGGGCCAAGTATTACCGAGACGCTGGCCTCTCCGTCATCCCTTTGCGTAGCCATGACAAGCGGCCTGCTTGCCCGTGGAAGATCTATCAGCAACGCCTCGCCAGCGATGAGGAGCTCGAGGGGTGGTTCAGCGACGATGAGGCCAATATCGGCATCGTCTGCGGCAAGGTCTCCGGGGGGCTGGTGGTGCCCGACTTTGACAACGCCTTGAACCTGCGATCCTTCCTGGACGTTGTGCCGGAGGTAGAGGAGGCGACAGTCCGAGTCACAACTGCCCGGGGGGGGCACATCTGGCTCCAGACGACGGAGACCGTGCGGACGTTCAAGGTCGAGGAGTTTGGCTTGGATGTGAAGGGCGAGGGCTCTTATGTCGTGGCCCCTCCGAGCATACACCCGAGCGGCAAGGCCTACGAGTTCGCCAACGAGGCCACACAGATCATGGGGGTGGCCGGCTTCCTAGCCTGGCTTAAGCACTCCCTCGCAGTCCTGGGCCTCGACTGGACACCCGCGAACCGCAGCGATAACGGCCAGGCTGGCCTGGACGTGGCCGCCGCAATTGCGGACCTAGCAGATGGCAACCGAAACGATACCTTCTGCAGCCTCGTCGGGAAGCTGCACCGCGGCGGGATGACGCCCGAAAGCATCATGGCCCTGCTAGCGCCCCATGCCGAGCGTGTAGACTTCCCGCTGCCCGAGCTGGAGGAGGAAGTTAAAGGGATTTGCGGCCGCTACGCGAGGCCAGATAGCAAGGAGAAGCCCGTAGCCTACAGGGCCGAGCCCCTGGATGCCCTGCTAGCGGAGCAGGACGAGACGCTCCTGGTAATCGTCGGCGACGGGAATGAGGGGGCCGTTCTCACGCAGGACGGCAAGGGCTTCATAGCTGGGCCTACTGGCGTCGGCAAAACCAACGTCCTCTTGCGCCTCTCCCGGTGTCTTTGCGAGGGGTCGCCCTTCCTGGGCCTGCCAATACCTCAGCCTCGCCGAGTGCTATACATCGCCCTAGAGGGCTCTCGTCGGGGTATGCGCCGCCGGTTGCGCAAGGTATGGGCCGCTGCGCATCCTGACGTCCGCCAGCGCTTCATCTTGGCTTTCATTAGTCTAAACCTCTCCAACGGAGATGATCTCCAGCGCCTAGAGGCGCTACTAGAAGCCACCAAACCCGAGGTCCTTATCATTGATCCGCTGCGAAACGCCCACCCCTTTGACGAGAACCTGAGCCAAGAGGCGGCCCACCTGACGGGTATCCTAGACGGCCTGATTGACCGCTACCGCCTGGCCATCATTTGCGCCCACCACGACCGAAAACGCCCGCCTTTCGTCCGCCGCGACGCTGGCACCGATAGGGTACGGGGCAGCACCGCCCTCACCGGCTGGCTCCAGTTCTGCCTCAGCCTAGACCCCGACCCCAAGGAGGCTGATGTGCTGGTGGCAGAATGGACGAAAACCCGCGACGCCGAAGTTGCCCTGTCTCCCCTAGTCCTTGACTTCGACCGCGACTCCCTTGACTTCATAGTCAGCGACCGCGACCCCAGCGGCAAGGTATCCGACGACGCCATCTTAAACGCCATCTTCCAGAATGGCGGCACCTACCGGGGACCTGACCTCGTGGCGGGCCTTATGGAAGGGTGTGGTGCTAGCAGCCGCTGGATACATGAACGGCTACGTGCCCTCGTCAAGGACGGTAGCCTCCTTCAGGGCGTCGCACCTGCCGATAGAAAGAGCGGCGCTCTCACCTACAGCCTGCCCACTAGCGAGCCCGTGGAGGCTGAGGCATGACGGTAGGAACTCTTCCTAGCGTGACTTCCTACCGTCGCACGATAAAAACGGTAGGAACGGTAGGAACGGTGTGCACTAAAGTGCTATGGCCGACTTCCTACCGTCGGCCACATAGCCCTCGGCCGCCGACTTCCTACCGTGGACTTCCTACCGCGACTCCTTGGAGTCGCCAGCGGGGAGAGCGACGGAGGCTGGGAAACGGCAAGGCCAGAGGGGCTACAGCGTCCATTCTGGGCATCGGGGGAGATCGGGAAAGCTAGATACGAGGCGGGAGTCTTCCGCTTCTCGCCTGCAAGCTCCGGCGGAAACTGCTGGGGTTGGAGGATAGCGAGATAACAACGAATTATCAATTATGGTAGGCGTGAAAGAGGACAACAACCAGATACAGAATGCGGAGACGGGCGGCGGCAAAACGCTGCAGTTATCCGCTATTCATGGGGAAGATGGTTCGGCGCTGGGTAGCGGAGAGGGTAGAGGAAGATGGGTAGACGCACGAAACTGACGCCAGAGGTGCAGGCCAGTATCGTCAAGCTGATACGTGCTGGTGCCTTTGACTATCAGGCTTCTCTGGCTAGTGGCATTGACGCCAGCACCTTCTATCGCTGGATGAAGGCTGGAGAGGATGCTGACAGTGTGTATCGTCCGTTTTGTACTGAGGTTCAACAGGCGAGGGCTGAAGCCCGCACTGCCGCCGAAATCCAAGTTCGCAAGGACAACCCGCTGGCCTGGCTGCGTTACGGTCCTGGCCGCGAGCGTAAGGGCGAGCCTGGCTGGACAGAGAGCGTCAAACATGAGATAGCGGGCGACGAGAAAAGGCCGCTGCGTATCACCTATGTGGACGGGAACAAGGAGGCGTGATGACGCTCAAACTGCCCACCAGCGCTTTTCTCTAGATACGGGACTTTGCCGTGAATAGCCGTGGCCGTCCTGGAGGCCCAAAGCCCGCTGAGACGCTTGAGGAACGCTATGCGGATGACTCCCAGCTTCTGCGACTTTACAAGAGGAAGCTACCAAAGCCTGGATGGGCAGGCAAGAAGGATGCGGTAGAAAAGGAATACATCCGCAGAGTGAAGGCTAGGCGTGCAATGGCCGAGCAGGCGGCTTGAATCTTGCCGCCGGCGGCAAAATGTCGCGTCGACGCGACAGATAGGAGGGATGACCGATGATTGTCGAGGCAAGTCCTACACGAACCAGGAATCGAGGCAACGGGCGAGCAAAGCCTCGTCTGGAACGGACGATTTTTGAAACATCCCGTCTCCTGGAGTACTTCACCGACCGTGAGTTGCGGTATCAGACCGGACGCGCCCCGTCTGAATGGCCCATCGTCATCGTCAAAGAGCTCGTTGATAACGCTCTGGATGCCTGCGAAGACGCCGGGATAGCGCCGGAGATCACGGTCGCCGTGGAGTGCGACGACCGCGAGGGTCGGATTACCGCGATGGACAACGGCCCCGGCATCGCCCCTGAGACGCTGGCACGCATCTTGGACTTCAGCGTCCGTGTGAGCGACAAGGAGGCGTACGTGTCACCCACCCGTGGGGCTCAGGGTAACGCCCTCAAGACGGTCATCGCCATCCCCTACGTGGCGTCGACGACGGACCCCAAGGTGGGCCAGGTCATCATCACCAGCCGGGGCGTTCGTCACAACCTCACCATCGCCACAGACCTTCTGCGGCAGGAGCCCCGCATCCAGCACACTCAGGCTGAGGAGACGAGCCCAGTAACTTCCGTATCCGTGGCGCTGGATTATAGGGGTATTCTGAGCGGCGCCGATCCCGGCGTTTTTTACAAATGGCTGCGTGGCTACTCCCTCTTCAACCCTCACGCCACCTTTCGCCTGGAGACGCCCGAGGGTATAGAGACGTGGGCACCCAGGTGCCCCGGCTGGGTGAAGTGGACGCCCTCCGATCCCACCTCCCCTTGGTGGTACACGGATGACGATCTCGGGCGCCTGATCGCCGCCCACGTCGTTCACGCCGAGAACGGCGGACGCGACCTGCCCACGAGAGAGCTGGTGGCCCAGTTCCGCGGCCTGTCCTCCACCATCAAGCAGAAGCGCATCACATCGCAATTATCTCAGAGGCATCTATCGGAGTTCATGCGTGACGGTGATCTCGATGGCGAGGCCGTGGCTGCGTTCTTGGTGGCGCTGAGGGCAGAGGCGAAGCCGGTGAAGCCCGACCACCTGGGGCTGCTGGGCGAGGCGGCCATCCGCGACTGCATGGAGGTCTGGTACGAGCTGACTCCCGATTGCTTCCGTTACATGTGTCTTAAAGGCTACGAGGGGGACTTGCCGTATATCCTGGAGGTGGCGCTGGCCCGCAAGGCGCATCCCCCACTAGATCAATACCTGGGGCTGAACTGCGCACCGACCTATGGCGATCCCTTCGCTGAACTCCGTCTCCAACACGACTCAAAGCGCGCCGTCTTTGCTGGCACGGGTCTCAACGCCCTCCTGAGTGAGTTCAAGGTGCAGAGCACCGACCCACTGGTGCTGGTGGTTCACCTGGCCTTCCCCCGACCACGGTTCCGTGACAGGGGCAAGACCGGGCTGCAATTGGAGGGAACACGATGAGCATCGCGCAGGCACTCTCGAAGGGGATCGCGCACGTAGCCCGCGACCACTACAAGGAGAAGAAGCGTCAGGAGCGTTGGCGGCGGCCTCCTTCCTACTATCGTGGCTGGACGGAGCCGAGGCCCGTCCTGAAGTCTGCCGTCTTTGAGGCGATGCCCGAGGCTATTGCCCGCGCCTCCAGCAATGGGGCTCTCCCGTTCACCGTTCGCCAGCTCTATTACCAGATTCGGCCGCTCATTCAGGGGGTGGACAGGGAACTCGACTACGCCTACTTCACGCCACCACTGGTGACGGAGTACGAGGAGACGCATGGCCCGATCCACGGCCTCATGTACGACGCCAGGGGCCACCTAGTAGGCCCCGCTGGCCGGCACCTGCCCTGCCCCACGTGCGGGCATTCGTTGCCGAAGGACATCATCCCCCTGGGTACAGCAAACGTACAGTCCTACGTGATACCTAAGTGGGACTACAAGGCCATCGTCTACATCGAGAAAGAGGGTTTCGGCCCCATCTTCCAGGCCACCCAATTCGCTGAGCGCTACGACATAGCCTTGATGATGGGCAAGGGCTATGCCACCCGAGCGGCCAAGACGGTACTGGCAGCGGCAGAGCGCCGCGAGATCACCGTCTTGGTACTGCACGACTGCGACGTCGACGGCTATGAGATCGCTCGGACGCTCGCCCACGGGACGAGGACGGCACGCTCTCACTATGTGAAGATCATCGACATTGGGCTTACAGTGGCAGACGTCAACACCATGGGGCTAGCGACGGAGGGGGCGTCAGCGCGGAAGTCCCCTTCCTGGAAACTAAGACGGATACTTAGCGCTGAGGAGCAAGACTTCTTGTTGCGCCAGCGCCTGAGGACTGAGCTGAACGCTATGAGTTCAGAACAACTCGTCCAATACGTGGAGGGAAAACTGGCCGATCACGGACTCACCGAGAAGCTGGTGCCTCCGGAGGATGTGGTGGCTGCCTCCTTCAAGGAGGCCAGCGAGAGGCCATTGCGGCGGGCAGCTGAGAACCTTGTGCACCGGGTGCTGAAGCAGAGGCTCGACATCGACGTTGACGAACTCAGCGAGGAGGCGCTGCAGTTGCTGCAGGCTGACCATGAGCCTGGCATGTTCTATAAGGAGATGGTGGAGGACTTGAATAACGGCGACCGGGAGATGTCCTGGCGGGTCTACGTCGCCGAGAAGGCTGGCGAGTACATTGACAGGTTGGCAGAAGAGAAGGCGGAGGACGTGATGGCGGAGATCGGGCCGTGAGGACGTGTAGGGTTTGCAGCAAGAGGTCTGAAGAACAAGCTCCTGGGGCGGCTCTAGGGCCGAGCGCAAGGGTTGGCAAGGGGAGAAGCTACGGCCACCGCGAACCGCACGATGGCGTCGGGCAGCGGGAGGACGGCTAGGGTCTCGATGAGGAGGCAGCCTTTCATGGCCTACCGCACCCACCGCCTCCTAGCGTATCTTCCCGACTGCGTGGGTGATGCTGCTCAAGCGACTGCATGACCCCATCTGCTAGCTGTTGGGGATCACCTTCGACACTGACAATCTTGACTCCGAGGGCCTCCGATAGATCGCGCATCTTCTGGGACACCCTAAGATTGGTCGCCATTACAACCCGTACACTTGGCACACCAGCCGATTCCCTTATGGCGCCAGCGTACTTGCTAGTCTGCGCGAGATCGGAGAAGGTAGCAGATCCTGCTGATGGACTCACCTTAAATTCGAATATATATTTCTGCCCGTCGGGCCGGGTGGCGACAATGTCAGGACGCATCATGCCGATTCGCGGTGACCTTGTAACGTCCCAACCCTTGGCCTCTAGCTCCGAGACCACCCGCTGCTCTGCTTGCATTGCGAACCTTAGCCAATCCGTCATGACACCCTCTCCTAGGAAGCGGGAAGCCATCTGATCTTTCTGCTCAGGCCAGAGAGTATCGCAACAACGGCTCCCCAAGCACCCACTGCAAATACGGCGCTTGCTCCGCTCCACAAGGATGCTGCCTGGTCACCCCACCATAGCCAGCTACCGAGCCCCACAACCACCGCCGCAATGATAGCGAAAATCACCGGCTCAAGGGTTGCTCGCTGCTCGACGTGGGCTAAGAAACCGGTCTTCCCGATAAGAACGGGTTTCGTATCCCCGAGGGGTAGCACGTCAAGGCTCTCTAGCCGAGGCCGAATCCCCAGTTGCCTGGATAGCGCACGCCGTAAACCGCTGTGTACCGACGAGCACGCATCTTGGAATCGCACGTCTGCCGTCATTTCCACGGAGGCTTGGAGCCGATCTGAACGGTCTCTCCAGCAAAGAACTGAGTAACCCTTGTGGAGGGAACCAAAGCAGACCCGCTGCTCCCAGATCAGGGGCTGCTCGTCAAACAGAGAACTGTTTCCAATCACCTGCGCCCGCTGGTCAGACCCAAACACGGTAGCCAAGGCGTTGGTTAGGCGACCGCTATTGGCACTATCCATGTCCAGATGGCTGTGTGCGAGAATCATCGTTGCGTGAAGCATTGCACGCCCCCCACCGCTTGCTGCAATGCTGGCCTGGGCTACGTGGTGCCACTATTTTGCATATTGACCGTCGCCGCCCCATTCTACTCGCAGCCGCAGGCGTTGGCAAGGGAGTCCTCACTTGGGCCAACCCTGCGCGATGACAAACCAAGCGAGGGCATTAGCCACCAGCAGGACGAGCAGGGTCTCGACGAGGAGCCAGCCTTTCATGTTGACCTACCTGCTTACGGGCCGGCGGCGGGCCGAGATCATGGGCCTGAGGGCAGGAGACTTGTCCAGGAACAAAGCCATCTATTACAGCTACCGGGGCAAGGGGGGCAGGGTTGAGTTGAGACGCCGCGAACTACCCGAACCCTGCTTCCTGGCTATCCTGGAGGCTCTGAGGGCACGTGGTAAGGACTTGCCGGCTATGGAGCCTGAGGAGCGGCTGTTCGATGTATCGGCTCATGGCTTCTACCTGAACCTGCAGCGCTACTTCCGCAAGGCCAAGCTCCCCCCTGGCGGGGTGCACGTCCTCAGACACAGCGCCGCCAAGCTAAGAAGGGACGTGGGGGAGACGGTGGAGGAGGTGAGCCGGTTCCTCGATCATGCGAACCTGGCCGTCACCACCACTTATCTCAGGCGGCTGGAGGGCGAGGAGGACGGGGGCTGGCGCAAAGTGGCGGCGCTGTTGGAGTGAGGGCTACACACCTAAGTCCGCACACAAAAAGGGCGGGGAGTGCCGGCCTGGCAATACCAACTCTCCGCCCCAACGACGTCGGGGTTGTTCCGCTTCCCCAACGGCTGCCTGATTCTGGATCCGCCCGTCTGCTCTTTCAAGGTCGGACAATACTCATTTTCCTGGGTGACGCTCGCCAGCGTGGCGTCCAAAGAAAGAGAGAGCCTTCGGGGGTGCGGCTACAAAAGCTCTCTCTGTGGTTGCGGCGGGAAGTTGGTTCATCCAGCCATATTTACCCTAAACGCCAGCTGTGAAGAACGCGTGAATATGCGAGCGGGCC
>Ga0209979_1004246_pt1 | contig 11977 bp, 12 predicted proteins | sample AnhtaG_FD_183114 | JGI IMG/M metagenome (GOLD analysis project Ga0209979, IMG submission 183114) | Deep subsurface microbial communities from Anholt, Denmark to uncover new lineages of life (NeLLi) - Anholt_01485 metaG (SPAdes) (version 2) | ecosystem: Environmental > Aquatic > Marine > Oceanic...
TAACTTCGGCTTCGGTTACCGCTTCAATCTCCCCAAGGTATTCCTCGGCCAGCTTCTTCAGTTCAGCTTTTGCCTCGGCACACTCCAAGACTTTGGCATAAGGCTCTAGTTTGCCCCGGAGACCCGCCGGCAAGACCTCGGCTAAAACCTTAATCCAGCCATAATTCGTTGGCATCTTGACGCCCAGTTCCTCGGCACAGCTAGGCACAAAGGCTTCCACTTCCTCTGGCAAAGGTTTGCCTTCAACCAGAGTGTCCAGCGCCTTCGCCATAGTGATACCACAACTATCAGCTACCGCCTTGACTTTGTCATAGAGTTCCTTTGATATTTTCACTACTTTTTTTGCCATTTCAGCTAATTTACTCCCTTTTGATATGCTCCAGCAGGCTATCGTAGCACTTGGCATAATTAGTCTCTTATACCCTGCCAGTCTCAATGTTTAAATAGAATGTACTCTTATAGCCTGCTGCGACTGACCTTTAACTTGTGGTAACCATATTGGTTACCACAAGTTACCACATTGGTTACCATTTTGTCAATACTCTGAGTTACTCATAATCAGTGTTACCAAATGTGTTACCGTCGCCTCAAAGAAGTGTCACCCTAAGGAGTAATAGTATGCAAAATTGGGGTGCCCCCATTTTTAGTACCACTCACAATGAGAGAGTTCCTGCTATCTCCCCTGGTTGTGTAGCCTCTTCTGCTTGATTCTTTTCGTAGTATTGCCTGGCAAACTCGGCCGGGGTCAGATAACCCAACGAGCTGTGCGGTCGGTAGTTATTGTACTCATGCCTCCAGCCACCGGCGTACCACCCTGGCCACAAACTCAGGCCCATTATCACTGCGCAGGTACCTGGGTACCCCACGCGTGAGAAATAACCAACCCAACACCTCCACTACTGCCGAGGCCGGCATTGACGGTGCTATCCTGATGGCCAGGCATTCCCGAGTGAACTCGTCGATTATAGACAGAATCCTCAGCTTACCACCACGCTCACTCCTGTCTTCCACGAAGTCATAGCTCCAAACATGGTTAGGGTACTCTGCCTTATTCACTATTTCTCCCACTGGGCCCACCCTACGTCTCTTTGGTCTTCTCCGCGGTAAGCCCAGCCCTTCTGATTTCCAGATTCGGTGAACCCTTTTCCTGTTTACTTTCCAACCCTCTCGCCTGAGTAACACAGTAACCCGACGATACCCGTACCGACCGTGTCGAATCGCCAGCTCATGCATCCTTCTGATTAGCATCGCTTCATTTCTCCGTTTTCTGGCAATATACCTCACCACAGACCGCGACATCCCCACCAGAATGCATGCTCGGCGAAGAGAACACCTGCCTCGCCTCGTCAGGTACTTCACCCCTGACCTACGAGCGAGAGGGCTTACCATTTTTTTGCGTTGATTTCCCTTAACAACTCATTGTCCAACGCCTGCTGGGCCACTATCCGCTTTAGCCTGGCATTCTCCTCTTCCAATGCCTTGAGCCGCTTCATCTCAGAGAGTGTTATGCCTCCATACTTGCTCTTCCAGCGGTGAATTGTTGCTGCCGAAACTCCATGCTCCCGTGCAGCATTAACCACCGGAACACCGGAATCAACCTCCTGGAGAATGCGAAATACCTGCGTCTCCGAATACCTTCTTGTTTTCACTTCTGCTTCCTCCTGTAGTTATTTTACAGGAGTCTCGCATTCTAAGTGGACCTATTTTCGGGGGGCAGGCTAATCCCAAAATCATTACCGAGGTCACGAACATTCTGTTAATACCAGAACTAAGGAACGATTTTACTGAATTATGCAAGCACTTTAACCTGCCCACCATACATTTTACTGTACAAAGCAATTGGGAAGGTATTTTGGGGCTAATAATTTATAATCTTATGGATCGACCTCTTGAGTTACCAGATATGGACAAGCTTTCAAAAAATAAACGGCTTTCAGCACTTGATAAGAGTATGAAGTCCATATATGACTCAATACAAAACAAAGCTAAAGGTACTCACCTAGCAGTAAGGAGATTTTCATTCTTCCTTCTTACGCCAGAAATCTTAAATAAGAGCAGCGACATGAAATTATATGAGAATACCCTATTGTGGAAGATTGAGACTGACAAAGAGGGTGCACATATTATTAGCCCATTCAAAATCACGGGTAGAAATATGGTATTCTCTGGATAAAATATGGCGTGTCTTGCTCTGCGTATTTTAAGTTGCACAATTGCTTATTAAGTGCAATTAGATATAAAAAGGGGGAATCCCCCGATTAATTAGTTGGGAGAGCCCCTCAAATTGAAATCTAGCCCATTATATAGCTTGCCACAGGGTTTGCAGTATTGCTGGAGACAAAAAAGGGGTAGTCGAAAACCACCGACTACCCCTAAAAATAGGCACAAAAAAAGGCAAAAGAATCCCCTGCACTTCAGAGGCTCTTTTGCCTTGATTGTCTCTCTTACGGGCTTAATTCAGTTGTAAGCTCTCTAGCTGAAAGAGGTTAGACTTATCCCGCTATTCCGAGCAACTTTCGCTTTGTTTTTTACTCTAGCTCTCTACCCTCTCAAAGCCTCTTATCAATAGCCCGCAACCCGCTGGCACTATCGCTTAAGGATTAGCCCTCAAGACGGCTTGATAAGATAGAGTAAGCATAGAGTAAAGCTAAACGCCCAAAGCAAGCCTTACTCGGAATTATTAAAGCCCTCACTATTCAATTGTCCAGAGCCTTGCCAACCCGCACCCCGCTGGCATTGGTCAATAACTCCGCAAGAGGTTTTACCCTCTCACTATCTATACCGTAAAACAGAGCTAAAATCTTACGCCAAAACCAAACTTTTTTGGACTCTTTTTCTTTGCCTATTAAGATAGGTATGCTCGGCACTGGTCAGAGGATAGCCAGCTACCTTTTTATAGGCTACCCTTACCAGTCTTTCAGAACACTGATAGAGCCACAGTTTAGCGTTGAGCCAATTATCAAGGTCAATAGCCTTATCATCAGCTATTGTTTCAATTAGCTCAACGGTGTTACCGTCGCCATCCTCTATATCGTCGTTTAGGCTTACCATTGGTGGTCGCCTCAACTCTTTACGCCAGTAGTCGGCTACAACATAGCTAGCGACTCTTATCATTCCGCCAATGGATAGCGTTTTACCACTACCGTTATACTTCAGCTCAACTTTGGCTAGCTGAAGTATAATCTCTTGCTTTAAGCCCTCTCTATCCTCACGCCTTGCCTTATATTGAAACCTGTTAGCTACTTTACTATACTTATCCCAGTCTAGCATTGTGGACACTCTCCCTTTGTTAGACTTGCCCCAGCTAGGTTAGCTCTGGCTAGGGCTTTTTTTAGCCACAAGGCAAGGCTCTGGACACGAATTATTCAGTTATTAAGGTGCTTTTTGTTTTCTAGCTTCATTGTGAAACAAAAGGGGCTTTAGTATAAGGGTTGATGGCTTCCGGCTAGAATAGTGGACGGGTTAAAAAACCAAACAGAATGGCAGAGGGGATTAGGGAGACAAGCCGGAGGCTATAATCAGAGGACGAGTCTTACACGATGTAGCGGTTGTTACATCTGGCTTAGTGTTAAAAAGGCCTTTTTTTTATTCTCAAGTTTTAGCTTTGATGATTTAGCTTCGAGAATTGGCGGACGATTTTTCGGATTGCACTTTCTGGCGGTTTTTGGGGTTACACTTTGATGAAAAGTGCAGAAAGAAGTATAATCACTCATATAAATGAACACGAAAAAGTTGTCAAAATCGATTCGAAAATTTATTCGCAAGGAGAAGGCTCGGATTCGCCGGGAGGTTTTAGATTTAAAGAAACGGCAAGAATTAATTAATGGGCTAAATCAGCAATTTCATTAGGCGTAGATACGCTTGATCAGGCAGAAGGAGTATAATGATAGGAGTGAGGATCCCGGTATCTTGGAGAAGTTGCCGAGGAAGCCTCAGGGGCCTACAAAGAGGTGCCACAAGTGGTAGCAGTTACCCACAATACCGGCATCTCCAGAATCGTTGCTAGAACGAAACCTATCACGGTAATTAAAGGATGAAGCATTACTTGGGAATGGCGAAACCATGAAACTGTGCATAAAGAGAATCTATTGCGATAGTTGTCAGAAGTTGGTCAGGTGCCGCGAGCAAGAAGCTGGTAGTGGGACACAAATCCTGTGTTTTAAATGTGGCCGACCCCTCCGCTTCTTAGACGGCGCTACCTGGAAATACATTCGGAAGAGTGCCTCATCAAAAGGTGCAACCTGAATCTAAACTAGCCTGACAAGAGCGAAGAGAGTTCGCAAGAGTCTATTACATGGCTCTACGTCAATAAGTGTGAAAATCTGAGCTCGCCTTACCCAGGGTTATCTTACCTTACGTTAATGTCTAGACGAGTAAGTGAGTTGGTGGGAAGGTTCTCGAAACCATCCTCCACGACGATCACACAAACTGGCTAATTTTTTAACTGTTGTGATATAATCCAAGAGTTGGTGTTACTGCCATTCCTGTGGCAGGACATATCATATAAGCTCCTTAAAGTAGTGTTACTTGACGACTAACGAAGTGCTCTGAATTTACCACAGAAAATTTCGGCGATGAAAAAAATTATTACATCACCAGCCAGAACTTCATTATAGACATTGGGGGATAAGTGTGGTAGAAAAAACATGCGTGGTGTTGCTGGGAATCCTATTAGTAGGAACGGTGTTAGTGAACGGGTGTACTAGCGAGGAAGGTTCAGTACAGGCAAAGGATGGTGATACCGTTCAAGTTCACTACACGGGCACGCTAGAGGATGGTACGGTATTTGATACGTCTGTGGAGCGTGAACCGCTAGAATTTATCTTAAGGGGAAGGTACGCTAATTCCAGGCTTTGAAGAAGCGGTCAAAGGCATGCAGGTTGGGCAATCGAAAACTGTCACGATTCCGGCTGAGGAAGCCTACGGCCCGCATCGTGATGACCTAGTACTGGTAATAGAGCGAGACCAATTACCCGAGGGTCTGGATCCTGAGGTTGGACAGTAGTTACAAATGCAGCAAACAAATGATAGAACGATTGTAGTTATCGTTACTGATGTTTCTGAAACGACGATAACGGTAGATGCTAATCACCCTCTGGCAGGAAAAGACCTTACATTTGAGATTGAGCTCGTAGAAATCAAATAACGGCTTCTATTGAATATATAGCTAATCGGTTAACCTGCATACCTAAACATAGCGTTACGCACTGGTAGAGGAGTATGAAGTTCTTGCTTACAGCCTTCCCAACAATCTGCACCGTGGCCACATTATATCATTGAGGGAACTAGCTAAATATTGCACAAATAGATTTCCTAATAATTGTCAAGGGTCATTCATTTGACCTCCCTGTATCTCTGAGTTAGACTTATTTTGGGGAGACGGCTTGGACTGGTACAGGTTGAGGAGCAATGGCTACCTCGTTTGTCCTGTAAGTCGCTGTCTCCCTATTCTTGCTGACTACCCGGATCTCCTGGCGCACTGCATCCAGTACAGTAAGATATCCTTCAAGGGCAATCCTGTAGTTCTCTGCCAGGGTCAGTGAGTGTAGGAAAGCCATTCCTTGCTTACCAAATAGATCGGTGTAAGAGTGACTTACGTTTTTTTAGCCAGGACTGTGTGAATCTTATTCTTCACCCGGGTCTGTATCCTTACTAGGCCTGCCCGGTATCGTAAGAGCTCTCTATTCAGTCTTGTCTCCTTTTCCGGCACGTAGGATAACGGTAAAAGGTTACTCCTCAGAAGATGCGCAAGGGTCGCCGAGTCTACCTTATCAGTCTTGACTTTAGCATAAGCTATAGCCTTGGTCTTTAGTGGATGAGACAGCCTGACCTGAAAACCTTCATTCTCCAGGTGGTCATAAAGCCAGTACCAGCTTGGAGTAGCTTCAACAGCTATTTCCATCTCTTCCTCAAACTCTTTAAGGAAATCGACAATCTCACCGTTGCTGGGTAGCTTCTTCTGATTAATGATTTCGCCTTTCTCGTTCATCGTAGTCAGATATGAGAAGCTTCTGTGATAGTCAATACCCGTGTAAAGCATAGCTGCACCTCCTGAGCAATATTATGCCCTAGAGGTCAGCGTTTTCATGACATCATTTTGTTAGCCTGGTCTCCCTCAGGTCTTCGATTCTAAATAGCAACTAAGCGTTGCGTGAAATAGCGGAAGGTGTAATACTGCAAGAACTATAAGCGAGACAATGCTGAAAGCCCACAGCCCATGTCAAAGATACGGACATTCCAAGGAGGTATGTCCAGGTATATTCCCTGAGTACCAAGGGTTTTGTAATCTCCTATATGCGTCGCCCCGGTGAGTTCATCGCACAATGCTACTCGACCAACTGTTTTAGAGGGTATTAGTAGCCTTAACCAACCCTCGGCCTGACCCGAAGAGTAATTTACCACGACCAGTTTGGTCTGGTCGCTATGATGCCAGAGCCACGCTAGCAGGCTGTCATGAGTTGTGTTATTCTCGGCATGGCTCACTTCCACCAGTCTCCACTTTCCTTCATGGAAAGCTGGCCCATTACAGATAGCCAGCAGTCGCTTGTAGAATTCTAGAATCCCGGTATCAGGCTCCTCTTCTGGCTCGTGCACCAGTTGAATTGGCAAATGGATACGCTTGCCTTCAAGCTGGCCGTCGTGGAATAAGCGGAGACCTGGGACGGTTGCTATAATTGCCGCAGCAGCGAGTGACCGCTGGCGACCAAAGGCAGTAACAGCGCGTTCTTCGTCATGGTTCTCAATGAAGTGTACTGAACGCTGCTGATAGGACTCATTCATCATGAGGTAGTTGCGTATGTCATTAGCCGGAGAGAATCGAAGTCTGTTGTAGAGTGGTTTGTCGTAGGTGAAATCGAAGCCGAGCCGTTGTAGCGTTCGCTCCAAGCCCCAGTAGACCTCGGCCAGAAAAAGGAAGTCGGGGTGTTGTTCCTTCACCCGGCCGATAGCTTCTGTCCAGAACTCTGTCTCAGGTCGGGGATGAGCCTTTACGATGTCTCCCCATACCTGCCCAAATACATCGTTGAGTGCCAACATTGCCATATCACAACGCACCCCGTCTGCTACTTCCGCGATTCGCAGTAGTGCCTCTATTAGAGCCGACCGCAGACCATGAGACCAGAAATTAACTTGAACGGTATCAGTCCAGGGTGGGTAATTAGGGTCTCTACCGTGGGCAAGGTACACGCTTCTGTCTGACGAAAAGAACCCGTCAGGATGAGCGCGGACATCAGCTTTTCTTCCCTGGACAAACCAATCAGGATGAGACAATGTCCAGGGATGGTCAAAAGCAAGGTGATTGGGAACAAAGTCCACCATGAGGCCAAGGCCGTGCTGGTTGAGTTTCTGCTTCAGTTGAGCAAGTTCCCCTGACTTGCCGAGTGAAGGGTCAAGACTGTAGGAATAAATGGCATAAGGAGAGCCAGCAACGTCATCATTAGTCCAGCCAGGCAAGGCTTGGTCATAAGCTCGACCGAGAACCGGGTCAGTCAGCGCCTTTTGCCGACTACCGGGGCTTCGCTTCCATACTCCCATAAGCCAGACCAAATCAAACCCCAGGCTAGCAAGCTGTCTCCACTCCTCATCTGGCACAGTTGCCAGTGTCAGAGTTCGCCCATATCTTCGAGACATACGCTTGACAAGTAAATAGGCGTTGATTTCATACAGATGTGGACAAGAACGCATGAAGTGTGTCTCCTTTGTTTTTGCGGAGTGCCCACAACTTACTTGGCAGCTCGCCCAATTAGCACAGAGCAGTTGGCGTATCTGGCTACTCTCTCAGCCACGCTGCCCAGAAGGAGTGACGCAATTCCTGTCAGACCTCTGCTCCCAAGTGCAATTATGTCAGGCTTGTACTCTTTGGCAGCAGCTAGAATAGACTCGGCTGCTCCTCCCCTTATCACCACAGACGCAGTCCTATGCCCGTTGGCTCCCATTACTATGAGTGAAGCGGTGCTCTCAGTAACTACCTCCAAGATCTGTTCTGCCGGATTTCCCCAGCGCCCAAAGCTATCCACTTTTAGCTGCATTGCGTTGAGTGCCTGAACCGGACCGTAAATTCGAATGCCTTCTGTTGCTGTGCCTCTTTCGTTGCCAAGGCACCTTTCAACCTGCCAAGAGTAATGCCTCCCAGAAAGGTATGCTCTGGCACCACTGTCGGGATAGTAACTTCGGTCTTGGCTGGAAGCCGAAGTGCCTCCAACATCTTGGTTGCCGTATCTGAATACGATGATCCATCAACAACGAGAAGGATTTTCATGTTAAACCTTCTGTTTTGCTCCTTGTTTGTCTGCGCTGCCTCTTCCAGCCAAGGACCTCGAGGAGGCTACCCACAGCCTTATCCTGCTGCGTCTCAGCTCGAAGAGGTAGATTGGAATTGACCCGGTACCTCAAGCGCCTGCCTTCTCTTTTCTTAGTTGCGTAGCCGTCTGCTTCAAGATCGGTAATTATTCTCCGTGTTGTCTTCTCGGTGATGCCTATCGTCAACGAGATATCCCTCGCGGTAATTCGCGGATGCTGGGTAATCAGGCAGAGCACCAGAGCATGATTGGTAACAAATTTCCATCCTGGCACAGTGATACCCCCTTTTCAAAATTAGCCTCACAACCTCCCTAAAATACTGGTCTACTTATTACAATAAAACCACAAAACCTATTGACATCTCCAACAATTAGGGTATAATTAAGTTAAGACATATATTTCCTGTATATTATAACAGGAAAAAGAGGTGAGGACAAGTAGTTCCTATATATCCCAAAATATTAGGCGAACGAAAGGGGACAGAACGAATAAGTTCAAGGGAAACAACGAGCAAAAATCAATTGAGCTGAGTTTCGATTACTTCTAATCATAGGAGAAAAAACTAAAGTGAAAACACCATCGGTAAGATTTAAAAGTCAATTTATAAATAAATCAGAAAGATGCTGCTCGGAAAGCTGTAGCAACAGTGAGGCGGAAGAGGAACCTCCTGGAGAACCTGGCATCTCTGGCGATGTAGGGGAAGAACCTCCGGGTAAAACAGCCACGAACAGATACGCGTTTTTTGGTCACATACCGGATAATGTCTGGAATGACTGGGAGTGGCATTTCCGGAACAGAATCACCAGTGTCGAGCAATTAGCTCAATTCATTCCCCTATCACTTAAAGAGCAGGCAGAACTCAGGCTAGTAACCATGCGTTATCCCCTGTCGGTGACTCCCTATTACCTGTCGCTGATCAACCCGGATGACCCCGATGACCCGATAAGAAAGCAGGCGATACCTTCCATTCTAGAAATGACCATGGGTTCGATAGGTATGGAAGATCCGCTGGGTGAGAATAAAGACTCGGTGGTTCCCGGGCTGGTTCACCGTTACCCTGACCGGGTACTTATGATAGTGACCAACATGTGTCCCATGCTCTGCCGACACTGCACCCGTAAGAGAGAATGGCAAAATGGCGGCTGGGTGCGAACCACTGCCGAAGTCGAAGCCATGCTGGAATATATACGCCAGCACAAGGTCATCAGGGATGTAATTATCTCCGGTGGCGACCCTCTCACGCTTTCTACTCGCCGGCTGGAAGGAATCATTACCCGAATACGAGAAATAAGGCACGTCGAAATTATCCGTATCGGCACCAGATTCCCTGTGGTGCTGCCCCAGCGGATAGACGATGAGCTTTGTACCATGCTGGCTAAATACGGGCCCATATGGCTTAACACGCACTTCAACCACGCCCGAGAAATCACTCCAGAAGCTGCGGAGGCGTGTGACCGTCTGCTGCGGAGTGGCGTTCCAGTAAACAACCAGTCCGTCCTGCTGCGCGGTGTTAATGACAGTGTCGAAGCTCAGACGGAACTATGCCACGGACTTCTTAAAATAAAGGTACGCCCTTACTATCTCTTTCAGTGTGACGAGGTGCAGGGTACCGAGCATTTGCGTACACCTGTGGAGGTTGGCATAAAAATAATCGAGGGAATGCGTGGGTACACGTCAGGGCTGGCTGTTCCCGCTTTCGTGATCGACCTGTCTCAGGGCGGTGGTAAGGTCCCCATCCAGCCAAATTACGTGCTGGTGCAGACTGAAGATGAGCTGGTGCTGAGGAATTACGAGGGACGCATTTTCCGTTATCGAAACCCCGCAAAACCAGCATGCCCTGAATCGCCTGCTGAGGTGCTTTGTCCAGTTGGCAGTGCGGCCGTGAGCCTACCTCAAGACACCGCGTGCAAATCTGAGTTAGAAGGAGTTCAGAATGCAGATAGGGTTTTCTTACGATCTTAAGGAAACATTACCAGTTGAGCAAATTGGCTCAGATGATGCTTCTGAGGAATATGACTCCCCGGAGACCGTGGAGCTGATAGCAGCAGCTCTTGAGGCTGAAGGGCATACCGTAGCCATGTTAGGGGGTGGTAAGCAATTCCTAGACAATGCTCTTCACGATAAAGTAGACTTCGTTTTTAACGTCGCCGAGGGGCGAGGCAACTACCGTAGTCGGGAAGCCCAGGTGCCCTCAATCTTAGAGATGCTGGACATCCCCTATTCAGGTTCAGACCCACAGTGTCTTGCCATATGCCTGGACAAACCCTTAACCAAAAAGCTGGTTGCAGCGGTAGGAGTATGCACACCGAAGTGGTGTGTAATAAGTGATAAGGAAGAGCTTCATCACATAGACGGTGGCGATTTTCCTTTCCCAGCCATCGTCAAGCCAGCGCATGAAGGCTCAAGCAAGGGAATTCGCCTCAGTTCAGTGGTAGATAACCCAAAACAGGCGATTGAGGCAATTGAGAGTTTACTGGAGAAATACCGGCACCCAGTAATGATGGAAGAGTTTATCGTCGGTGATGAGGTCACCATGGGAGTCATAGGCAACTCCCCCCCTAAAGTGATGGGCATGATGCGCATACTTCCGAAAAGAAGGGATGGTCATTTCGTCTACTCCATTGAAGTGAAACGTAATTACCTGGACTTAGTTGAATATGAGTGCCCTGTCCACCTTGAGCGGAAGGTGTTGCAGAGTCTAGAGGTCTCTGGACTAAGCGCTTTTAAGGCCTTAGGATGTCGGGACTTTGCCCGGCTGGACTTCAGAGTCAGTCCTGAGGGAGTGCCATACTTTCTGGAAATAAATCCTCTGCCGGGACTGGGTACCCACAGCGACCTAGTCATTATGGCGAAAAAGATGGGGTGGACCCATAGAGAACTGATAAGTGCTGTGTTTAATGCTGCGCTTGAGAGGTATCCGCAGTGCGTATGCGTGTAGCCATCGTCTATAACGAACCATGTTATTCGCGCTATGATGTCGTGGGTGAAGACAAAGCGGTGCTCGGTGTCCTTGAGGCAGTGGTAGCAGTACATCAAGCTTTGCTTGAGTTTGACTGTGATGTCGTTCGAGTTCCTCTGTTGCCGCCGCTTGAGCGGGCCAAAAATAAACTGAGGTCCCTACATACAGACCTGGTGTTCAACCTTTTTGAGGGATTCTGTGGCTACCCTGAGACTGAAGCCATAGTGCCGGAGGTTCTATCAGAAACGGGGATACCCTGTACCGGCTGCCCAGGCTCAGTGCTGAGGTTGGCTCTGGATAAGGCTAAGGTGAAGGTGATTCTCAAAGCCGCTGGAATCCAGACGCCAGACTTTCAGCTGCTGAACCCTGAGACATTACACATGTTCAAGCTAGGCTATCCCTGCATTGTCAAGCCCCGCTGCGAGGATGCCAGTCATGGCCTGTCACCAGAAAGCGTGGTTAATGATTTTGCTGCTCTGGAAAGACAGGTCAGACTGGTGAGCAACTGTTACGGTGGAGGTGCCCTGGTTGAGGAATTCATCGATGGGCGGGAGTTTAACGCTACCGTTCTGGGTAACTCCGAACGCACCGTTCTCCCTGTGTCCGAGATAGCCTATTCCCTGCCTTCTGGACTGCCCAGAATCCTCACCTTTACCGCCAAGTGGGAGCCTGATAGCCTGTACTTTCAAGGCACCAAGGCAGTCTGCCCAGCAGACTTTG
>Ga0209979_1004250_pt1 | contig 11970 bp, 9 predicted proteins | sample AnhtaG_FD_183114 | JGI IMG/M metagenome (GOLD analysis project Ga0209979, IMG submission 183114) | Deep subsurface microbial communities from Anholt, Denmark to uncover new lineages of life (NeLLi) - Anholt_01485 metaG (SPAdes) (version 2) | ecosystem: Environmental > Aquatic > Marine > Oceanic >...
TTCTGTGGATCAGGTTCTGGAAGAGGTTAGAAAAATAAGGCAGAGCTTCCCAGCCCAGTGGATCTGCATCACAGGGGGAGAGCCTCTTTTGCAGGACATTGATGGATTGACCAAGGCCCTGAAAAAGAAAGAATTGAAAATTCAGGTGGAGACCAATGCCACTCTCTACCGCACTCTACCTGTTGATTGGTACTCCATATCTCCTAAACCGGATAGGTACACATATCGGCCCGAATACCGGGAAAAGGCAAAAGAAGTGAAGATAATCATAACAAAAAATCTGGATCTTGAATCGATTCGCCGTCTGAGAAAGTGGTTCCCCGAGAAAACCACTATCTTGCTCCAGCCTCAATCCAACAGGAAATGGAGTATTATTTTGGGAATAAAACTCTTAAAGCAAGCCTTGAAGGCTGGACTGAAAAATATACGGCTTTCCGTTCAACTTCATAAAATTTACGGAATACGATAGACTAACAAGATAGATTAATAATAATTTTAGTCTCACCCTTTCAGATGAGAAAAAGTAAAAGAAAATCATCCCATGATTCACCATAAGAGACGATTGACCAATCACTGCGCTTTTGCCAAAATGCTTCCTGCAAATAAGACTGCAGTAACATGAAAAAACAACTCCCTCTACTTCTGCCTTCCCAGCAAATTGGAAAATTTGCATCCTATTCTGATGCTTGGAAAAACATAAAATTAAGCTAACAAAGAAATTTCCAATGCAAAAAAAGCTGAACATTCCCTGGCCAGTCGTCGTGAGTGCTCTTTTTGTCTTTATCTTCACCAATCTATTCTCCTTTTATATTTTCAATCATATTCCCCGTGTTCATGATGAAATTGACAATCTATTTCAAGCAAAAATATTTAAATCAGGAAGGCTTTATGTTCCTTCACCCTGTGCTAAAGAATCCTTTGACTTCCCTCATATGATAAATAACGGCAAATGGTACAGTCACTACACTCCAGGTTATCCTTTTCTCCTTTTGCTCGGTCTTCTTGTCCAAGCACCATGGCTAATCAATCCGCTTTTGGCTGCACTTTCAATCATTCTCTTTTATTTTCTGGGCAAAGAAATCTTCAACTCAAAGGTAGGTATCCTGACTTCTGTTTTAGGCGCCGTATCAATCTGGTTCCTAGTGATGTCATCTACGATGATGTCTCATATCAGTAGCTTATTCTTCATTTCATTTTTTCTCCTCTTCGTGTTCCGTTCACTCAAGAATCCCTCAATCACAAATGGATTATTTGCTGGACTGGGACTGGGGATGGCCGTTCTCATCAGGCCTTATAATGCTTTTTTACTAACGCTGCCTTTTTTGCTTTATTATGCAGTGAAAATAATTCGGGATCTTAAGAAAAATCTTAAGAATGCTACTGCTTTTGTCTTAATAACATTGGTTTTCCTCTCTGTTTTATTGATTTATAATCAAATGACCAATGGCCATCCTCTAAGGATGGGATATCTTGTCTCTTATGGTGAGGAACACAGCCTTGGCTTTGGTCGAGCGGGCTACACAAGCATTCCTCATACTCCTTTTCTTGGTACACTCAGAATCGGCGAAAGCTTGGGAGCGATAAACAAATATTTATTTGGATGGCCGCTCTCTTCCTTTCTAGCCCTCTTGCCTCTTTTATGGATAACAACAGCAAACAAGGAAAACAGAAAAAAAATCATGCTTCTCGCGGCAGGATTTTTTTCAATGATTGTTGGTTGGTATTTCTACTGGGGAACTCACGTCTTCATCGGAGCAAGGATGTTCTTTGAAGTAATTCCTATTCTCTTTTTGCTCAGCGCCCACGGAATCTCTGAGCTGCCTGCTCTCGTATCTCGTAAATTCGGAAAGCTTAATCAATTAAAGGCAAAAAAAATAACAACCGGAGTATTGGTCATTTTAGTAGCTTACGCATTCTTTATCCGTTTTCCCGCCTGGATTTGGCCCTCTGATACTGAATGGTACTATAAGGGTTTTGCTAATAATTTTGCCGGCACTACCCCTAAGATTCACCACACTCTAAACTCGATTCCTCTTGAGCGATCGTTGATTATAATGAAATTACTCTACCATCCTTTTGAATCTTTCCCGAACGGATGGTGGAGCTCGGGATTTCTGTATGATGATCCTTTTCTTCAGGGAAACATCATTTACGCCAACGATAAAGGCAAGAATAACATTAAACTTTTTCAATGTTTTCCGGAGAGAGAAATCTACTTTTATTTAGGAACGCTGGAGAAAGGCATGCTCATTTCTTTAAAAAAAGATGGAGATAATATTTTATACGGAGAACCTATTTCTTTAGATAAGAATGGAAAAAAATATATAGAATTGATAAATAATCCCAAAAAATTCTTTAAAGTCTATTCTTCAGATTTTGGGAATTTTATTGATAATGTGTATGAAAAGAACAATTTTTCCGATATAGATGTCTCCAGGCTAATAGAGCTGGGTTCATTTTCAAAAAAGAATAGAAATTATGAAGAAGCGGTCTTTTATTTTGAGGCTGCTCTCCAGATTGAAAAGCATCCAGAAATAAGATTTAAAATCTTAAACAAATTGTTTTCTTGTTATCTTAAAACAGGAAAGAAATATGAAGCAAAAATAATCGCAGAAAGATTTAAAGACATCACAAAAGAAAAATTCTACAACCTATTTCCAGAAAAGGGTTTTTAATCAGAAAAAATGGAAAAAGATCAAAAACTGAATGTAATCATATCCGGAGCTGGGCCAGCAGGATTAACTGCAGCTTATGAAGCATGCAAAAAAGGATTAAGTCCGGTTGTTTTTGAAAAAGACAGGGAGGTTGGAGGAATTTCCAAGACTGTCAATTATAAAGATTATTTGTTCGATATAGGAGGCCACCGCTTTTTCACAAAATTTGACGAAGTCAATATCATCTGGAATGAAATCTTAGGAGATGATTTTTTAATCAGACCCAGATTATCCAGGATCTATTATAATAACAAATTTTTTTACTACCCAATTAAGCCGTTCAATGCCTTGATGAATATAGGCTTGATTAACTCTTTTTTGGTAATGTTAAGCTATATTTATTCCCAGATAAACCCCTACAGGAACGTTAACAATTTCGAGGAATGGGTTTCAAACAAATTTGGGAAAAAATTATTCAACATATTCTTCAAGACCTATACAGAAAAAGTGTGGGGAATGTCCTGCAAAGAAATTCAAGCAGATTGGGCAGCTCAGAGAATCAAGGGTTTATCTTTGGGAAAAGCTGTATTAAACTCAATCGGATTCTTAGGAAAGGATCGGGTTACTACTCTAATCGATGAATTTCGCTACCCAAGGAGAGGTCCAGGACAGATGTGGAATAAGGCTAAACAAATAGTTATAGAAAAAGGAGGAAAAGTCGAACTTAACTCTCAAGTGACTCAACTCAACAAAAAAGACAATAAAATAATATCGGCTCTCATAAAAAGCGATGGTTCTCTTCAGGAAATAGGTGGAGATTATTTTCTATCCACGATTCCCTTAAGAGAGTTAGTTCAGTCTATAAAACCTGCTGCTCCGGATGATGTTCTCAAAGCTGCTCAAGCACTCAAATACAGGGATTTTTTCACTGTAGGGTTGGTCATCGACAAGCCTTCCATCTTCCCTGACAACTGGATATACATTCATTCACCAGAAGTTGAAGTGGGTCGTATTCAAAATTTTAAAAACTGGAGCCCTGAGATGGTCCCTGATTCTCAAACGACATCTCTTGGATTGGAATACTTTTGTTTCGACACAGATGATATATGGAAAAAAGATGACAAGGAATTAATCGAGTTGGGAACAAAGGAGGCTGCTAAGCTTAAATTTGCTTCAATAGATCAAATTATTGATGGTTTTGTCATAAGGTCGCCAAAAACCTATCCTATTTATGATGAAGGATACAAAGAAAGAATTGAGATAATCAAAGACTACCTTTCAACAATCGAAAACTTACAAACAATGGGACGAAATGGCCTTCATAGATATAATAATCAAGACCACTCGATGCTGAGTGCAATATTTGCAATCCGTAATATCCTGGGCGAAAAGCATTCAATTTGGGACATAAATGTAGATGAAGAATACCATGAAGTCATTGAAAACAATAAATAATGTAAATATTTTAAATACGGATGCTATTTGAAAAACATCTAGAAGAAAAAAATTCAAAGAAAAATGAACATTAAAAATAAGGCAATAGTAAATTCAGTTGATAGACACATAAAAAGTTTTATTTCCAATAAAAGCGATAAAACATCTGTTCAATTGTTCAAGTACAGCTTTGTAGGTGGAATTGCTTATAGCGTGGATTTCGGCTTTCTCATCTTTCTAACAGAGGTTGTCAAAATTCATTATTTAATTTCAGCTGCTATTGCTTTTATCTTGGGCCTTTTAGTAAATTATGCCATTAGTATTCTCTGGGTTTTTCCTAAAAGAGCGTTAGCCAACAAGCGAACCGAATTTTTGATATTTTCGATTATCGGCCTTGTAGGACTCGGCCTTAACGAGGTAATCATCTGGTTTTTTACAGAATTCATTCATTACCACTATTTGATATCCAAGATATTCTCGACATTTGTTGTTTTTTTCTGGAATTTCATTGCGAGAAAAAAAATTCTCTTCAGCTAGGTAACTCTACATATGAAATCCTTCAAGAAATATCTAATTAAATTGTTACCCTTCCTGACGACAAGTTGTGTTCTCTTGATGCTCTTATCATTGAAATATAGATTTTTGGATATCTTTGTTGTTGGTTCCTGGCATGGACAAATAGGCAATGATTTTTTTTCTATTCCAAGATCTTTTTTAAATCTATTGAAACAAACAAGCGTATTCAGCAGCACGGGATTTTCAAGTTACGGCCCATACGGAAGTATGTATGCATACCATCCTGCTTTATCTATTCTTGCTGGATCATGGCTATCTTTATTTAAGCCTTGGGTAAGTTATATGCTGTTTGTCTTAATTTCAATAATAATTTTAATCTATTGTGCCTTTCTTATATCAAAGCAAACCAGCAATATTTTAATCAAGCGATTTGCCTATTTTGCAATTTTATGTACTTTCCCAACCTATCTGATGCTGTGGAATGCCCAGATGCATGTCTTTACGGTTTTATCAGCAACTCTGATTATGGTTAGTTTATTAGAGATTTTCACCAACAAGAAAAAATATGGCAAAGGTGAAATCAATATTAAATTATTAATAGGCTTATTAGCTTCACTTTTTACTAAACCTATTGTGATACTGTTTTTCCCAATTTTATTTTTTTCAAAAGAAACAAGGCGCACAATTATTGCTTGTCTTCTGGTCTATACATTAGTTACAGCAATTTTTTTTATTGTGCCTTTTTTGAATCCGGAATCAGATAACATTATGCACTGGATGTTTCTCTTTCATCATTCCAACGTAGGCTACACAGGTGATTCTGAATCTTTCGATGCCGTTACATCTCCTGACTACTTCGAATTTTTCTCTCTACCTACATTTATCGATAACTTATATCCTAAAAAAATCAATCCTTTAATTTATAAAATTCCAATTATTTTAGTACTCATCCCATCAATTATGATTTTGTTTATAAGAAAAAGAAACGACAGAATCCTGATTTTACTCCTTACTGTTATTTTAGCTATATATTCTTTTTATTTAAGCTACAGCCGTATCTGGGAATATTTTTTTGCGACTCTGCTTCCGACAATCCCTATAATGGCCATACTTTACAAAAAAGAACTATTCGCAAATCATAATAAAATATTTAAATACTCTTTAATTGTCTCCATTTCATTTTATTTGCCGACACTTTTTTTCCTATCCAGAAATCATCCCTATTATTTTCTCGAGATAAGCCGGATAATAAGATTAGTTCCTGTAGTGCTTATATTTATGAATTTACTCTTTTTAATTATGTCGATATTGATTACTACATTATTTAAAAAAGAAAATATCATTAGCGAAGAAATTAAAGGCCAGACTATGCAGGTGTTAAAGGTCTAATATGTTTATGTATATGCATTGACGCAAAATTGGAAGAAATATTGCGGATGGTATAAAATTCAATAAGAAACGAGATATGAATAAAAAAAATAAGCCAGTATCTGTGATAATCCCTGCTTTCAACGAAGAAGAAGGGATTGAAAAAGTTTTGGCTCAGCTAAAATCTCTCAATCTAGCAGAAAAAAGTGAAATAATTGTTGTCGATGATGGTTCCACAGATCAGACTTTCAGAATGGCTTCAATCAACGGTGTAAAAGTAATCCGTCATGAGCAAAATATGGGCTACGGAGCTGCTTTGAAAACAGGAATTCGTCATGCCAAAAATGAAATTATTGTCATCACTGATGCCGATGGAAGTTATCCAATCAAAAATATTCCTATTATTTTAGTAGATATGGAACACGCTGATATGGTTGTAGGAGCAAGGGTTGGGAAAAAAGCACAGATCCCTTTCTACCGCAAGCCAGCCAAATGGTTTATAAATAATCTGGCCAATCATTTATCCGGAATAAAAATTCCCGATCTCAACTCTGGCCTTAGAGCAATGCGCAAAGAAAAAGTCGAGCGTTTCTTTTCAATCCTTCCCGACAGCTTTTCATTCACTGCAACAATTACCCTTGCATTCCTGACTAATGGATATTCTGTAAAATATATCCCTATTGAATACTATAAACGCAAAGGAAAATCGAAAATACATCCGATTAAAGATACTTTAAATTTCATTCAGTTAATTATTCGGACTATAATGTATTTTAATCCCTTAAAAATCTTCTTGCCTTTAAGTTTTGCTTTTTTTATAGCCAGTGTTACCGTGTTGATTGTTAGTTGGCTATCAGGCCGAGTGATGGATATTACAACCACAATTCTCTTTGTCACCGGGATTCAATTGCTGGCTATTGGTATGATTGCTGATCTAATTGATAAACGAGGTAGGTTGTAGTAATATCCCTTTTCGAAAATATGCCACTCAGCTTCATAAACTGCAACGGTCCCCAAAATTTAGAAGAAAAATATTCATGGAGTCGTTACTGCTGAACGACCTTGGATTAATTTGCCAATCGGCTGGCATCTTCGACTGACTCGATAGATAAAAGATTGAGCAAATGAAAATACTTCTACTCAACCCCCCCCGATGGAACGAATTAGTAGGTAAAAATCCTTCAATCATAGAAAAACATCGGGGATTCAATCCTCCTTTGGGTCTACTTTATCTTGCTTCAACAATAAAAAAAATCACAAATTATGATGTAGAAGTTCTGGATGCCCAACCACTTAAACTGACTTATTCTCAATTAGAAAATTATTTTAGGGGAAAGTCGTTTGATGTTGTTGGAATCTCCGCAATGACCTTTACTCTAATTGATGCCTATAAAACAGCCAAATTGATAAAAAAAATTATGCATAAGACAAAAGTTATTTTAGGAGGAACACATGTCCATCTTTTTCCTCATGAAACGAAAAATTTAGAAGGCGTAGATTTTGCGTTCATGGGAGAAGCAGAGTTGTCTCTTGTAGAATTCCTAAAAAATCTTAAAAATCCTGCTTGTTATCACAAAATCCCTGGATTGATTTACAGAAACACTGAAGGGAAAATAATAGAAAATGATTTTGAGCCTTTAGATAATCTGGATGAGCTGCCTTTTCCAGAAAGAAAACTTCTTAATATTAAACATTACAATTCCTTATTGAGCAAAGCCTCCCTTTCTACCACGATAATTAGCAGCAGAGGTTGCCCCTTTAGATGTGCTTTTTGTGACAGACCTCTCTCTCCAATTACTTCACATTTTAGATTTAGAAGTGCTAAAAATGTAGCAGATGAAATTTGTGAGTGTGTAGAGTTAGGTATAAAAGATTTTTTATTTTATGACGACACTTTTACTGTAAGCAGAGAAAGAGTTTTGGACTTTTGTGAAGAAATAATTAAGCAAAAATTAGAAATAAGGTGGGATATAAGGACAAGGGTAGATATTGTAGATGAAGAAATGCTAAAAATGTTAAAAAAAGCCGGCTGCGTAGCAATTCATTATGGCGTAGAGTCCGGAAGCGATAAAATTTTAAAAGTTATAAAAAAAGGTTTCACCTTAAAAAAAGTAAGGGAAATTTTTAAACTGACTAAGAAGTTAAAAATAGAAACCCTCGCTTATTTTATGATTGGTTTGCCCTTAGAGAACTTGGAGGATATTCAAAATACTTTAGATTTAGCAAAAGAATTAAAGCCTGACTATGCTCATTTTACCATTTTCTCTCCCTATCCTGGAACAGAATTTTACCGTTTGGGATTAGAAAAAGGAATTATCAAAAAAGATATCTGGAAAGAATTTGCGCGGAATCCAAAAGAAGGATTCAAAATACCAGTTTGGGAGGAAAATTTTACTAGAGAACAACTGTATGAAATGATCGTAAAGTTTTATAAGAGTTTTTATTTAAGGCCTTCCTATGTACTATCCAGGAGCATTAAAGCTAGATCTAAAGGTGAGCTCATAAAAAAAGCGAGAGCAGGATTATCAGTCTTAACTATGAAGAAGGAAAAAATAGATACCCTGTGATGAAAATTGTTTTAAACTTTAAAAGGGGTTCTTGAGATACAGGTTGTTTTGACATCATACCCTCATTATCTATCCTTTTTAAGAATTCGCAGTAGTATTCTGAGGCCTTCAAATAACATCCTAATTCCATCTATGGATACAAGTAGCCGAAATTTTTTCAACATGTATCTCGGACGCAGATAAAATTTCCTAAATGCCTTTTTTTGCCAATAAACAAGCTCTCCTGCAGTTAAATTGTCCTGAACTAATAGAGGAGGAGCATTTGTAAGTGGAGCAAAGTTTTCCCACGGTGTATCTTCAGTTATATTTCCCAATTTTTTACCGATATCATAAAGATCAGTACCTGGAAACGGTGTCGTAATGAAAAAAGTGGCATTATCAAGATCAAGATTCGTAGAGAAATTAATCGTTTTCTGAATAGATGCTTCTGTTTCTCCGACATTCCCTAACATGAAACTAGCATGCACTGGAATACCATATCTTCTAACTGTTTGAACGGCTTTTCTTCCCATATTAATGGTCGTTCTTTTTCGCATTAAATCAAGGATCTTTTGATCTCCTGATTCCAGCCCAAATGATATTTTCCTACAACCCGCAGATTGCATATGTTGAATGAGTTCATCATCCATTGCATCTGTCGTTGCAAAACAAATCCAATGAATATTCATCTCTCTTTCTTTTATTTTATTACAGATATCTATCACTCTTTTTTTTGAGATAGTAAAAGTATCATCAAAAAAATTAAATTCTCTTAAATTATATTTGCATACACATTCTTCAATTTCCTGCACAACATTACTGGCTGATCTGTATCGAACAGTCCTATGCCAAATACTCTTTGATGGGCAGTGAATACAGTTGTATGGGCAACCGCGTGACGTCAAAATTGGTGTTGCATTTTCATCACTCACCTTCTTCGTAGGGGCAGATTTGTATAAATCTAATTCATATAAATCACGGGCTGGAAAGGGTATAGAATCTAGGTTTTTTATAAGATTCTTTTTTTTTGTTCTGGAAATCTTTCCATTTTGATGGAACCAAATTCCATCAATACCTTCAAAATAATCTGAATTTGATCTAAGTTCCGCAAGAAGACGATATAATGTATCTTCCCCCTCTCCTACTACAATAAAATCAATTGCCGAACATTCCCTTAGTGTCCGCTCCGGCATAACACTTGGATGTATACCACCCAAGACAACATGTATATTTCTATCAATTTCCTTCGTGATTCTAGCAATTTCATAAACATGTTTTACTGCCGGTGTCGGTGTTGTTATGGCGACAACATGAGGGTAATAATTTGAAATTCTTTTTCTAATCTCTTCATATGTTAAACCTATTGTTTCCGCATCCAATATTTTGAATTTTAGGCCTTCCATTTTTTTTCTAGCATAAGCAGCTAAATAGCCAAAAGATAAAGGCATCATGTGCCCGGCAGATTCCTTCAATCCTTCGAAATTGGTATAGGGAGGATTAATGAATAAGATTTTCATGTTAGTTTCTCTGCAACTATTACATTGTAAAAGGCAAATGCAAATTCTCCATCTAAATGTCTTAAAAGAGGCAATAAAAAACTAGGAGTTTTGTTTGGTAGGATTATTCCTCTGTTGGATGCACATATTAATCTTAGTCCCGCCCTCTCTATAAGCCTCTGCATATATCTCAAAGAAAACCTCAGTGTGCCCCGCTCTTCCTTTTTTATTATCCCGAACATGAACATTAAAGGATTATTTCGGTTTGGTTCAGATAGCACTACATATTCACGGCTAACCCTTTTCATTTCCAATATAGCTACTTCGGGCTCTTCCAAATGGTGTAATAAATTTGAGCAAAAAGTTATGTCGAAGGAATCGTTACCAAACGGAAGTTGGGTAGCAGAGCCACAGATTTTCTTTTTGCTAGAATTATTCTTCAGCATGACCTTTGAGAAGTCTAAAGCATAAGTAGTATAGAATTCTTCGAAGTAATGTGTAAAAAAACCGTTTCCACATCCTACATCCAATAATGAAAGGGGCTTTCTCTCTTGATTTTTTCTAATTACGTTATTAATATATTTTATTTTTGGCTCAGCAAAAGCTTTAATTACTGGGTGATCTGGCTTTCGTCTTTCCCCCGGACTTTTCCAATAAAGTTTCTGACTCTCATATTTTGGACTATTCATAGGTCTTTGATTTGTGATCTTTTCATGAGCTTGATCAAAGAAGACCCCCCTGGACTACAAATAGAACATTTAGGCCCGTAGGAATAGGGATTTCCTTTTTTTGGTTGCGATGAGTTCTCCATTTTTTGCTTCATTCACGCTTGCTAGCCATTCTTTTTTGTTTATATCATGGCCAGAAATCGTGGTCAAACTCAGAGAAAAGGATCAAAAAGTGAAATTCGTAAAGAAAATTACGAAAAAAATCAAATTATGATCGAAAATTACGAACTTATTTAAATACTAACAAGGATAACATCGAATATTAAAGCCGCTGAGGTAAAATTATTCAGACAGCGCTGAGTCTTTTCTTCTCTCAAATAATCGATAGCCGGAGCGTGTTAAGTAAACACCAGCAAAAATAATCAGAGCGCCCCCGATTTGTAAAAGGGTGATCCTCTCAGATATAAGAAGATAAGCGAATATTATGGTAAAAATAGGGGAAAGATACCCATAGATTGCTGTTTTGCTGTTGCCAACCCTCTTTACAGAGGCATACCAGATAACATAGCAAATAGCTATGGCGAAAAGACCGGAGTAGATAAGCGCAGCCCAGGCTTGAAAAGAGATCTCACTCCATTGAATCCGAACGATATCTAAAGCAGCAAAAGGAAGATAAAAAACTGTGCCTGCGGCCAGAGTTATGGATGTCCATTTCAAGGGTGAGATTTTCTCCAGGAACGGCTTTGAAAAAACCGTGTAAATAGCCCAAAAAAGGTTGCCTATTAAAATCATCAAATCTCCCCTCAGCTCTTCCCACGAAAAATGAAAGGTTCCCACCTGTTTGGTTATGATGAAATAGAAACCGATAAAAGAAATCACAATTCCCAGCCATCCTGCCCAGTGTATTTTCTCTTGCTTCAATAAAACACTCAACAGTGCCACGAATATGGGCGTCATAGCCATGATAACAGATGTGTTAGAGGCTGTTGTCCAATTCAATCCATGGATAAAAAGTAACTGGAATGCAGTGTTTCCGATTATGCCGAGAAATAATATTTTTAGTATGTCTGATTTGGCGAGAGAAAAACCTTCTCCTCTCACGAAAAGCACAATAATTAAAATTAAGGATGCAAATAATAAACGAATTCCGTTGAATGCCTGGGGTGAGAATTCACGAAGCGCTATTTTAATAAAAGAAAAATTTATGGCCCAGCACAGTACGGCCAAAAGCATAAAGATGTCTGTGGCTCCGAATCCTTTAGGTTCTTCCATTTAAACAGAGAATTAT
>Ga0209979_1004251_pt1 | contig 11968 bp, 10 predicted proteins | sample AnhtaG_FD_183114 | JGI IMG/M metagenome (GOLD analysis project Ga0209979, IMG submission 183114) | Deep subsurface microbial communities from Anholt, Denmark to uncover new lineages of life (NeLLi) - Anholt_01485 metaG (SPAdes) (version 2) | ecosystem: Environmental > Aquatic > Marine > Oceanic...
GCCTGTCAAGTTCTAAATGTAAAAAAAGAAAAAGTATTAGGGTATCTAAATATAGCCGGTAGAAGAATAAAATATATAGCGGATAAGAGGAAAATCAAAAGGAAGAAGAAAAAAATCTATGATCAAGATGTTCTGGTAGCCTTAAAGGAGCTCTGGAAAATATGTGATTATATCTGTTCCAAGAGACTATCCCCCTTCTTAAAAGAGATTATCCCGGTATTAGAAAGATGGGGAGAGATTAAACTAAACCTTAAGGTAAGAGAAAAGCTCTTCAAGATAAGTGCGGTCACCATCGATAGGATGCTTGCTGATACCAGGAAGAGATACAGAATAAAAGGCAGAACTACTACTAAACCAGGGACCTTATTAAAAAAGAGTATCCCCATCAGAACCTTTGCCGATTGGGATGAGAAAGTACCCGGCTTTTTCGAAGTTGATTTAGTTTCACATGATGGTGGAGCTACCAAGGGAGATTTTAACCAGAGTCTAAACTTTACCGATATCTCTACCGGTTGGGAGGAGATGATAGCCGTAAAGAATAAGGCCCAGATATGGGTCTTTGCTGGGATAAAGAATATAAAAGAAAGGTTACCATTTTCTATGTTAGGGATAGACTCGGATAATGGAGCTGAGTTTATCAATGCCCATCTAATTCGTTATTGTAAGGAGCATAAGATTACCTTTACCCGAAGTAGACCTTACCGCAAGAATGATTCCTGTTTTGTGGAACAGAAGAACTGGTCGGTCATCAGAAGGGCGGTAGGCTATGCCAGATATGATACCGATAAGGAACTTAGCATTCTAAATGAACTGTATGGTTATCTTAGACTCTACGTCAACTTCTTTCAACCGGTAAGAAAATTGATCAAAAAGGAGAGGATAGGAAGTAAGGTTATCAAAAGATATGATGAGGCTAAAACTCCCTACCGAAGAGTTCTGGCCTCTCCTGATATTGAAGATGAGGTAAAGGTGAAACTAAGGAAAGAATATGCTATGCTAAATCCAGCAGAGCTGAAAAGGAAGATAACTAAATTACAAAATAGGCTGCTTAAATTAAATGCTCTAAAACAAGAGGTAGAAAAAGGGCTAGATAAAAGTACAAAACCTCTAAGTAGTTTCGAGTACATTTCTACTTGAGGCAACGTATTGCATTTCCTTTATATTTTTATGTGAGGCAACGGGGCTAACAAAAATATAATTCAGTAAGTCTAACTATTTTTAGAGTATTTTCCTGTATAATAAGATTATATTAATTCCAGTAATCGGTATAATTATCTTTAGGTTCGAATACTACCCGGCTCCCCCAACAAAACGATTTTCGAACTTTTTGTATGAGTGAGGAAACTGAAAAAGTGTATCAGAAGTTAGAAGAAATAATTTGTAACATTTGATAATCGTTTGGGAGCAGTTTTTCCTACCCTGCCCTTTTGGTTGATTAGGAGTATTATTTGCATAGATTTATTTCTTTATTTGAGCATTTCTTATGGTTTATTTAATTCTAATTCGACTAAGGTAACCATACTTCCTTAAAAATTGCTTTCCAATCGTATTTATTTTGACATACTGGCAATATAGAAATTAAAGAACTTGCACGAAATAATAAATAGTATTTCTTCATAAGTATTTCCAGAAAATCTATACAATTATCAAGGTCTGCAAATGTAGGAATATTGCTCATTGCTCGTTTATCAAAATGTGCAACTCTCCGGTCTGCATATTTTTCACACTTCTGGGCTTTTGATTTAAGTTCTTCGAAATCCAATTTGATCAATTCAGGATTAACATAGTTTCCTCTCTTGCCTGCAAATTTATCGAAATCTCTACTAGCAAATTTCTCAACTGTACTTCCTTTATAAAGATTAAAAAAGCGATTTCTTGAAAGAATTTCAGGAGTATGATAGATTTCCTTCTGGAGCCTAGCAAATGATATACTATTTTCATCAATTTTTACTTGCCTTCGAATCCCCATCAATGCTGATGCAAGATATATATTCACTAAAAAATCGTAAAATGAACTAGGCTTTTGTATCTTTGGATTATTCTTTATTATATCTTGAACTTCCCAGAAAATATTTCTATTAATAGACAGACCTGTAATTTCTGAACGAATCACATCAATCCACTTATTCCATTTATTAAATCTATCATCCATTATTTAAACATTCCTTCTAATATTTTTAGCATATATGACGTTGCAACCAAAGGAAATAATGTCCCACCACTCGAAGGGCAAGTGGTAAAGCAACCCAGCGTGAATACTTGTATTAGTAGATGTGCATTTTTATATCTCACTTTTATTATTTATTTTTAATTCCGTTACTTTATTATAATTATACAAATCAAAGAAAAATATCCGATCAAATTGTGAATTAAAAGAATAGTTATATTCCCCACTTTTAAATTTAGTAATTGATGAAGGTGCATTCCCCTCAGCAACAATCAATAACCATACTTCGTCACATTTATCTCGGTATAGAGGTAATTTTTTCTCCTTTTCAACAATAATATTTTTAAGTTCATCAACTTCAATAGTGTTTTCCCAAGTTGTCCTTGATGCAGCAACTGACGTACTATCAATTTTTGTAGACCGATAAATAGACAATCCAATCAATTCACTTGGAAATTCATTTCTCTTGAAATTTCTTGAACTAAGAGAGACAATCTTCCCTTCTTCAGGCATATTAATGCTAACAAGCCTTGCAATATCATGAATTAACGGTTTGACACGTGAATTAATTAATGGCTTATTCGGTTTCCATAAAATACTCAAAATAGTCGGTGGTAACCCAATTTGATTACAATGAGGACCCAAACTATTTTTAACCCGGTCTTGGAGACTTTCGTCCTTTTTAGAAAAAGCAAATCCAGATTTATCTTTTTCAAAATATTCAGTATGTTCAATACCTAATATAAATTGATCAGAGTGTATCCGAAAATCCAAAGGATCACTTTCCTCAATTGCACCATCAGGTATACAATCGCAGACCTTTAGGAATAGGTCAAAATGTTTTCTTTCATGTATCTTTTTTTCTTTATTTCTATTAGTATTCATTTTCAACAGATCCAAATAAAATTTATGTACGTCGGTTAATTTAAAATAACTGAATTACTTAGTTTATTCTCCCAAATCGGCATTTTCTACGGATACTTTGTTGCAGTAATATAATTTCTATATTCATTATACTACAAATCTTTTAAAGATCCTCTTTCCAAAAAACTAAAAAAGCCCTTCAGCAAATACCAAAGGGCTGGAAATTGCCTGGCTCCCCGAGAAGGTCAATAGGCAGAACTTTTTGCATTGTCTTCAAATTTCCATAATTTTTATTAATTTAGTAGAAACCAACAACTCATATCTTCTTTAGATTCTTTTTTAGCTAAATCAATTGTTTCCCTTATTCTGGATCTTTTCGTATTTTTCCAGAATAGGCTTCCATCTTTTTACGATGACTTGTTGACTAATTTTCATCAAAAAGTACCTCCTTTGGTAATATAATTATACCAAATAAGTTACTTAATTACTGAGCACTGAGCATTAACAACCGTCCCCAATTTTTTAATACACATTAAAGCGGTATCCCGACATAAGCTGGGATACCGCTTCCAAGTTTTCAAACCATATTACTCTTATCTAAGGTATTATTGGCATTCCACTGCAAAGTGGGCGAAGATATAGAATGGGGCCTCAGCCTCAAAGGGTACATAAAAGTCCGCATTGTCGTCCCGACCGGGTTTGGCAGTGAAGTTCGGGCTATCACTGATTGCCAGATGCTCGTCAACTACCACGAAGGTATCATCAAAATAATATTTCGCGGTATAAGAGCCATCTCCGTGGTCCTCAATCCAGTAGTAACCAATCATGTTTTCGCCGCCCTTCGGGTTACCAGCCTGGATGTCATACGTACCAACATAACCATCGCTATACTGGTTGTACATGAACCAGGTGCCCTTAGGTTTGATCGGTAAGCCTTTTCCGGTTGCGGAGTCGCCATGAACGCAAGTGGCACACTTGTAAACGTTGCCATCTGTACCGTAAACAGCATTAACAGTAATTGGGTCAGTGATTTTTGCGATATCGCTACAGCTAGTAAACAACAGGGCTAAAATTAAAGCAGACACGATTAAAAATAATACTATTTTCAGAACAAAAATACTTTTTATCCTTATACCTAATACAAAAAGTTGGAGATTTGGCAGTCATATCTATAAAAAGTTTAGATTATAGACCCATGACTTTGTGTCCTATCCTTTCGAATAGCTTGCCTTTTCAACCTGCTATTTTTATAGGCATCACCTCCTCATTTTGTTCCTGTAATCTTCAGAAAACGTTTGTAGTCTTAGTGTAATTTTTCTTTATCTCTTGACTGTAATGATTTTTATATAGTAATTCTTCTTATCCGTTTGTAATTGTTTTTATCATATACTACATTCAAATTGGATTTTCTGATTAATCATATTGTACAGGCTACAATAATCAGCTAGATATGAATGAGGGCAGTAAGCAGGCAGTCCGGCGGTCCCGGTTAATGGGGCTATTAGAATTGGGACCCGTGACTTTGCGTCCCATCCTTGCAGATGGTTTACCTTTCTCAACTCAGAGCTTTTTACTCGATAGGGATACCTCCTTATTATGAGAAAATATCGTTTCCGGTTGTCTTTCGTTAAGCTTCAGACTGTACAATACCTTCTTTTGTGGGGCAATGATTTGGTGCCATTGTAACGCAGATTTATTGTCCATTCTATTCAATAATTTTATTTTATCTGTTTATGGCCTGTTACCATTATTAGTAGTGATATTGTAGCATATTCTGTTTTTAAATACAAGAAAATGTTTGAGTCCAATACATTTGCACCATTGAAGGATCTCTTTTATTTAACTTACTACAATATTCAATCGGAGTCAAAAGATTCAAGCTCCTATGAGGTCGATAGAAGTTATACTCAATTAGGCAATTATATAGTATTTCATTAATTTTGCTTACACTGGTCACCTCGTAAAATCTATCTAGGTATTCGCTCTTGACCGTTCCATTTACTCTTTCTACATTTCGACCTTATTCAGGATAAGCAATTATTTATTAAATACAACACCAATCTTAAAAATTCTTTTTTTAGAAAAGCCCTTCAGTAAAATGCCAAAGGGCTGGAAATTGTCAGGCTCCCCAGACTGTTCCATAGATAGAACTTTTACTTCTATATTTCATTTTCCATACAATTCAACGAAATCCAAACAAATTACACACATTTACCGAAACCCTATTTACTTAGCAAGAGAATATAAACAGATGATTGATAACCGCCAAGTGAAAAATCAGTCTGGTCTCGCCCGTAAACTCGGTATCTCCAGAGTGCGTATTCACCAAATTTTAGGCTTATTAAAACTCGATTCCTTGATCGTTCAAGAATTAGAAAAATTTGGTGATCCACTTAAATCGAAAATTATAACCGAACGCATGTTGCGACCATATGTTAATAAATCATCCAAAGAACAAAAAACTCTTTTCAATACCTTAAAAAATCTTCTTAAATTATAAGGAATTTAAATTCTTGGGAATATCTTTTAATTCCCAATCCTTTAAAAATCAATTATTCTTCCTTTATTACTATTATTTTAGAAGAATCAGTTTTTCTCTTTTATTCCTATGGTTTGAGCAAGATCAGGTAAATTTAGAATTGTTTGGCTGGCCATTTGTTGTGCATTATTTAGGTGAAAGGACATTGGAACTCTCCTTTATTTATTAGTATTTTTATGATTTATTATACCATAAAACGCAAGTAAAATAAAGGGTTTTAGCTATTTTTTCTATTTAAGTTTTCAAGGTGCCTAGGTAAATAATTTAAATAGGTTGCTTGATGTTATTTTTAAATTTTGGGTACTTTTTGGGTAGTAATCAATTATATGATTTTTTAATTATGGGCATTTTATAATCCTTCAAATCTAATTCATTGATAATGTTTCTACATTCTTTCTCCACCGTTTTTCTGATATGATTTTCTTTTAGTAATGCTTCGCCCCTTCTTAGATTTCTATTTCTTATTATATTAGAGTAGATATAACCATCACTAGAAATTCCTAATGATTGAAGAAATAGATGATTGACGAAAGGGTGAAGTAAACAATCAAATCTATCGTCTTTATTGGTGGGACCTTTCCATTTTACTTCTTTTTCCAATGTTTGGATTATTTTAACTGGGTCATATTTTATATAATCAAAAAAATAAATAACCTTAATCTTCTTTTTTGGGAAAGGAACTTTATTAAATATATTAAATATATATTTTTTAGGAATTCCCATTTGAATTCTTTGTAGAACTCTTAAGAAATAATAATTGATTGCATGAGGAAAGATTCTGAAGAATTTTTTTATAGTTCTTAAATTTATAATAATTTTTTTACCTGAAACAGTGGTTTTACTTATATATTCATCCTCTGTATTTTCAATTGATGTTGACCCCCATAAAATTAAAGAAATATTTTTTTTCTTTGCCAGATTAATGGAAATCGATCTAAGAATAGCCTCACAATTCCCACAAATATGAACAAATGCGCCTAAAGTCTCAGAAATTAAAAGAACTTCTTTTATCATTTTTTTATTAATTTTATTTGCTTTTATTATAAGGGGAACATTTAGTATTTCACAAATATTTTTTATATTTTCTTTAGCTAATTTTGACTGAAAACCAGAATCATAATTAATGGCGATAGGTTTTAAATTGAGTATCTTTACAGCGTAATATAGAACAAAGGTACTATCTTTTCCTCCACTTAATGGGATAATGCAATTGTACCCTTTTTCTTTATTTTTATACGATTCTAAAATTTTTTTCAAAGCTAATTTTTCTTTATAGCTTTCTTCTTTATAATTCAAACAGATATTGCATATACCATCTTTATTAAATTTAATATTTGGAAATGAACTAGGCAATATACATAAGGTGCAACGTTTCACATTAAATAAACCTCCTCTAATTTTTTCATAAGATTACCCCAATCATAGGGTTTTACTGAATTTGCACATGCTTGTTTCATTCTATTCCTATTTTTAATTGCCTTCATAATATTTTTGGCGATTTCCTTTTCATCTAATTGGCAAACAAAGCCATTTTTTCCTTCTTCTATAAGATCTCTGGCAGCATTGTCTTTATGATTAATTGTTATCACCGGTATGCCGCAGGCATTTGCTTCAATCACAGCAATTCCAAAGCCTTCTCGTGTCGATGGGAGAACAAAAACTTTTGATGATTTTATTAGGGCATAAACATCATCATGGTTTTCTAAAAAACCAAAAAATTTAATATTTCTTTCCAGGTTTAACTTTTGGGCTAGTACTTTAAGCTTCTTTTTTTCAGGCCCATCTCCGATTATTAAAGATTTAATTTCGGGATTTTTTTCCTTTATTAACTTTATTGATTTAATCAATACATCAATATTTTTGTGAGATATCAACCTGCCCGCAAAAATGGCATCAGACTTTTCTTTTGCTGGCTTGATTTTTGTAATAAGATCGAATTCTATCCCATTTGGAACCGTGTATGTAAGTTTTTTTGAATTCAATTCGTTTTTAAGCTTATGAGTGGTATGTTTTGAAACTGAAATTATTTTTTCTGGCATTAATACAGCTAATTTTTCAATTATATAACCTAAATATCCCTTCCAACCAATATATTCATACCAATAATTTTTATCCCATACTTCATGCCACGTCGAAAATAATTTTTTTCTTTTTAGAATACAAACGACCTTAGTGGAAAAAAGAACAAAATAGGGCATATGATCTACGTCAATTATATCAAAATCTTCTCTAATTAATTTAAAACAAGCAAATGCAAACATTACTGCTTCTTTAATTGACCTTCTCTTTCCGGAATACAGAGGGTAATATCTACTTATCGCGTGAAGGTGAACTCCATTTTCAATTCTATGGGTTTCTTTTTCTTTCCACCACTTCATACAGTAAACATGAACATTGTGGCCACGCTTAGATAAACGAGTAGAAATTTCATATATTCTTTTTTCCTTTCCACCCTTGTTATATGGATAGATGGCATCAGAAACAAAAGCTATTTTCATTCTTGAGGTCGCCACATTAAATTTTTAAATAGCATCCAGGTAATTTTTATGCCGTCAAGAATGGGGGAAAGTTTTGAATGGCCTTCTCTTCTATCATAGGTTATAGGAACTGAATAAATTTTATATCCAAGCTTGGCCATTTTTGTTATCATCTCTACTTCAATAGCAAAGCCGTTTGATTTTATATGCGGGGCGAGTTCATCAATAACTTTCTTTTTCCAAGCAAAATATCCAGTGCAAACATCGGTAGTGTTTACTAAATAAGATCTCCTGATGAAGAAAGTAAAGAACCAGTTTGCTAATCGATGAGATAAACTAAACGAGCAATCATTTATTCTCCCTTCGAGCCTAGAACCAAGTATTACATCACAAAAACCATTTTCAAGAGGTTCAATAAGTCTGAGAATTTCTTCGGACTTGTAAGTATTATCTCCGTCTAACATAACCACATAATCAGTATCACTACTAATATTTCTAAAGCCAGTTTTTAAGGCATTACCCTTACCTTGCTTTTTTTCTGTAACTATTTTAGCACCTTTCTCTAGAGCAACTTCAATGGTATGGTCGCTTGAGTTGTTATTAATGACAATAATTTCAGTCTGGTAACCAAAATATGCCAATTTTTTAAGAGGCACGCCATCAATAACTTTACCAATGCCTCTTTCTTCATTATAGCAAGGGATTAGAATTGTTATTTTTTTAATATTTCTCCTATCACGAATTCTTCTCCTGTCTACAATTCTCCTATCCGAAAATGGAAGTGATAAATGATTCTCGAAATCTAGCTCCGTAGACGTTTCCGTTTCCACAGTTATCGCTACATTGGCTTCCGTAGTAGTATTTTTTAAGGGATCCATTTTATTTTTTCCCTCCTTTCTTAAATAAAACATCATTAAAGATTTTTTTATATAAAACTTGTTCTTTCTGTATATAAAATATTATAGAAATAAAAACCAAACTATGCCGTATAAAATAAAAAAACAACTACATTTAGCCTGTTACGCTATCAGCTCTGCTTTTCTCTAGCATCCATATTTTAAGAAAAGCTTCTAAGCTCCTAAATCGTTATTTTTTATATATTAAATTGTATTACTTTTAAGTGGTGTTTACACTTTTTACTCTATCCTATAGAAGATAATCCAATCTATTCGCTATTAACCTAATTTCTTTTTAAAATATTCAATAACTTTTCCCAAACCTTCTTCTAATCCAATTTTTGGCTCCCAGTGTAATTTTTCTTTAACGAAATAAATATCAGGACATCTGCGAGTTGGATCATCTTGAAGAGGAGATTTGAAAATAATTAAAGATTTAGAATTGGTCAAGCTTTTTATAATTTGAGCAAAATCTTTAATTTTATGCTCCTCAGTATTTCCTAAATTAAAGACTTCACCATCTATATTTTCCATAGTTGCAGTTTTAAAAATTCCTTCTATCAGGTCATCTATATAACAGAAACTTCGGGTTTGTGTCCCATCACCATAAACCGTTATAGGTTCATTTTTTAAAGCCTGGGTTATAAAATTAGGTACTACCCTACCATCATTCATTCTCATTCTCGGTCCATAAGTATTGAATATTCTAACAATCCTTATATCAATTTTATGTTCTCTATAATAAGCCATAGTTAGAGCTTCTGAAAACCTCTTTGCTTCATCATATACACTTCTTGGTCCTATGGGATTCACATTGCCCCAATAAGTTTCTGGCTGAGGATGAACCTTAGGGTCGCCATAAACTTCAGAAGTAGAAGCAAAGATATATCTTGCCTTCTTAGCTTTTGCTAATCCCAGGGTATTTATTGTTCCAAGAGAATCCACTTTCATAGTATGAATAGGATAATTAAGATAATCTACCGGGGAGGCGGGACAGGCAAAATGTAACATTATATCTATTTCATCAGGAATATAGATAAAATTGGTTACATCATATTTTATGAATTTAAATCTCTCGTTACCTATTAGATGAGCAATATTATCCGGGCTCCCGGTAAGAAAACTATCTAAACCTATTACATAAAATCCTTCTTTTATAAATCTATCACATAGGTGACTTCCTATAAAACCGGCTGCCCCGGTTATTAAGACTTTTTTCATTTCCACACCTCTTTCGGGTCAAAATTTTCTCTACCGAAACTATAGTATTCAAACCCCTTCTTTTTCATATCTTTAAGTTGATAAATATTTCTTCCATCTATAATTATGGGAAGCCTCATATTTTCTTTTACCTTATCTAAATCTGCTCCTTTAAATTCATCCCAGTCTGTAAGTATAAGCAGTGCATCGGTATCTTTTAAAGCTTTATATTTATCATCAAAATACTTTAGACTCTGTTTTTCTGGAAAAATATGTTTAACATTTTCTATTGCTTTAGGATCGTAAAGTTTTAAATTTGCTTTTGCTTTTTCCAACTCTCTTATTATATCAATTGATGGCGCCTCTCTTATGTCATCTGTATTCGGTTTAAAAGATAGTCCCCAAACTGCTATATTTTTATCTTTAATTATCCATAAAGCATTTTTTATCCTTTTTATAAAATTTGTTCTTCTTTTAAGATTTATTTTTTCTACTTCTTCTATGAGAGAAAAATTTATTCCATGCTCTTCTGCGATTCTTATAAAGGCTTTCACATCTTTAGGGAAACAGGAGCCACCATAACCTATTCCAGCTTGTAGGAAGGCTCTACCTATCCTCTTATCATATCCCATTCCTTCTGCCACCATATTTACATCTGCTCCGACTTTTTCACATAGCTCGGAAACCATATTTATATAGGAAATCTTCATAGCCAGAAAAGAATTTGAGGCATGTTTTATGAGTTCTGCTGCCGCCGGAGTGGTTACAATTAAGGGAATACCTTTTTTAACGAATGGCTTATAAAGTTCTTTAAACATATCTTTGGCTTTCTCGCTTTCAACCCCGACTACTATCCTGTCTGGATTCATAAAATCATCTAATGCCGACCCTTCTTTTAAAAATTCCGGATTGGAAGCCACATCGAACTTGATATCCTTTTTTAAATATCTCTTTATTACCGTCTCAACCCATTGATGGGTATTTACAGGAACGGTGGATTTCTCAATTATAAGTTTATAGCTATTCATATTGTGGGCAATATCTATTGAGGCTTCTTCTACCTGAGACAAATCTGCCTTTCCGGTATCTCCATTGGGTGTGCCCACACATAAAAAAATAATATCACTAAAGTTAACCCCTTCTTCTATTTTATCGGTAAAGTGAATTTTACCTTTCTTTATCTGTTTTTGAAGTAGTTCTGTTAATCCCGGTTCATAGATAGGAGAAATTCCTTTAGAAAGTTTACTTAATTTGAAAGGTATTTTATCTACACATATTACTTCATTTCCTAAATCTGCAAATCCCACAGCAGTTACCAGGCCAACGTAACCTGCACCGATTATGGTAATTTTCATTTATTTATTCCTCCTTTAAAAGATAGGATAAATCAATAAATAATAAAATATTTCTTATTTGTATTAAGTACTTTTTCATTAAGTTACACTCCTTTTAATTTTTTATTTTTTAGCTAAATTGAAATTCAAAGTTAAACCATTTCAAGACAATCAAGGAGGGACATCGCCTCCTTTTTAAGATTAAATAAAGTTCAAGTGATTTGTTATTATATTATATTATGATGAATAAAGGTTGATTTTCTTTATCAGGTTGAAGATATTTTTTTTAAGTAAAATTTTATAATTGATGCTTCGAATATTTTTGGGAATAATTTTTCACGGGCAGTTTTTAAGTGGGTAGATGATAAGATTTCTTGAGTGATTTTTTTGCTTAATAAATGTAAGAGTAGGAGAAGTGAGAAACAATAGTTAAAATAAAAAACTGCCAATCTTTATTTAGTTAAAAAGTTGGTAGTTTGGCAGCCATAGTA
>Ga0209979_1004252_pt1 | contig 11965 bp, 1 predicted proteins | sample AnhtaG_FD_183114 | JGI IMG/M metagenome (GOLD analysis project Ga0209979, IMG submission 183114) | Deep subsurface microbial communities from Anholt, Denmark to uncover new lineages of life (NeLLi) - Anholt_01485 metaG (SPAdes) (version 2) | ecosystem: Environmental > Aquatic > Marine > Oceanic >...
GCCAATAATGATTCGGATGAAAACCCGTATGACATTACATTAAACGGGACTGGTGTGATTACAACCGGTTCTCTGACAGTGACGATTGAGCCTCAGGGAGCCAGGGATGCAGGCGCCAGGTGGCGCAGGATATGCACTGTGACCTGGCATGAGAGCGGGTATACCGAGAGCGGCATATCTGCTGGCGATGTGATTGTAGAGTTTAAAGATATTATGAGCTGGATCACGCCTTCAATCCAGACGGTAACTGTTACAGCTGGAGGCACTGCCACACCGACAGGGACCTATACTCAGGTAGGAGGATATGGAGCTTTCACCGACAGCGGCCAGAGCCTGGGGACTGAAGAAAGCTGTGGGGTGGCGTTTGGTGATGTGGATGGAGATGGCGACCTCGATGCTTTTCTCGTGAATCATTATAGTAGTCCCAATAAGGTATGGCTGAATGATGGAGCGGGGAATTTTACTGACAGCGGCCAGAGCCTGGGCAGCGCAAGTAGTAATGCTGTGGCGCTGGGAGATATGGATTGTGATGGTGATCTTGATGCTTTTGTCGCCAATAACGTAAATAACAGAGTATGGCTGAATAATGGCTCTGGCACTTTTACTGACAGCGGCCAGAGCTTGGGCAATGCAATGAGTAAAGGCGTGGCATTGGGGGATGTGGAAGGAGACGGTGACCTCGATGCCTTCATCGCCAATGCAGCAGGATCTAACAAGGTATGGCTGAATGATGGAGCGGGGAATTTTACTGACAGCGGTCAGAGCCTGGGAAGCGGAGACAGCAAGGGAGTGGCGATGAGGGATGTGGATGGCGATGGCGACCTTGATGCCTTTGTTGCAAATAGCGCAGCAAACAAGGTATGGCTGAATGATGGAGCGGGGAATTTTACTGACAGCGGTCAGAGCCTGGGAAGCTTATTCAGTGAATACGTGGCACTGGGTGATGTAGATGGCGATGGTGATCTGGATGCCTTTGTTGCAAATTATAGTGATCACAACAAGGTATGGCTGAATGATGGGGCAGGGACATTTAGTGACAGCGGCCAGAGCCTGGGGAGCTCAAGTGGACATAGCTTTGGTGCAGCATTAGGTGATGTAGATGGAGACGGTGACCTCGACGCTTTTGTTGTGAATAGAGGGGAGCCCAACAAGGTGTGGGTAAATGATGGGTCGGGAAACTTTACTGACAGCACCCAAAGTCTTGGCAATGGAAACAGTCTTAGCGTGGCATTAGGTGATGTAGATGGAGACGCTGATCTTGATGCCTTTGTCGCTAACGGTGAATCTCCTGGTCAACCTAACAAGGTATGGCTGAATGAGTGCACACCGCCGTCTATCACCACTCAGCCTCAGAGCCAGACTATAGGCTGTAATACTTCTACGACTCTGAGTGTTACTGCCACTGGCACTGAACCTCTCTCTTACGAGTGGTATCAGGGGACTTCAGGGGATACCTCAACTCCTGTAGGGACAGATTCAAGTTCATATACAACACCGAATCTTACGGTAACAACATCATACTGGGTAAGAATTTCCAATGCCTGCGGTTCGGTTGACTCTGATACTGCAACCATCACTGTGAGCCTGCCTTCGGCACCTAGCGATCCATTTCCTGCAAATGGAGCTACAGGTGTGTCTCTTGATCCCATTTTAACCTGGACTTCCACTGATGCAGCCTCCTGGGATGTTTACTTTGGCACATCTTCTCCTCCGCCTTATGTAACAACCGCGACTACCACAAGTTACACACCTGGAACACTTAATTACAGCACCCAGTACTTCTGGAAGATTGTGGCAGTGAATTCCTGCGGCAGCACTGAGGGGCCTGAATGGAATTTCACCACAGTTCTTCCGCCTCCGGAGCCGGAGATAAACATTAAATACGATACCACTGATATCCCTGATGGGGGAAGTTATGACTTTAGCTCTCAAGGCGTTGGAACTGATACTGATGTTACTTTTACGATAGAGAACACAGGCACTGCAGATTTAACACTCAGCGGTTCACCCATTATCACAATCGAAGGCACTGATGCGGATCAGTTTAGTGTGGAGCAGCAGCCCACATCGCCTGTAGCACCCGCAGGAAGCACCACCTTTATTATTCGTTTCACCCCTACCTCAGAGGGAGCAAAGACTGCCTCCATCTCCATTGCCAATAATGATTCAGATGAAAATCCGTATGACATTACATTAAACGGAACTGGTGTGATTACAACCGGTTCTCTGACAGTAACAATAGAGCCTCAGGGAGCCAGGGATGCCGGTGCCCGGTGGCGCAGGATATGCACTGTGACCTGGTATGAGAGCGGGTATACTGAGAGCGGCATATCTGCTGGCGATGTGATTGTAGAGTTTAAAGATATTGTGAGCTGGATCACGCCTTCAATCCAGACGGTAACTGTTACAGCTGGAGGCACAGCCACACCGACAGGTACCTATACTCAGGTAGGGGGCTATGGAGTTTTCATCGACAGCGGCCAGAGCCTGGGGACTGAAGAAAGCTTTGGGGTGGCGTTTGGCGATGTGGATGGCGATGGTGATCTGGATGCTTTTGTGGCCAATGATGGAGCTAATAAGCTATGGTTAAATGATGGCACAGGCGCCTTTACTGACAGTGGTCAGAGCCTGGGAAGTGGAAATAGCAGGGGCGTGGTGCTGGGAGATGTAGACTGTGATGGTGATCTGGATGCATTCATCGCCAATATTGGAGCTAGTAAGGTATGGTTAAATGATGGCACAGGCGTCTTTACTGATAGTGGTCATAGCCTGGGAAGTGGAAATAGCAGGGGCGTGGCGCTGGGGGATGTGGATGGAGACGCTGATCTTGATGCCTTTGTGGCGAACTATGGTTCTAACACGGTTTGGCTGAATGATGGCACTGGGAATTTTACTGACAGCGGTCAGAGCCTGGGAAGCTTAATGAGTAGTGAAGACGTATCACTTGGGGATGTGGATGGCGATGGTGACCTTGATGCTTTTGTCGCAAATTGGGCCGGTGGTAACACAGTGTGGCTAAATGATGGAGCAGGGACTTTCACTGACAGTGGTCAGAGCATGGGAAGTGAATATAGCTGTGGGGTGGCGTTTTGCGATGTGGATGACGATGGCGATTTTGATGCCTTTATTGCAAATTATGGTGATCCCAACAAGGTATGGCTGAATGATGGAGCGGGCGCCTTCAGTGATAGCGGCCAGAGCCTGGGAATTAGACTTAGCTATGATGTGGCATTGGGGGATGTAGATGGAGATGGCGATCTTGATGCTTTTGTCGCAAATGCGCATGATCCCAACAGAGTATGGTTGAATGATGGAACTGGAGGCTTCACTGATTCCGGCCAAAACTTGGGCGGTGCAATTTGCTGTGGTGTGGCGCTGGGAGATGTAGATGGAGATGCTGATCTTGATGCCTTTGTCGCAAATTGGGCTGATCCCAACAAAGTATGGCTGAATGAATGCACACCGCCGTCTATCACCACTCAGCCTCAGAGCCAGGCTATAGGCTGTAATACTTCTACAACTCTGAGCGTTACTGCCACTGGCACTGAACCTCTCTCTTACCAGTGGTATCAGGGGGCTTCAGGAGATACTTCAACTCCTGTGGGCACGGATTCAAGTTCATATACCACACCGAATCTTACAGCAGCAACATCATACTGGGTAAGAATATCCAATGCCTGCGGTTCGGTCGACTCCGATACTGCGACCATCACTGTGAGCCTGCCTTCGGCACCTTCTGATCCATTTCCTGCGAATGGAGCTACAGGTGTATCTCTTGATCCCACACTGAGCTGGACTTCCACTGATGCAGCCTCCTGGGATGTTTATTTTGGCGCTTCCTTTCCTCCGCCTTACGTGGCAACTGTGGCTACTACCAGTTACGCGCCTGGCGCACTTAATTACAGCACACAGTACTTCTGGAAGATAGTGGCAGTGAATTCCTGCGGCAATACTGAAGGGCCTGACTGGAATTTCACCACAGTTCTTCCACCTCCGGAGCCGGAGATAAACATTAAATACGATACCACTGATATCCCTGATGGGGGAAGTTATGATTTTAGCTCGCACGATGTGGGAACTGATACTGATGTTACATTCACGATAGAGAACATAGGCAGTGCGGATTTAACACTCAGCGGTTCACCCATTATCACAATCGAAGGCACTGATGCGGATCAGTTTAGTGTGGAGCAGCAGCCCACATCGCCTGTAGCACCTGCAGGAAGCACCACCTTTATTATTCGTTTCACCCCTACCTCAGAGGGAGCAAAGACTGCCTCCATCTCCATTGCCAATAATGATTCAGATGAAAATCCGTATGACATTACATTAAACGGGACTGGTGTGATTACAACCGGCTCTCTCACAGTGACGATTGAGCCTCAGGGAGCCAGGGATGCAGGCGCCCAGTGGCGTCGCACTGGCACTACCACCTGGTATGACAGCGACTACACCGAGAGCGACATTCCGGCCGGTAGTGTTACTATAGAGTTTAAGGCCATAACCGGTTGGACAAAACCGCCGGATCAGCTGTCCTCAGTTACAGGCGGCGGCAACACTGCTTTAAGCATTACCTATGTTAATCCGAGCTGGACCTATGCTTGGAAGCAGGTCAGCGCCTCCGGTCCTTTAGGGCGCGTTGTGCACGCGATGACTTATGATAGTGCCCGAGGAAAAGTTATCCTTTTTGGGGGATATGATGGATCAACCCATTTAGGAGACACCTGGGAATGGGATGGCAGCACCTGGACCCAGGTTAGCACCACAGGACCTCCGGCACGAGAGTCCCATGCGATGGCCTATGACAGCGCGCGCGGCGTTGTGGTTCTCTTTGGAGGGTGGAATGGAACTAATTTAGGTGAAACCTGGGAATGGGATGGCAGCACCTGGACACAGGTCAGTACCTCCGGGCCTTCGGCCAGATATCTTTTTGCGATGGCCTATGACAGCGCGCGCGGGAAAGTTGTCCTGTATGGCGGAATGCATATGGACGGCGATTATGATGATACCTGGGAATGGGATGGCAGCACTTGGACGCAGGTCAGTACCTCTGGGCCTTCGGCCCGCAACCGCCATGCGATGGCCTACGATAAGGCATGTGGGAAAGTGATCCTTTTCGGAGGATATTCAGATCTAGGTCCGATGCTGGATGACACTTGGGAATGGGATGGTAGCAACTGGACACAAGTGAACACGCTTGGACCTTCGGCACGAAGTTATCATACGATGGCCTACGACAGCGCGCGCGGTCAAGTTGTCCTTTTCGGAGGATATGACACACCGAGCTATTTTGGCGACACATGGGTTTTTGGTCCGAACTCTCCTCCTGAAATCACCCATACACCTGTGACCAGTGGAGTAGCAGGAGTGCCCATAAGCATTGAGGCCACAATCACTGATCCTGATCTTGATTCGGTAACCGCCTACCTCTACTATCGTACCTCCGGAACCACCACATACACGCAAGACACCATGAGCGCCGCAGGATCAACTTATACAGGAGAGATTCCCGGCACTGATGTGACAGCCGCGGGTGTCGAGTACTACATAGAAGCCTCTGACGGCATCTCTCCCAATGCCTATGATGGCACCAGTGACTTACCTCACAGCATCATTGTTTGCATTCTTCCGGAGACGCCTTCCAATCCTTCACCATCTGATGAAGCTACTAATGTATCGCTTACTCCCACCCTGAGCTGGACTTCACCTGATTCAACCTCCTGGGATGTTTATTTCGGCACATCCTCTTCTCCGCCTAACATAGCAACCGTGACTACTACAAGTTACTCACCCGGCACACTCAATCCTGGCACCCAATACTTCTGGAAGATCGTGGCAGCGAATGACTGCGGCAGTACTGAGGGACCTGAATGGAATTTCACCACAGTTCTTCCACCTCCGGAGCCGGAGATAAACATTAAATACGATACGACTGATATCCCTGATGGGGGGAGTTATGATTTTAGCTCGCACGATGTGGGGACTGATACTGATATTACTTTTACGATAGAGAACACAGGCACTGCGGATTTAACACTCAGCGGTTCACCGATTATAACCATTGCAGGTACGGATGCGGATCAGTTCAGTGTGGAGCAGCAACCCACATCGCCTGTTGCTTCAGGAAACAGCACCACATTCATCATCCGTTTCTCGCCCACATCAGAGGGGGCCAAGACAGCATCCATCTCTATTGCCAATAATGATTCAGATGAAAATCCGTATGATATAACATTAAACGGAACTGGCTCTGATATTAATAAAGATGACCTTCTCGGAACCTGGGATGGGCAGGGAGTTTGGTACAGAAACTCAGAGACTAGCGCCTGGGTGAAGATGTCGATCCCTGCACAGATGGTTGCCGCAGGAGATCTGGATGGAGATGGAACAGACGATCTTATTGGTGTTTGGAACAGCGGAGTTTGGGTGAAATACTCATCAACGGAGACATGGACAAAGCTATGTACTCCACTTCCTATCGATATTGCATCCGGAGATATGGACGGAGACGGAAGAGATGATGTTTTGGGCACCTGGTCCTCCGGCGTGTGGTATAAGAATTCAGCCACTGGAGCCTGGGTAAAGATGTCTGCTGTTTCTGCGGATTTGGTAGCAGCAGGAGATCTGGATGGAGATAGTACAGATGACCTTATTGGTGTCTGGAGCAGTGGTTTATGGGTAAAGTTCTCCTCTTCAGCAAGCTGGGCAAGGCTTACAACTTTACTTCCGAGCCATATAGCCTCTGGAGATATGAACGGAGACAGAAAAGATGATGTCTTAGGCACATGGGCTTCAGGAGTCTGGTATAAAGACTCGGTCAGTGGGACATGGGTCAAGATGAGTTCAGTGCCTGCATATTTGGTTACAGCAGGTGATATAGATGGAGATGGTGCAGATGATCTTATTGGGACCTGGAGCAGTGGATTATGGGTGAAGTATTCAGAAACTGGAACTTGGAAGAATATTTGTACGCCTCTTCCAAGTGATATAGATGCAGGGTTATTCAGGACAGGGTGGGGTGCTGGGGCCATTAGTTTTGAGGCACCTATTGGAGGATTATATGCAGAAGGTCCTGGCAGTATTGACAATTATGTTGACCTATCGAGCGAAGGGCCTGGAGGATGGAATTTTGCTTTTCAGGTAGAGGAGAATTTAGTCCCTCAAGAGAAAGGACTAAAAATTATGATGAGAACCCCTGGGCCAGGAGAGCATGGTTTTAAGTACATTAAGCAAAAAAATCTTGTGCAACATGAGGAAGCTGTAAAGAAAAGAGAGAAGAAAAAATAACTGAGGCAGCGGAAGCTAAATATCCTAAAGCCTTGAGATCTCGGTTATTGCAGGATGCTGCGATTAGTAGCGCCTTTTTATAGACGATTTTCATTAACTTCTTTTCTCAAAATAGACCCAATTAAGCCATTTCAATGTGACATAATGTGACATTTGCTTGAAAATCCTTGACAAAAACTATTTAGCTACCCATATTAAAATCATAGCAACTACTTTATTTATCCAAATTATCATATGAATAAAGGAATATCTGCCAATATGGAAAAAAGAATTGCCTTCTCTATTAACTGAGTATCCATGCGTAAAAAACAATACTGGCAAAGCATAAAACATAAAAGGAGATTGAAATGGCTAAACTTATTTTAAAAACCTCTTTTCTTTTCGTTTTATTAATCTTACTTTCCATTCAAAGCTCATCAAGTCTTGAGCAAAAGAATCAACTTGAACCCAACCAAACGCAGCAGGTGATCCAATCTTTGAAGGCATTACCCTTATACTTTGTAGAGAACAAAGGTCAAATAGATGAGTGTGTGGAATATCAATTAAAGATGCCGAATGGAAATGTTTACTTTACCTCAGAAGAGATCGTATATCAGGTTATCTCGAAAGGAGAAGGAGAAAAGCGAAGAAATCAAAGTAGAGAATATCAGGGTAAAATTTGTAGGAGCGAATAGTAAGGTGAAAATAGAGGGATTAGAAGAGAGTGAGGCGAAGGTGAGTTATTTTAGGGGTAAAGATCCTCGAAAGTGGGTAAAAGGAGCAAGGACATATCACAAAGTTCTCTATAGAGAGCTATATCCTCACATAGACCTTATTGTGTATGGAAAAGAAGGTAGGATAAAACATGAATATCAGGTGAGAGTAGGAGGAGAGGTTGAGAATATTAAAGTAATATATGGAGGTATAGAGAGATTGTTGGTAAATGAGAGAGGGCAATTAGAGATTGAAACAGGCGAAGGGATTTTGAGAGAAGATGTGTCTTTAAGCTATCAGGTCGTTAATGGTAAACAAATTGAGGTTGAGGCAGAGTATGTAATCGATGAAGACTATGATGTAAGACTCAAGCTCGGTGAATATAGAAAAGACGAAGAACTCATCATTGACCCAGGTTTAGAATACTCTACCTATTTGGGAGGCAGTAGTTTCGATTATGCCGAAGGAATAGCCATTGATGGAAATAGAAACGCCTATGTAACCGGATGGACCGGCTCCAGCGACTTTCCAACCACTCCCAGTGCCTATGATATAAGTATTGATGGCTATGCTGATGTATTTATAACTAAGATCAATGCCAGTGGCACAGATCTAATTTATTCCACTTTTTTAGGAGGCAGTTTAGGTTCCTCACCACCAGATTGTGGCTATGCAATTGCAGTTGATGGAAACGGAAATGCCTATGTTGCCGGAGATACAGCCTCAAACGATTTTCCAACTACACCTGGGGCATATGATACAAGTTATAATGACTGGAGAGATGCATTCATAACTAAGCTCAACTCTACTGGGACAGACCTCATCTATTCCACTTTTTTAGGTGGAGCTAAGAATGATATTTGCTATGGTATAACCATTGATGTGAATGGAAATGCTTATGTCACGGGAGACACTGGCTCCACTGACTTTCCCACCACCACAGGTGTTTATGATACAACTTACAACGGTGGTGATTCCGATGTATTCATAACCAAGCTAAATTCCACTGGCTCAGGCCTTGTCTACTCTACTTATTTAGGAGGCAGTACCTGGGAAAGAGGATTATCAATAGCAATCGATGGAAGTGGAAATGCTTATCTCACAGGAGATACTACATCCACCGATTTCCCAGCTATCTCTGGGGCATATGATACAAGTTATAATGGTGGTGAGTGGGATGCATTCATAACCAAGCTAAATTCCTCAGGGTCAACCCTCCTTTATTCAACGTATTTAGGGGATAATAGTAATGATTGCGGCAGTGGAATAGACATTGATGGAAACGGAAACGCTTATGTCACCGGAGTAACTAACTCCACCGACTTTCCAACTACCCCTGGCGCTTACAACACAACTCACAATGGGTTGTATGATGCATTCATAACTAAGGTCAATTCTTCTGGTTCAGACCTTGCTTATTCCACCTTTTTAGGAGGAGAATTAAGCGACGATGGCCGGGGAATAGCGGTTGATGGTCGTGGAGATGCCTATGTTATTGGAGGTACTCACTCAATTACATTCCCAACTACCACTGATGCTTTTGATCCAAGTTTCAACGGGTCAGTTGACGCATTCATTACCAGGATCAATTCTACAGGTACAGCCCTAATCTATTCCACTTTTTTAGGTAGTAATGGTTGGGATTCTGTCTCAGCAATTACAATAGACGGAAGTGGAAATGCCTATGTCACTGGATCGACTCCTTCCACTGACTTTCCCACCACCACAGGTGTTTATGATACAACTTACAACGGTGGTGATTCCGATGTATTCATAACCAAGCTGCCTACTTCTCTTAAAAAAGACGGCCTTTTAGGCACCTGGGATGGCTCAGGAGTCTGGTTCAGGAACTCTGTGACTGGTTCCTGGGTCAAGATGTCCACTCCTGCAGATTTAGTCACTGCAGGCGATTTGGATGGAGATGGTACAGACGATCTTATTGGTGTATGGAGCAGTGGATTATGGGTGAAGTACTCCTCTTCAGGAAGCTGGGCAAGGCTTACAACTTTACTTCCGAGCCATATAGCCTCAGGAGACATGAACGGAGACGGAAGAGATGATGTCTTAGGCACATGGGCTTCAGGAGTCTGGTATAAAGACTCGGTCAGTGGAACCTGGGTCAAGATGTGTTCAGTGCCTGCATATTTGATTACAGCAGGTGAAATAGATGGAGATGGTACAGACGATCTTGTTGGGACCTGGAGCAGCGGATTATGGGTTAAATATTCAGAGACTGGAACCTGGGGTAAAATATGCACGCCTCTTCCGAGTGATATAGATGCAGGTTTATTTAGATCAGGATGGGGTGCTGGAGCGATGAATTTTGAGGGTCCTATAGGAGGAGTGTATGTAGAAGGGCCTGACAGTATTGATGATTATCTCGATCTATCGGGTGAAGGGCCTGGAGGCTGGAATTTTGCTTTTCAGGTAGAGGAGAATTTGGTCCCTCAAGAGAAAGGATTAAAGATTATGATGAGGATACCCGGGCCTGGAGAGCCTGGTTTTAAGTACATCGAGCAAAAAAATCTTGTGCCACTTGAGAAGCCTGAGAGCAAGAAAAAGAGAAGAAAGTAAATTTCTAAAATAAATCAAAATCATATAGCCTCTATAGAAATTCCTCGACCTATGGCAGGACGCCTCCCCTGGTATCCATGAGGTTGAGGATACCTGGGAGAGGGTCGAGAGGCTGAAGAGCTCAAGCTCACGTTTATAGCTGAACGCCCTTCTACACCGCTCTCTCAGCAGGAACTTTTGATGGCAGCCGAGGAGAAGGGAGAGTATTTCTTAGAGCCTCTATTGTTAGTGGTCATCGGGAAGGGGCCAAGAATGGCAAAGATGGCATCGTCAATGGATCAGGTCAAGTAGACCTCTGCATTAATCATCGTTGTTCTGGGCAGAGTTGATACATGACTGCTTGTGGATGATATTATTTCTTGCTGCGATAAGACCTCCCTTCAAAAATAATAAACCTCCCGTTCATGCTGAGTCGGTCCAGTATCGCCGAAGCGGTTACTGAATCGAATGTCTTTCCCCACTGAGAAGGGATGAGATTGGTGGTCACGATAGTGGTTTTGACTTCAGCTCTTTTGGAGATGATCTGGAAGATACAGTCTGCTTGTTCTTTGGTGGGAAAAACGTATCCTATCTCATCCAAACACAGCAGGGGGATTTTCGAATAATAGTCGATGAAGGTGTAGACATTCCTGGCTTTGGCCAGTTTGGCTGTGAAGTCAAAGAGAGTGATAAATACAGTCTGATGGCCTCTGAGGACGGCCTCATGGCAAAGTGCGCTGGCGATATGAGTTTTCCCGTTATGGAAAGCTTTTCATAAGGGGAAGACTCATCTGGCTGCCGCTTTGGGCATAAAAGCCATAGAGCTGGGCTTCAGTGTCAGCTACTACACAGTCGAGGAACTGTTATTGCAGCTGAAGAGAAGGGCTGATATCCTGGTGGCCAAACAAAGAGGCCGGGCTTATGTTAAAAGCGCTCTTGTGGTCGTGGATGAGCTCGGGTATCAAGTGCTTGACAGGCACCCCTCTTGACATTTTTTTTTTGCTCCATTCAGATTTTTCATGCTATTCCCTCACCCCTCTCCTTGGTATCTGTGGAACTACGCACGTCTATTCTAGACTTTAAGGGATGTTCCTTGCTCTCCAGGAGCATTATCCCTTCACTTCTCTCGATGCTCAAACAGTCCTCGGAAAAGGAGGGGACGTTCCCAAAAACCTTTTTCTATCACGGAAAAAAAGATGCTTATGCATTCAAAAATTAGCCCTAATCCGCCATCAAAAAAATAAAAAGACCTCGCTGCACCCATATGATAGAATGGATTTCTGAAAAGAAACCTTCACCCATTGGGTGAAGAAAAAACAATGAAAACAGCGAGGCAAAAAAATTATGTCACAAAAAACAATTCCATTCAAGTATGAAGAAGACAAAAGGGATAGAGGGATAACATCTCTTGGGGGATTACCGTTATATATGG
>Ga0209979_1004253_pt1 | contig 11962 bp, 6 predicted proteins | sample AnhtaG_FD_183114 | JGI IMG/M metagenome (GOLD analysis project Ga0209979, IMG submission 183114) | Deep subsurface microbial communities from Anholt, Denmark to uncover new lineages of life (NeLLi) - Anholt_01485 metaG (SPAdes) (version 2) | ecosystem: Environmental > Aquatic > Marine > Oceanic >...
TAAATATCAAAAGAATAAAAAATGCAACAAGCTCTAAAAGAAAATTTATGAAATTTGAGAATATTATTGATAAGGGCAGTATCTCGCGAGGAAATTTTATTTTATTTATTAGATGGCTATTTCCTACTATGCTGTCAATACCAACATTCATTGAACTTGCTAAAAAATTCCATGGTATCAAACCGCTTAGTAGAAAAATTGGGAAATCCCCAATTGGTGATTTTAGAATAACTGAAAAAACAAAGGTATAGACTAAAGTCATAATCACTGGATTAAGTAGTGACCAGAAAATTCCTAATATCGAACCTCTGTATCTAACCTTAAGTTCTTTTCTTGTTAGATTCAATAAAAGTTCTCTGTATTTATATAATTCTTTGAAATATTTAATCATAATATTCTTGTAATAAATAAATTCAATTTTTATTAATTATACCTATTATTTGCAAATATTATAAAAAATTAGATACTTAATTTTTTTTATTTAAAAAAGGAATATATTTTCCAAAAATGGACAATAATCCAAACAAAATAAATGCAAAGAAAGAAAATATTATAGCAGGTTCAAAATGTCCAGTTTTTAAATACTTAATTTCAATATCATAATTACCAATCTTATCAATAAACCATGCAGTACCATAATCTCTATTACATAATTTATTATCTAGCTTTTTTCCTTCAATATAAGCTTCCCACTGCATTTTATATGGTTTATCAAAAATTAAAAAGAAAGGCTCTTTTGCATTCACATTAACAATATAATCCGATGGACCTTTTTTAGTGTATTCTATCTTATCAGATACCATATTTAAATTTGATTCTAAATTATATGTAAATTCAACAAATTTGGTTCCAAGATAATTATTATTAAATGAGGGATTCACATTTTTGAAGGTAATAGTATGTTTACCTTTGGATAGATAAATATCAGTAATTTTAATTTTCTCCTCATTTTTAATTTTTTCTTCATTTTGTACTTCAGATATTTCATCAAATTCAGGTATTTCATCAAAAAGAAGTTGTTGCCAGTCTTTATTATCAATTCTAAATATAATGGAGTCAACATAATCTGACCATATATTATCTACGAATAGTTCGTATTCCCCTTCTATTGAGATATTAAATTCAAATGGTTCTGATACATAATTGAAATATTTTTTATATAGATTTCTTTTAAGTTCATTAACTGATTCTATTGATGTAATTTTTTCCTTTTGATCAAATTTTTGATCAGGACTAACCACTTTTACAGATCTTACAAGTGGTGGGACTCCTTGTTCAGAAAACCTTGTTATACCTTCATCAATTAGATCAAACTCTAAAATATAATTCCCTGGTGTAGATGGCGTTTTAACAAGTGCTTGAATAGTTCTATAATCCTTTGGCGAAATAGATTTAGGAAGTTCAATTTTTTCACCTTCATATATAATATTTTCACTATAATTTTTCATTAAGCAAGGTAAACATTTTTTAAAATCCACATTTTTTTCACTATCATATTCAATTTCTTGACCTTTATCCAGACTATACCAGCGATAACCTAAAAGAACGGGGCTTTCACTTTCCTTTGGCCATTTGACTGTTCCTAAATTTGCAACATCTACTGGAATTAAATAAGACTCATTAGTTAACATAACAGATTTAGTTTTACTATTGTCATTATAGAAGACTCCATATTTTTGGGGTTTAAATATAATTTCAACAGGAACTATTATTTTATTTGCCTTATCAATAAATCTTCTATTACTATCCTCCACTATCTCTGAACTATCTCCTATTATATCTAAACCATCTCCCACTATATCTGAAATTAATATGACATCCTCATTTTCAAAATCCTCAAACCTTAAAATCTCACTTACAGAATATATATCACCCTCTATCCAATATACATTTTTTTCAGTAAAAATATCTTTCTCTAATACTTTATAACCAGTATCATAAACATTTGCATTTTCAAACTGTTTAACCAAATTTAATTTTTCAAGTTGGTGAAGTTTATATTCTGCATATTTAGGTTGGTTATCATGAGCTATAACATATTTAATTCCATAGAATTTTAAAAGGTTAATATCAGATTGTTCTCTTAAATCATCAACGATTTGTCGAATCTTATCAGCATAGGTATACAAATACATTCCATTAAAAATCCTTTTTTTATGCCTGACTTGATAGAAACTGTATATTGAATTCTCTATTTGTTCCTGTGCTACCAATGGATATTCTGCTACTATAAAATCTCCAGGTTGTTCCTTTATCCATTGATAAACATCTGGGGTTTTTGAAAGATCTGTAGTGCGAAATGGTGGAAAGTTAATAAATTCAAAAATAATAAATAAGATTACTACTACAACAAATATCACTTTATAATTAACTGATTTCATTTTTTCTAAAACCTTTTTCATTCCAATACTGGCAATTACTATTAAAGACATTAAGATAAATGGATAAAATCTTGTGTATACTCTAAACATGGGAATTAATTTAAAAAGATAATACGATGGAAATTTAATTTCTATATTGAATATATTAGGTGTTGGGTCAAGTGAAATTATTATAGAAAATATGATTGAAATGATAAGGTAAAAAAAATATAATCTTTTTTCAATTATTTTATTTTTATAAAAGTAAAATATCCCTAATACTGCAAAAATAATAACCACATATCCCAAATATAATGTAGATTCACCTAAATGACTCCCATGAAGGTGAGAGAAAATAAAATCAGACACAAGATTCTTAAAAAATGGATTTCCTGGAGATGGGATAAAATATTCCCAGATTCTAGCAGAAAATATTTCCAACTGATGCAATTCTTTTATAAAATGTGTTGGTATTTTTCTAACAATTGCAAAAAATTGTAAAAAATGAGGAAGAACTATTAAAGTAAAAATACATCCAGCTAAAGTAATTTTTAAAAAGTATGAAAGAGATAATTCTTCTGTTTGTTTCCTTATAAAGGAATATGAAATTCTAACAATAAAAAATAAAATTGTTAAAAGAATGCAAAAAAAACCATAATAATACGATAATAAAAAGAGAAATGAAAAAATAAAACCCAATTGAATTGCACTTCTGATAGTCCTTTTTTCATCAAATTTGAATAAAAAGAGAAAGTATAGTGGAATCCATTCAATTAAAGAAAGTAATATATGACCCTGAATTCTAAGATAATGATAAGGACAAAGTGAATATATTAAACCAGATATCATACTGACTAATTTGTTTTTAGTAAAATAATAAATAAGGAAATACATCGTAATAGCTGAAAGAGGATAACTTAAAAAGAGAATGATATTGTAAGCAGAAATTTCTCCAAATATTGATGTAAAAATAAAAAATAAATTATCTGTGAAATAATATGGTATTGAATTGCTGAAATCATAACCAAAGGGAGCTGCAATTATTTTACAGAATAGGTTTGAAATATTATCTTTCCATGCTTTCTTAAACCACCACATAAACCATACAGTCGAAGATGGATCGCCGTGACTACCTATAAAAATAGAGTTTAATTTAAAAATAAGAGGGTAAGTCCAAATGATGCTTATTATTAAAAAAAATATAAATATTAAAATTTCAGTTTTATATTTTTTAATCCAACTTTTTATATTCACTTTAATCTTTAATTAATGCACTACAAAAAAATTCCTATTATGATTTAAATTTTTATTAAATATAATTAAATAAAAAAGTTAGTTTTTTAAAATAAACCTTATTTGATTATAATGCTTATCAGAAAATACCTAACCTAAATGACAGATTATCTAAAATTTATAAATGTTGATTATAGCTACAATTTGTAATTAATCATAGATTTTTAAAATAGAAAAATATTTTATAATTTATAATAATTTAATATATAAAATCTATAAAAAATTGCAATTGTATCCCATAAAACTTCAAATATTGCTTTAAGACCTACACTTCTAAATTTCTTAGGTTTAAATACTAATTTTACAGGAGCATCAACAATCTTATATCCAAGTTTATGAATTATAAGTAAAAGTTCTAAGTCAAAAGCGAATCTTTTTACTAATATTTTTCCAAAAGCTTCTTTAAGTGGTTTAAATTTAAACATTTTTAATCCTGTTTGTGTATCTCTAACTGGTAAGTTAAACAGAATTAATATAAGAAAGTAATAAACATCACTCAGAATCTTTCTATACCACGGATAATCTACTTCCGAATCTGGATGCCTTTTAGAACCTATTACTACATCAGCATTTCTTTTTTTTAAATGCTTGAATAATATTCTCATTTGTTCTGGATGTAAATCTAAATCTGCATCCATAAAAACCACTAAATCACCATTAACGTGTTCAAAGCCACTTTTTATAGCAAATCCTTTACCCATATTTGTTTTACTACACCTAATTACTTTCACACAACTATTATTACCTTTTATTTTTTTTGCCTTTAGAAAAGTGTCATCTTCACTTCCATCATCAACCACCACAATCTCATACCTATTTCCCATTTCCTCAAATATTTTGATAGTCTCCTCTATAGTGTTTGAGATATTATCACTTTCATTATATGCAGGTATAATTACTGATATTTTCCCTTTAAAATTTTCCAATTTTCAATCCTTTAAAAAAATATTTACTACTTTCTTTAAGTTCGAATAAACTAAAGATTCCATGCTTTCTAAGATCAATCTTAATAGTTTTTTATATGACAGATGATTATCATATAATTAATTAGAAGTAAAATTATAATAACAATTATACACAAATTTTTTGAAAATTTTTCTATCCCTAAAATATTAATTTTGTTATTCTTAAAAATATTGTTATTGTATTATAATTTATTTATTATACAAGTGATTTCATTTTTCGACTACAACAATAAATTGAGTATAATATAATTTTAAAAAAAGAAAAAGGTAACTATTACCATAAAAGATGCATAAATTAAACTTTAATCTTAAATTCATCAAATAAAAAATGAAATTTTCAATAATAATACCTGTTAAACATATTACTAATGATCTCAGAGAGACAATTAACTATTGCAAAGAGGTCGATTATCCTGACTTTGAAATAATAGTTTTACCAGATAATAAAGTAAATAAAGAATTTAGTGAGGTTGAATTTATACCTACTGGAAATGTAACTCCTTCAAAAAAAAGAGATATTGGGGCTAAACATAGTTCAGGAGATATATTAGCATTCATTGATGGGGATGCATTCCCCAAAAAAGACTGGTTAAGAAATGCTTCTAAATATTTTAAAGATGATAATGTAGGAGCAGTCGGAGGTCCAGGGATTACTCCAGATAGTGATGGTTTTCTTCAAAAAGCTAGTGGTGAAGTTTATTCATCTTTATTAGGAGGTGGAAAATTTACATATAGATATATACCTCAGAAAAAAATAGAGATAGATGATTTTCCTTCAATGAATCTTTTGGTAAGAAAATCAGTTTTTGAAGAGATAGGTGGATTTAAAACTAACTTCTGGCCTGGTGAAGATACTGTTTTATGCTTGAACATAACTAAAAAATTAGGAAAAAAGATAATTTATGCTCCTGATGTAGTTGTTTATCATCATAGAAGACCTCTTTTTATACCACATTTACTTCAGGTATATAGTTATGCATTACATAGAGGTTATTTTGCAAAAAAATATCCACAAACATCACTTAGACCAATCTTTTTTATTCCAAGTCTCTTTGCTATTGGTTTAATAACAGGTTTTATATTATCCTTTTATAGTACAATTTTAAGAAATATTTACTTTTCTGTTTTAATATTTTATTTTTTATTAATACTTTTTACTACATTAAATATAAAAAACCTCAAAATGAAACTATTTGTTATAATAGGAATCATTTTAACCCATATTGTATATGGTTTTGGTTTTATAAGAGGATTAACTAGAGTGAGGTTTGAGCAGTAATGAAAATAATGATATCATTTCCTCCACTTAAGGGAGAGGGCTGCCCAATGTTGGGTCAGAATAGACAGTTTCAATGGTTCAACAATCCATCTTTTATTTATCCAATGGTACCTGCGTCAGCAGCAACATTATTAAAACAGAAAGGTCATAATGTTATATGGAATGATTGTATTGCAGAACAGTGGACTTATGAAAAATTCCTAAACTTTTATAGCAAGCAGAAACCTGACTTGATTTCGATCGAAACTAAGACTCCTGTAATTAAACAACACTGGAAGATAATAAATAAATTAAAAGAAATTCATCCCAAAGGACTAATTGTTTTAATGGGTGATCATGTGACTGCACTACCATTAGAGTCAATGCAAAACTGTCAAGTTGATTATGTAATAACAGGTGGAGATTATGATTTCTTATTAGATAAAGTAGTAGATTATATTGATGGAACCAATAATAAATTACCAAAAGGAGTATGGTATAGAGAGAATAAAAAGATAAAAAATACAGGAGTTTTTGAACTTAACAATGATTTGAATTCACTTCCTTTTATAGATAGGGATTTAACTAAGTGGCATCTTTATGGTGAGAGGTTGTATAAAAGAGAGCCATTTACTTATACAATGGTTGGTAGAGATTGTCCTTATGGAAAATGCACTTTCTGTTCATGGACTACTCTATATCCTAAATTTAGAACAAGGTCACCTGAAAATTTACTTGATGAGATTGGAATTCTCATCAAAAAATATAAGATAAGGGAAATATTTGATGACACTGGTACTTTTCCATCAGGTGCATGGCTGAAAAGGTTCTGCGAAGGTATGATAGAGCGAGGATATAACAAAAAAATAATTATTGATTGTAATTTTAGATTTGATTATCTAACAGAAAAAAGAGCAAAGATGATGAAAGAAGCAGGTTTCAGATTGATGAAATTAGGATTGGAATCTGCAAGTCAGAAAACCTTGGATAAGTTAAGAAAAAATAATACAGTTGACCAAATAAAAGAGGGTTGTAAGATTGCTAAAGATGCAGGATTGGATGTTCACTTAACTATAATGGTTGGTTATCCATGGGAGACTAAAGATGATGCTTTAAGAACACTAAAATTAGCACATGACTTGATGAAATCTGGTTTAGCAGATATGTTACAGTCAACTATAGTTATTCCTTATCCAGGCACACCCTTATATCAACAGGCAGTAGAAAATGAATGGTTTTTAGTAAAACCAGATGAATATGAAAAATTTGATATGACAACTCAGATTTTGAAAACAGTTGATATGTTACCTGATGAAGTGATGTCTATTTCTAAAAGTATATATAAATCCTTCTTAAATCCTAAATTTATTTTTGGACATTTAAAAAAACTAAAATCTTATGAAGATATCAAATATCTCTTAAGAGGAATAAAACCAGTAATTGGACACTTAAAAGATTTTTCAAGAAAAAAGACATAAATCTAATTTTATAAAAACCTATATTTTTGTTGTCATTCTGAAGAAGCACTAAAAAAAGTTAAATGAGATCCTTCGCTCCACTCAGGATGACAATAAAAAAGTTGTCATTCTGAACGAAGCGAAGCGGAGTGAAGAATCTCATTAAAAAGAATAAATTAACAAGGTATTAAATCTCTATTAAAAAATAAGAAATATCAAATGACTTTAGAACATGAACCGTTAATATCCATTGTTCTTTTAAATTACAATGGAAAAAAATATATAAAAAATTGTATCGAATCTATCAAAAATCAGAAATATAGCAATATTGAATTAATACTGGTAGATAATGCATCCACTGATGGTTCAGTGGTTGGTTTAAAAAAGCTTTACCCTGAAATCAAATTAATTATAAATAATCAAAATCTTGGAAGTGCAAAAGCAAATAATATAGGTGCAGAGTCTTCAAAAAGTGAATATCTCTTCTTTTTAAATATTGACACAAAATTAGATAGTTACTGTATTGATAATCTTGTGGAGACATTTAAATCAGACACTGAAATTGGAATCTGTGCATGTAAAGAACTATCATATAATGGTAAAACCCAGTGGAATTGTGGGATAGCAGTGGATATATTTGGATACAGTCTTCAAGGTGTACCTAAAAAGGTTTTTCATGCATCAAGTTCTTCCCTATTTATTAAAAAAGAATTGTTTAACAAGTTAAATGGATTTGATGAGAGCTATTTCATGTATAAGGATGATATCGATCTATGCTGGAGGGCTCAACTATTAGGTTATAAGGTCATAGGTGTTCCCTCAGCAATAGTTTTTCATGAATGGGGAGGTGTTAGTTTAAGTAATAGAGGAGAAAAGCTAAGGTCTGGTGCAGTAGAAAAAGAAAAATATATATTGAATATAAAAAAAAGATATCATGGAGAAGTAAACAGTATAAAAAATATATTGAAAAATTACAGTTTCTTTACACTTTTATGGATTTTACCATTTTACATACTAATAAACTTTTTTGAAATGATATTCTTTTTAATTATGGGAAAACCTATAGCTATATCTGAGGTTTATATTAAATCCTATTTTCATATTTGTAAAAATTTAAAACACCTGTTTAAAAGCAGAAAAGATATACAGAAACAAAGAGTGATAAGTGATTTTGAAATATTAAAAAGGATGCAGAAGACTATAGGAAAATTTTCTTCACTTAAACTTATAGGAGTACCCAAAATAGAATAACATCACCTTTATTAATATTGATTTTACATACAAGAATGACATAAAAAGATATTGAGTTTTGAAATAAAATTATGAAAATTTTTTCAAACTTTTTTGGAAATTATAAAAATAAATTTAAGAAATTTTTTCCTCTTTTAATAATATTTCTTTTAGGGCTTACTTCTCTTCTATGGTTTAAAAAAGATTTTTTAATATTATATACTGATATGGATATTCCTCTATTACCAAAATATAATCTATATACATCTTTTTTCTCCTTATCTATAAATCAACAACATATTTTTCCATTTTATATATTCTTTGCAATATTCGATTATGTTGGACTAAAACTTCATCAAATTGAAAAACTCTGGTTTTTAATCTGCTATATTTTAATTGGTTTCTCAATGTTTTATCTTATTAAAACCTTATTTAAGGATGAAAAAAATATCATTTCAATTGTTTCATCAACATTTTATATGTTTAATTTATACCTATTGCATATAATTCAACCTCCTTTAATACTACTATATGCTCTTGCTCCTTTGATTTTAGGATATTTTATAAAAGGATTAAATTATATTGATAATAAGAAAAAATCAAACTTTTATTTAATTTTGACCTGTATAGCAACTTTTTTTACAACAGCTTCAATTGCTAATCCCCCATTATATTCAATGATGTTTATTATACTTACCTCTTATTCAATATTTTTCTTTTTAACAAACAGAAAGAAAATAGTTAAAGGTTTTTTATATTATCTTAAATTTTTATTTTTTTATCTGATTTTAGAACTTCCAATAATAATTCTTCTCTATTTTACTTACAATTCACCAGTAAAAAAGTTAATGACTGGTAGAGAACTTGAGATAGAAACTTTTTCCTGGTCACATATCCAATCAAGTTTTTTAAACATATTCAGATTAATTGGACACTGGGGATGGTTTACAGATTATTCAGCTAAGCCATGGATTAGCTATGGTCCTATTTATTTTTCGAATAATTTTCTCATTGTTTTTACTTATATACTTACTTTCTTAGCTTTTCTTGCACTCTTTTTAAAACCCAAAAATAAAAATATAAGATATTTCACAATATTGGCTTTAATAGCTCTTTTTCTTTCCCATGGTTTACATGAACCAACTACAAAGCTATTCTCTATATTCTACAAATATATTCCATTTTTCTGGTTATATAGAGAACCATTTGCAAAATTTACATTACTTATAGCTTTTTCCTATTCAATTTTAATAGGTTATTCAGTAAATGTGTTAACAAATTTTATAAATAATTTTTTAAGAGAAAAGTTAATCAATAAAAGTATCCATAAAAAGATAAGAAATATAATACCAATCTTTTTCCCTCTAATAGTTATAATTGTAATAGTTATAACATCTTATCCATTAATAACTGGAAATATTACGCCTGACTCATCTGGTCATATTAAAATACCTGATTACTGGTTTGACATTTCCAAATTTGTAAGGGAAGTAGATTCAAAATTATTCTGGTTTCCTAAAGTTCCATTATATAGATTATATAAATGGGGATTTTCAGGTATGAGTTTAATAAGGTATATTGCACCTTTAAATAGTGTCAATGATTATGGTTCCATTTTCTTATATGATAATAAAATTGTAGAAAAATTAGAAAATGAGATTGGGGAATTGGATAAGAATGTAATTAGTAGACTTCTTTCAATTCTCAACGTGAAATATATAATTCAGAGAAATGACATTAGCCCCAAAATTGAAGGTACAATGCTCCCAGATATAAGTAGAGAAGCTCTTGAGAAAGCAACTAACATTGAATTTTATAAAAAATTTGGCCAATTGTATGTTTATGAAAACACCAAAAATTTACCCTATATTTTTCCCTCTCAAAGTTTTGATTATATATCAGGAGATATAGATAATGTAGAGGATTATTTTTTAATTCAGAAAAATGAAGATATAAATAAAACTTTCTTTTTATCCAATTCAATAGAAGATAAAAAGGGGGGAAATTCATATATTAAAGACTTAGAAAATATATATCTATACATAAAAACAAAGCAACCTTTAAAGAAATATCAAGCATTTTATGATGATAATGGTAATACCCCAGATATTATGCAAATAGATAAAGAATATACTATAAATGTAGAATTAAAAAATTTAGGAACAGTAGAATGGCCTAATGAAAGTATTAGTCCAGTATTTCTAAGCTATCACTGGTATGACATAGATTCAGGTGAAGTAGTTATATATGATGGAATCAGATCTAAACTACCAAAATCGGTCAAACCAAAAAAAGAGGTAAATGTTGAGACAAAAATAATTTCACCACCAAAACCAGGGAATTATATACTTGTATACGATTTAATTGATGAAGGTGTTGAATGGTTTTCAGAAGAAGGCGTTGTACCACTCATAAAACCAGTCAAAGTTGTATCTGAAATTAAAGATGAAGTTGAACCTCTAATTGTAGAAGAAAACAAATTAAAAAAGATATATCAAGATTATCCCCTCTTTAAAACAGAACTTGAAGAAGTCTTTTTCCAGAGAGAAGGAGAATATGAAGTTTATGCAAATGATGTATGGGAAAATGTAGTTAATTCCTTTCTTTTTAAAATAGATGATAGTAATTGGCAACAATTAAAAACGGAGGAATTGATAAAGCAAGATTCAAAATATATGATAGGTAATATAACAATTGATAAGGGTATTCATACTATAGCAATTAAAAATAGTAATCCAATTTCTTCAAGTTTAAAGTTTAAAAGAGGAGCAAATAGTTTTTTATTATTTCAAAAGGGACAAGAGCTGAAAAAGAATTTACCTAAGATTTCATATAAAAAAATAAATCCTACTAAGTATTTAATTAATATTGAAAATGCACAAGATCCTTTCTATTTAGTTCAACTTGAAAATTATGATCCCTATTGGAGTGCTAAAATAGATAAAAACAAGATAAAAGAACATGAAAAAATCTTTGGTTATGCAAATTCCTGGTATATAAATAAAAATGGTAATTATAATGTAGTTATAGAATATACTCCACAAAAATATTTCTATTTTAGCCTTTTTATATCTCTCACATTTTTACTAATTTTAATAATCTATTTATTTTATTTGAAAAATAAAATAAGAAGTTTAAATAGAGAAAAAATTTAAAAATGGAAAAGATTAAAAGTAAAGTTGATAGAAACTGGACATATAAATTACTAAATATTAAATATATATTTTTTATATTGATTTATTTGATATTCATAATTTCAATAATACTGAGTATATCAATTAACACAGGTAAAATACCTTTTATTTTGGCAATTCTTTTTATTATTTACTATTTGATATTTAAAATTGAATTTAAGTTAGCTTTCTCCTTTTGTTTGCTCATGTTATTATCCTTACCATT
>Ga0209979_1004255_pt1 | contig 11954 bp, 11 predicted proteins | sample AnhtaG_FD_183114 | JGI IMG/M metagenome (GOLD analysis project Ga0209979, IMG submission 183114) | Deep subsurface microbial communities from Anholt, Denmark to uncover new lineages of life (NeLLi) - Anholt_01485 metaG (SPAdes) (version 2) | ecosystem: Environmental > Aquatic > Marine > Oceanic...
ATTCTGATTGAACACGGATTGCGCGGATGACGCGGATGCGCACGGATAATAAATAAATCCGTGAAGATCCGTCTAATCCGTGCCATCCGTGTTCGAATTTGATGAAATTGGAGAGCCGAGGAAGGGATGGGGGCTGGAATAAGTGTATTATTAACCGCAGATGAACGCGGATGAACGCAGATTTATGGCAGCTGCGGCTTATTTAATTAAATGACCTTGAAAATATATTTCGGGTGGCTCCGGCACTTACCAGCATAACATCTAATTTCACATCCCCCAGACCACCGATTCAATCGAAAAGTGCCTGCCCCCCCACATCACAAGACCGGGCGGAGTCAGATCAGGACGGGCACCCAGGCAAAGTGACGCGAGAAGGGGCAGCAGGAGAGCTGAAGAAGGGAGGGGGCTTGCCCATTTAAATAATCTTAAAGATATATTTCAAGTGGCTCCGGCACTTACCTTTATAACATCTAATTTCACAGTCCCCAAACCGCCGATTCATTAATGCATTGAAATCATTATGGAAAAGAAGAGGATGATTTTAATTGCATTTAATATCAAAGTCAGTGAAATTCATGCTTTTAAAACTATCACCTATTGAACATCCTATTGTAATTCCGATCAAAGCCCCTGCGATTGCATCAGATAGCCAATGAATACTGATTGATACACCAAATGCGATAAATACAGCGTAAATTAATGATACATATTTTATTAGCTTATTTTCAGGAAATAATTTGATCAGGAGAAATGCCAACGCAAAAGCTGCTGATGTGTGTCCTGAAGGCCATCCATCAAAAATTCCTCTCTCAAGGAATCCAAATTTAAAATCTGTACTATAATTTTGCATATTTATTTTTGAAAAAGGTTCGGGTCCAAGTCTCCCTGTTATGGCTTTGTAGAATGAGGTAAAAAATAAACTAATGAGAGTGGATTGTCCGATAATTAGAGATAAATTCTTTAAATTATTACTTTTTTTTTTGGTCCCTTTTACATACAACACAGCAGGCAATAGAACAGGAAGCAATCCACCTATAATCACTGCTGGAAAAAAAATGTACTGCACTAAACGATGATTAATAAAAAATGTGTAATAAATCCAGTCGATATTACTTATTACGAATACATATGTGATAAGTACTGCAAAAATATGTAAAAGGAAATTAAATTTCCAAATACTATGTAGAATATTAGAAAATAAATTAAAAAATAAAAGATGCAGATTTTTGTATAATAATTTTGTAATCATAATGGAAATAAATATATTATATGTTGAGTCTCCAAATAGTAAAATTAAGAATTGCTGCGAAGGTTACCCATAATAAATATGGTATAAGCAGATAAGATGATTTCTTATTGATTTTCCAAAACTGGTAAATTGTTAGCAATATAGCTAACCAAAGAATCATAATTTCAAATAAGGCATATGAAATGTTTTGAAGGCTGAAAAACAGAAATGACCAAATGATATTTAATATAAGTTGAAAACTGAAAATTGCCATGCCAATTTTTACTGCTTTATCATTTAAATTTTCTATTAATATCAGATATAAAGATATGCCCATTAGAGTAAATAATAAAATCCAAACCGGAGCAAAAATCCAGTTCGGGGGGCTAAAATATGGTTTTTGAAGAGTTTCATACCACACTGGGATGGAAGGTGCAGTAAATATCGATCCCATAACTCCAGCTAACTGGCAAATACTAATTGAAAAAATTAATTTTATCAATTTTTCAACTTTCATTTATGACCCCCTAATTTATTTTTGTTCTTTCATTATTTATAATCATCCCTAGTTTTATTTTTTCAACTGGATTAAGTTCTTTTGAAGATTCACATAATAAAGCACCTGTCAGCCCCCTCACCACAAAGATATGCGAAGCAGATCATGTCGGGCACCCAACAAGAGTGAAGGTGTGATTTCCACATAAAGCATTCATTAAAATATACGTCAACGACCCCGGACCAAAACAGGATTGCAGGTTTCACAGATTGAAGGATGTTAAATTTCTAGCACAGAGTGGACATGAAGGTATTATTGACCTCTGCTGCGCTATTTAGCCCAAATAGCTCCGTTCAAATCCTGACAAGTCGAGTAGTCAAACAACAATCAGCGGCAATAAATAGGTTACAACAGACTTTATTCTCTTATTAATAGATATGCCAGCACAACATACCATATCTGTAAAGTATAAACAAAAATCCTTTGAAATAGTCCCATCAATTCAATTCCATTCATAATCACAATGGCAGATAAAACACCAAAAATAAAAATTATAAGGACAGAAATAAAGGTATAAAGTCTAAATGATTTCCACTGTTTTTCTCTGTAAAGACCTGTTCCAATCATCAGTAAAGTCGGAAATACCAATATGGCGCTAATTCCTACAAGAACCAAATGCATTGTTCCAGGAAATGTTACTTCTCCGCCAATAGTATCTTGAGGGAAAATAGTCCCTGTAAAAGTGGTAAATATCCCTATAATCGCAAGTAATAATCCTCCTAGAAATATCAATTTATTCTGTTTATATCGATAATGTGACATTATTCCAATTCCAAAAGCCACACCCATTAGAGATGAAATAAGTAGAAGAATTGAACCCAATAGGTAAGTATCATGTGTACCTGCTTTTGTCAGATCACTTACAGAATTTGTGATATAACTGTAATTTGGTGTCACTATACCACCAATAATGTCATTTAACAGATATGCAATAGGGCCGAAAATACCCCCGTAATAGAGAAGTTTCTTATCCACTCTAGAATCCCCCTTATTTCAATTCAATTTACGAATTTATTTCTATTTTTATGCAAATACCACATCCCCCACAGACCATAAATTGCAATTAAAGGAAGAATTATTGAATATGAAACATATTTATCCGGATTTAGGTTTAAGGCAGTTCTACCAATAAAGATTGTGGACAAACTAACAATTGGCCAATAAACAGTAATTGCTAATGCTCCAAACATTGAGTAAAAACCCCAAGATTTTCTTTTTAATAATCCAATTATTCCAATTAATAATAGAGGAAGATAAATTATTGTATCCCCGAATGCAAATCCTTTAGCCCAGGCTACACCAACTTCACTGACTTCTTCTACGGATTCTTGTAATCCAAGTGATACTGTTAAATCATAATTGATCAAAGAAAATGTTTGACCTATTAGAAGCATTATTGTAAGTAATATACCGAGACTGATAAGAATCCAAAAACCAATGTTTCTTGTTTCATTCATATTATTATCTCCCATCCTTGTGTTTGCTTAACGTTCTATATATATACGACGTTGACCGAAAGCCAATGTAGTAAAAACATCAGGTGCGCAAGTGCCAGTTATTCATGTTCTAATGTTTTAATTCCTAATGTATAAATACCTATGATCATCAAAACTGTCTCAAACACGCTGATAATTTTGATATCTGGTTTTATAAATTTAGCACCCAAAAACCGCAAGAATAATCGAAAAGCGCCTGCCACCCCCTCCCCACAAGGCCGGGCGGAGCCGATCAAAACAGGCACCCGGGCAAAGTGAAGCGAGAAGGGGCGGCAGGAGAGTGGAAGAAGTGAGGGGGGCTGGAAATCATTTCAATAATAACCCCAGAAAGACGCAGATCATAATTATCCCAATTACTGTTCCAGGATCCTTTTGGATAAAACATTTATGCATCCCATCCAAATATCATGTAAGGTGGTTACAATGGACGAACTCAATGAACAATCAGAAACAGGTTGCTGCCCCAGATTCAATCCTGAACCGTGGGATGGGAAAGAAATTACGTTTAAGGACAAGTTGTTCCTCAAAGACCATGTTAGAAGTATATTCCATATCCCTCTGAACTTCGGGAAGGTCATGACGAGAAATATGGAAAAAATAGAAAACACAGGCACTCTTGATCCAGACCCTCTCGTACTTTCAGACGAAAACTCACTATGGGGATCAGATGTGTATATAGCTGTAAATGGGGAGATACCTGGAGAAAAAATGGAAAAAATATCTGGCACCTTTCTGACAAAAGTCTTTGAAGGACCCTACAAGAGTATGGAAAATTGGACGAAAGAGATGGAAAACTATGTACAGATAAAAGGGAAGGAACTTAAAAAGATGTATTTCTTTTACACAACATGCCCGAAATGCGCAAAATTCTATGGCAAGAATTATGTTGTGATCCTTGCTGAAGTCTAGTTCGTACAAATGGGAGGGGGATCTGCTAACAAGTCAATCAAAAGGACGCTTCGTAGCAAAGTCAATCATTAATTTATGGTGCGTGGTTAGCGCCATTTATTATCAGCGTTACCAATTCAGAAATAACGGAGAGGAATCTTGCATATAAGACCTACAAAAGAATCAGATTTGCCTGATATATTACTTGTAGAAAAAGCTGCTTTCGGTAATGAAAATGGCCAAAAGATAGCAGATCTTGTAGAGGGTTTACTTGGTGATCCAAGTGCAAAGCCAATATTATCCCTTATCGCACTCAAAGATAATCAGGCCATTGGGCACATCCTATTCACAAAGGCACAAATAATTGATTCAAATCATTCAATCTCAGCAGTAATCCTAGCCCCACTTGCTGTTACTCCTGCTGCTCAATCACAAGGTGTTGGTGGTCAGCTTATTAATGAAGGTCTGAAGCACTTGTCGGAATCAGGTGTTGATCTGGTATTTGTCCTCGGGCACCCAGAATATTACCCACGGCATGGCTTTAAAACAGCAGCTATTCTTGGTTTTGATGCACCTTATCCAATTCCAGAAGAGCATGCGGATGCATGGATGGTTCAAGAACTTCGCTCCGGTGTTATCGGTAGCGTAAGTGGTAAGGTCCAATGTTCTGATGTGCTAAATCAACCAGAGCATTGGCATGAATAAGCAAATAAATGCTAACAATGCCCATAAACGTGGACTTGCGAGGCCCCCCATTCATCTATGTGGAACCATAAAAGCGCCTGCCACCCCCCACACCACAAGAGCGGGCGGAGTCAGATCAGGACGGGCACCCTGTAAAGTGAAGACGAAGGGGCGGTAGGGCACAGTTCCAAAATCCAGTTATGCAGTAAAAAGTAACGACATCTCCACATTAAATAAATATTTATTTATTATCTAAGATAATATTATCACTTCCGTGATAAAAAATGGTGACAATAAATTGTAATTTCAATAATTTTTCCGAAATCCCAATCTTACAAAATGTTTTCAGTGATTTTGACAATGATTATGAATATACTGAACATGAAATTTTCCGTAAGAAAAATTCACCGGAATGTCCTGAATGTGGCAATCAAATGGTTCATAATGGTGCTAATCAATACACCAAAAAAGGTCTTGGCACCATAAAAATCGGTAAATATCAATGTAAATCATGTGATAAAAACCTCGACGAAGATCGAAGTGCTATAGAACATATCAAAACCTTATTTTTCGATCTACTTGGAGAACTTTTTCAACAGCTCAGATTAAATCATGTCGGCTATGAGGCTATTTCACAGATTACACAAATTATTTTCCCTCAATCAAAAAGTACTGTTTTCAGAAAATTTAATATTGGAATGGAAACTATAGAAATACCTCCTTTAGAGAACGTTTTGATAGTACACTACGATGAGCAGTTTCCAAAGCAAGGACGATCTCAGAAATACCGCCTAACCATATTAGATGCCAATACCAAAAGACCGTTAGCTGATGAACTATTTGATAAAAAAGATTCAAAAACGATAAAACAATTTTTATTAGCGAATTTTGATACCTCAAAACCTATATTCATCGTAACTGATTTTTACGCAAGTTATCCTTCCATATTAAAAGAGGTATTTGGAGACAACTTGATACATCAATATTGCCTGTTACATTTGAACAAGCTTATTGTTAATGATTTTTCTAAAAATACAACCATTGCACAGGAATTGCTAAAATATAGATTGTTGAACATTTTCTATAATCGTGAGAAAGAAATTGAGATGCTTCGCAAGCTAGAATTAGAAGAAAAACAAATTATACAAGATGAAGAAGCCTACAAGTCGTGGATTAAAAAAGCAAAAAAAGGTTTCTACGAATTCCTACATGAATTAGAACTATCTCGCAGAAGAAAAAAAGAAAATCTCGAAATGAATAATCTTGATAAAACAGGAGAGAATTTCATTCAACTGATGTATGAAATCAATTCATTTGATGAAAATATACAGAAACGATTGAGAATGATCAGCAAACACTGGATGAATCTTACTGCATTTCACTATCTAGAGGGAGCTCCTGCTACAAATAACGCTATCGAGAACTATTACTCAACAAGCCTCAAAACACATCAGAAAAAACAATTCAGAACAGATAGGGGAATTCGTTTTCAGATTAAACTTTCTTCAATGAAAAGAGCAGGGATGTTTGAAGGGGAAAAACCAACGATATTAGAAATGTTTAAAATGATTAGACCTTTTGGAATTCATTGACAAGTTTCAATGAATATTATTTCTGAAGAGCTGAAGCTATCGAGGTTTAGGTATTATATGTTGAACTTATTGCAGTTTTTCTATTTTGAGCCAAAAATTAACTGACTTTAAGTCGATCATGGGCTAATGATGATTCAGTTTTTTAGCAGATTGGTTAGTATATTTTAGGAAAAAAGTGGAAATAACTAGATTATAGGATAGTGCCGGGCGGTAGAAGAGCGAAGAAAGAATGGGGGCTTTTCCATTTGAATTACCTTAAAAATATATTTCTGGTGGCTCCGGCACTTACCGGCATAACATACAACTTCATTCCCAAGATCGCGGGAATAATCGAAATCTACCCTTCTTTTGGAAGAAAAATCAAATCTATTAAAAAATAAAAAAAATAAATGACTTATAATCCTGCTCGTTGAACAATTATGTCAGCCACTTGTTTTGCACTTTTAAACGGAAAGTCGCTCTCTTTGAGCAGTTTTCCAGCTTCGCCGGCAGTTACTTTAACGTCACCTGACTGGCATGTGGTATTAGCTCCTTCCGGAAATGCAGCCAAGAGATCTGCAGGTGTTTTTATTGGGAAATTCGCATCTTTTAGCCCCCCCACGATCTGGGCATGTATTTCTTCTTTGACACTCATACTTTCACTCCCTATTATATTCTTCAAATTCCGCTTTATATTGCAGATTATTTATTGTTTCAATAGGATGTAATTTGCAATTAAAATACAAGAACTTAATTTTAGAAACAAAGTTACTTTGAACTGTAGAATTTAAATTATATTTCAGTCAAATCTTTTTTTTTTGAAAACGTATAGCTTGACTTTGTCAGATTGACATTCATCCCATAAGTATCATTTGTCGATTCTCCTTCAACTGTTAAAACATTTATATAGCTAAATGCCGATAATCTCTTTTCGAGGGGATATTGCATGAATTCATTTGATCTATGCGTTATAGATTTAGAAGAATCATTCGATAAGTTGAAGAAATTTCAAAATAAATTCAAACCAACTATCAGCACAAAGACACGTAACATTGAACAACAGTCACTTCAATATCTTCAAGGAATTTTACTTGAGAAGGGGCGTGGTAACATGACCAATTATGCCAAACAAGTACCTGATACCAACAATCAAGTGCTTCAGAATTTCATCTCAGATTCGCCTTGGGATGAAAAACCTGTAATCGATAAACTCCAGAAAGAAGTGATACAGCTAATCGCCGATAAACACAATGGCTCACTTCACATTGATGAGTCAGCATTCAAAAAATCAGGAAAGAATTCCGTTGGAGTCAAACGACAATATTGCGGCCGTTTGGGGAAAGTTGATAATTGTCAAGTTGGTGTTTATCTGGGATATACCAATGGAACATATCGGACCTTAATGGACGAACGCCTATACCTTCCTGAAGACTGGGCTGATGATCCTGTCCGCCGTAGCAAGTGTGGTGTACCAGAAGATGTTATTTTCAAAACTAAAGCTGAACTAGGTCTGGAAATGATATTGGATGCCAGGGATCGAGGTGTTCCATTCGGCTGGATCGGAATGGATTGTTTTTATGGAGAACAGCCATGGCTACGCGATAACATTGATAATAGCGGAATGATCTACATGGCCGACATTCCATGTGATACGCGTGTATGGTTGACAATACCGAAAACCGAAATTCCAAAGAAAAAAGGAAATCGTGGTCGAAATCCTACACGTGAACGCATAGCTGTCGGTGAACCTGACCCGATCGAAGTGCAGAAATTGGCTAACCAGCTCGATCCATTTGAGTATCACCATGTTTTTCTTAGAGATACTGAACGAAAGGAACTGTGGTGCCAGATGGCATGTCTTAGGTTATATCCGGTTCAGGATGAACTGCCTGGAAAGGAAACCTGGCTGATTATCCGAAAGGATGATGGTGAAAATAAGACGAAATATCAGCTTTCAAATGCACCGATCAATACAAGTATTGAGCGACTTGGCCAGATGTCTTGCAGTCGATATTGGATTGAACGGGCTCTGCAAGATGCTAAAGGTAATGCAAAAATGGCTGATTATCAGGTCAGAGGTTGGACCGGATGGCATCACCATATGGTAATGGTATTGTTGGCGATGCTGTTTATTTTGGAATTGCAGATTGAATGGGGTGAAAAAGCACATAGAATATCGGTGATGGATGTTAAAGAGATTCTTGAAGTGATATTGCCAAAAAATGATATTACTGATGAAGAAATACTGGCGGTTATCAGGCAAAAACATAAGGACCGTTTGTCAGCAAGAAAATCACATCATCGGCAAAGTGGAAAACGAAGATAAATCTGTTTGATAATGGCGTTATTGTAGCTTGATGTAGTGATAACTATGTCTTGCTGATGATCATAAAAAAAATGGGGTGATAATAACCGGTTAAAGAAGGAATTGTGGTGTAATTTTCCTCCAAAATAGGATGTGATGTGATAATAAAATGAAAATTCAGAAGGATTAAATATTAATTTAACAAAGTCAAGATAGATATACGGTCCTGATATAACAATCAGATTAGCACCCAAAGACCACCAGAATAATCGAAAAGCGCCCCCACACACCACAAGAGCAGTCGCAGCAGATCGGGAGGGGTCCCCAGGCAAAGTGAAGCGAGAAGGGGCAGCAGGAAAACGTAAGAATTGAAGAGGGTAAATTGCATTTCAATGGTTATACAAATCCACAAGGTTGGCTGCCACCTTGCTACCTATCGGTAGTGGTGGCAGGGTCAGCTATTCATGGCCACACCCTCAACCGCCAGAATAATCGAAAAGCGCCTGCCTCCCCCCCACAACAAGAGCAGGCGGAGTCAAATCAGGACGAGCACCCTGTAATTGCAGACAATTAGGCGGCAATGTAAGCATCTTGGTAAGGCTGTTTGCACTTGAAATGAAGGACTTCTCCATAAAATTAGTTCCGTTATAAAGTTTCTAATTATATGAATTGACCGCCAGATCAATCGAAAAGCGCCTGCCAGCCCCCCACACCACAAGACCAAGCTGAGTAAGATCAGGACGGGCACCCGGGTAAAGTGAAGGCGAAAGGGGGCGAGCAATCCTGACCGGAATGCCCTCTATTACGCCCCTTATCTAAAAAAAAGAATTAGAAACCGGTAATGATCAAGCGTTTCATTTCGAATCCATCATCTCAAGAGAGATTCTCTTTAAGGCAACATCAATATCCAAAACCTTAACAGTCACAGTATCGCCAACAGAAACTATATCATTGGGATCTTTTACAAAACTGTTACTTAATTTTGAAATATGGATCAGTCCGTCCTGATGTACACCGATATCAACAAAAGCACCGAAATTCGTCACATTGGTTACATTGCCTTCAAGTATCATGTCCTCTGTCAGATCCTCCAGATCATTGATCTCTGTAGAAAATTCCACGCTTTTAAACTCTTTTCTAGGATCAATACCCGGCTTTTTCAATTCATCTAATATATCTGTCAATGTGGGAATTCCAAAATCTTCTGTTACATATTTTTCAATATCGATCAATGATATTAATTTCTCATTCCCAATTATCTGATCGAGGCTGACCCTCCTGTCGTTAGCTATTTTTTCAACAATATGGTATGTCTCAGGATGGATCGCAGAATTATCAAGCGGGTTAGAACTGCTACGTATTCTTAAAAAACCGGCACATTGCTCAAATGTTCTTGGACCCAGTTTAGACACCTTATTGACCTCCTTTCTGCTCTTAAAAGATCCGTGTTCACTCCTATATCGTACGATATTCTCAGCAATTGCTCTTCCAATACCTGATACATATGACAGCAATTCAACTGAGGCAGTATTGAGCTCGACCCCCACATAGTTAACACAGGATTCAACTGTCATATCAAGGAATCTCTTTAATTCTTTCTGGTCAACATCATGCTGGTACTGGCCCACACCTATTGATTTTGGATCGATTTTAACTAATTCCGCAAGTGGGTCCTGGAGTCTTCTGGCAATACTTATGGCACCCCTGACCGTAACGTCCAGATCAGGGAATTCCTTAATGGCATTCTCAGACGCAGAATAGACCGACGCCCCTGCCTCACTGACCACAACAGATCGTACGTTGAGGTTGTGCCTCTTTATAACATCCCTTACAAAAATATCGGTTTCCTTGGAAGCAGTGCCATTTCCAATCGAGATGAGCTCGACTTTATATTGTTCAATAAGATCCAGGAAAATTCTTTCTGCCTCATCCTCTCTTTTCTGAGGTGCGTGGGGAAAGATTGCGTTAAATTTCTTAAAATCACCTTTTTGGTCAATTACAACAACCTTACATCCTGATCTGTAACCAGGGTCTATACCCATTATTATCCTGCCACCAGCAGGAGGGGATAGAAGCAGATTTCTCAGGTTCTTTGAAAATACCTTTATGGCCTCTTTTTCAGCTCCCTCCATCTTGAGGTTGAATACCTCTTTTTCAATGGAAGGGGATATCAGTCTTTTAAAACTATCTTTTACTGAAACCTTTAGCTCTATGTTGAATAAAAAGTCATTACTTTTGACAATCTCTGACTCAATCAGACCTATTATGTGCTTTTCATCCACCTCAATCTTCCAGGTGAGTACATCTTCTGATGATCCCCGTCTGATTGCAAGCATCCTATGTGATGGTGATCTTTGTATTAATTCCGAAAATTCATAATAGTTCTGGAACTTGGATTGTTTTTCAATCCAGTCTTTCTTTGCTTTTGAACATATGCGACCCCAATTCTTCGCATTATTCCTAACCAATCTTCGAATAAACTCGTTGTTTGATATCTTCTCAGCAATGATATCCAGAGCACCGGTCAGGGCATCTTCGTATGTGTGTACTCCTTTTTTTGGATCAATATATTTTGAGACGATTGATTTTTTTGTCCCTGTTATATTGTGCTGAAGGTATATCAGATCAGCAAGCGGCCCAAGACCCTTTTCTTTTGCAATAGTAGCCCTTGTCCTTTTTTTGGGCTTGAAAGGGAGATATATGTCCTCAAGTATGTTTTTATCAGTACAGTCAAGGATCTTTTGTTTAAGTCCTGTGGTTAGCTTATCCTGACCCTCAATTGTTTTTAAAATGGTTTCTTTTCTTTTTTCAAGTTCATTGTAATATTCAAGTTTTTCAGATATGGAGCGTATATCAGTCTCATCCAGGCCGTTAGTCTTCTCTTTTCGGTACCGTGCAATAAAAGGTATAGTTGCCCCATCTTCAAACAGTTCAACTGTATTTTTAACTGAAAGATCATTTAATTCAAGGTCTTTTGCGATATTACTGATAATAAATTGTTTACTCATCCGGCGCCTATCCTGTATAAAATAAATAGTGTTTTTCAAAAAATTCCGTGATTTCTCAATCTTCAACTGTGGATGTTCTTTCATCCATGCGTTACCTGTTTTTATAGATTATTATTTCCATAGAGGTCCGGGTACTGATTTGCATGGATTACCACAAAAAGCAGGTGCAATCCCGCACACCGCAAGGACGCTGGGTGGAGTAAGATCAGAACGGGCAC
>Ga0209979_1004256_pt1 | contig 11950 bp, 9 predicted proteins | sample AnhtaG_FD_183114 | JGI IMG/M metagenome (GOLD analysis project Ga0209979, IMG submission 183114) | Deep subsurface microbial communities from Anholt, Denmark to uncover new lineages of life (NeLLi) - Anholt_01485 metaG (SPAdes) (version 2) | ecosystem: Environmental > Aquatic > Marine > Oceanic >...
TGGATATCAAACCGCAATATGGCATAGTCGACGCGTGCAGCCAGAATGGCGACATTGACAGCACCAGGCTGCAGAGTTGCATGACTCATCACGAGTCCGGCGTATTCATCTTGGCAGAGCCCGGCGATCCACACGCGTCCCACAGAATAGGTGCCTCGCAGGTAAGGCAGATCCTGCATCACCTGAGGTCGATGTATCCGTGCGTAATCGTGGATACTCCGCACACGTTCGATGCTAAAACCCTGGCGATCTTTGAAGTTGCCGACACGATCGCTGTTGTAGTAGTACCAAACGTCTCCTCGATCAGGGCGACGAAGAAATCTCTAATGGTGCTCAAAGACCTGGGTTACAACCCCGAGAAACTAAAAGTTGTCGTCAACAGGGTGTCCAGAAAAGATCGTATTAAGCTATCTGAGCTTGAGGAGGCTCTCGACTATCCCGTTTATTGGAGTATCCCCAACAACTACAAAGCCGTTGTGGAGGCTATCAACACGGGTAAACCGCTTGTTGGGGCAAAGCAGCTGTCAAACGTGGGCAAGAGCATCCTGCAGTTCGCGCAAGCCCTGGCTGGTCCGGATGATGGCAAAAGCGACTCAGAGTGAGGGCAGCTTAGCATTGAGGCATGACAATCGAATACATGGTCACAGAAACTTGATGACAACCAGAAAAGAGGTAGAAAGGTGATGCAACACGTCGACCATAACACGTATCACGATAGTCGGGATAGCTTTCTGGAGCTGAAGAACCGTCTGCACAAGAAACTGATCGACAGGCTGGATCTGGCAGCGGTGGCGAATCTCCACCACGGCATTCTTCACGACCAGATCCGGGAAGTGACGGAAGTGCTGGTCAGGGAAGAGCAAGTGGTTCTCAGTCAGGAGAGTCTGGAGCGCCTTATCACGGAAATACAAAACGAAACCCTGGGCCTGGGTCCAATAGAGCCGTATATGCATGACCTGGAAGTGTCCGATGTGCTGGTGAACACTCACAAGCAGGTGTATGTCGAAAAGAATGGTAAACTGGAATTGACTGAGACCAGATTCAAGGACGACAGCCATCTGATGCTGATCATCGATCGCATCCTGACCAAGGTGGGCAGAAGGGTTGATGAAGCCTCTCCCATGGTTGATGCTAGGTTGCTTGACGGCTCGCGAGTCAATGCCATCATTCCTCCTCTGGCGCTGGACGGACCCATACTTTCGATCCGAAAGTTCAGAGCCGACGTCCTGAGCATGGACGATCTTATTAGGGGCAATTGCCTGAACTCAGCCATGGTGCAGTTTTTGAAGGCCGCCGTCGCCACGCGGCTGAATATATTGATCTCGGGAGGCACAGGAGCCGGCAAAACCACCCTTCTGAACATTCTCTCCGGCTACATCTCGTCCGCGGAGCGAATAGTGACAATTGAGGATTCGGCCGAGTTGAAGCTCCAACAGCCGCATGTCGTGCGATTGGAGACCAGGCCTGCCAATATCGAAAGCCGAGGCATGGTCACCCAGAGGGATTTGGTCCGTAACGCCTTAAGAATGAGGCCCAACCGGATCATTATTGGTGAGGTACGAGGCCCCGAGATATATGACATGCTGCAGGCGATGAACACCGGTCACGATGGCTCCATTACTACGGTGCACGCCAATAGCCCCAGGGATGTGTTGCTGAGATTGGAGACTTTGATGCTCCTGTCCGGGGTGGACATTCCCGAGCGCGCCATCCGCGAAATGGTAAGCGCCTCCATCGATATCGTCGTGCAGATCAACCGTTACAGCGACGGCACCCGGAAAGTAGCGAGCATTTCGGAGCTGGTGGGAATGGAGCAAAACACCATTACCATGCAGGAAGTGTTCGTCTTTGAGAAAGCCGGTGTGGGTGAATTCGGTGAGACTCTCGGCAACTTCAGGCCGACGGGGATTCGTCCCCAATCCCTCAGCCGGATTGAGATTTCCGGCATTCATCTGCCGCCCCAGATGTTCAAGGAGGGCTAGGAGGTAATTCCATGCTCTATCAGATTGCCATCTTGATCTTCGCCGCGGTCTTCTTCAGCACAATTGCGGTGTATCTCATTCTCAGGAATCGGTTGGGGAAAGAGAACCGGGACGTCAAGAAAAGGCTGGAGGGCCTGTCCTCGGATTCTGCTGAGGATGCTGATTTCATTTATTCCATCTTGCGCGACAACAAACTCAGCAAGATTCCAATGTTGGACCGGATCCTCTCAAAGCTCAAAATCTCAAGGAACCTTCAACGGCTCATAGATCAAACCGGGGTAGCCATGAACGCGGGCACGGTTGTGCTGGCCATGCTGTCACTGGGAGGCTTCTTGTCGCTGTCAGTCTACTATGTATCTCACAACACTCCGGCTGCATTCCTGGCCGGGGTGGTCGGAGTGTGTTTGCCTTACCTCTATCTTTTGCACAAAAGGACGAAGAGGATCGAGCAATTCGAGACCCTCCTGCCTGATGCTATCGACATGGTTACTGACGCCCTGAAAGCCGGCTTCTCGTTTGAGGCTGCTATGAGACTGGTGGCTCAGGAGATGCCCGATCCAATCGCCATTGAATTCGCGATTACCTTTGAAGAGCAAAACCTGGGAGTCGGATTCCCTGAAGCTCTGGCCAATCTGCGGCAGCGCGTGCCAAGTTATGATCTCGATCTCTTCATTACAGCTCTCATGATTCATAAACAGACCGGCGGAAACCTGGCTGAGGTGCTGGGACAGACCGGGCACACTATCCGTGAGAGGCTTAGGTTCATGAGAGAGGTCAGAACCAAGACCTCGCACAGTAGGTTGTCAGGTTATATACTGGTCTTTCTCCCCATAGTAGTGATCGTGGCAGTGCTCGTGCTCAATCCCGACTACTTTATGACCCTCATCAGAGAAAAAACGGGAAATTACCTACTGGGTGCCGCTGTCGCCTTGCAGATACTCGGAATATGGATCATAAGGCGAATAGTCGACATTAAGGTTTAGGAGATAACATGTATATCTACTTAATAGCGGGTCTGGCTTTTGTCTCTGTTTTTCTGATTTCCTTTGTGATTGTATACTTCATCATTTCACGGAATGACCCGGTGAAGCAGCGGCTGCATGGGCTGGCGGCGGGAAATGAAGACGGCAACCTGTATACAAAGAGAAGGATCTCACTTATTAAGAAAACCCTGTGGTTCTTTAGGTCTGATACGGCAGAATCGTCAGATACCAGGCGGTGGCTGGCCCAGGCCGGGTATTACAACCCGCAGGCCGTCTACGACTATTATGGGATCAGGGTAGGCGGCGCCATACTAATGGGCGCCCTGGCAGCAGTATTGGGTCTGCACTTCCGAATTGAACTGCATCAGCTTCTACTAATTACGGCGGCCGGGTTGCTGGTGGGCAGTTACGTTCCCAAACTCCGGGTGGGCGGTAAGATCCGCCGCCGAGCGGAGGAAATCAGACGCGCCGTACCGAACATGCTGGATCTGATGGTGGTTTGCGTTGAAGCCGGACTAAGTCTGACGGCTTCTATCCAGAAGCTTGCCAATGAGACCAAGATCAGCTGCGTACCTCTCAGCAACGAACTTCACATCCTCACGCGCGAGATTCTGATAGGGAAAACAAAGGGAGAAGCATTTAGAAACCTGGCCGATAGAACCGGGGTGGAGGAGCTAAGGTCCTTAGCGGTGACGTTGATCCAGACGGACAAACTGGGCACCAGTGTCTCGAAATCGCTGAAGGTCCTGGCAGATTCTATGAGATTCAAACGCCGGCAGAGGGCTGAAGAACAGGCTAACAAAGCGTCCGTGAAGCTGGTTTTTCCGTTGGTATTTTTAATCTTTCCGGAACTGCTCGTAGTACTGGTCGGCCCCGCCATTATCACCCTCACAAAAGTACTTGGAGATGTCGCGCGCTAACCATAAGAACAAGGAGAAGCCAAAATGGAAACGAGTACCTTAATCCTCATCATCCTAGCCGTTGTCCTGGGCATACTCTACTTTGCCAGACGGAACGCTAGGACGAAAAAGGGCACTCAGACCCGAAGACGTTGGTGACCCGGTGTGTGGTCCGGATGCCCTGGGTAGCTCGGTTCTGCTGTGACCCGGAAGATGCTGCTGCCTGGGACATAGGATGACTGGGACCATCAACGTACGAAGATTCAATTATGGCCCGGCTGCCAACGAGCCTGCGGTGACCTGAACGCCACCTGTGTGGTCCTGTTGATCACGGCCGGAAACTCGGTGACACCGGAGTTGCCGGGCGCCGAGTTGTATCAACAGAAACCATCTGTCGAGAGAAAACGAATGCGGTAAGACCCGTATTCACAGATCGCTGAACGCAAGGAGACGCTATGAAACTGACCCTAAAATGGCTTGCTACCATCTTCACAGTGTTGCTGTTTCTTAATTTCTTCGTTGACACTGTGCCGCCCAAGTACAAGTACACGCCCATTGAGAGTGCCACCGGCGCTGAAATGTACAAAGGGCACACTGATCATCAGTGGACCGGCGAACAGATCACTCGTGCCAGCTTGCTGGCACTCTGGGCGATTGTGGTCGTGCTGGCAATATGGGTTACACCCGAGAAGTCCTGGGTTGCACTCTATTTCCAGCGCAAGCGTGCGGAACAACAGGCCAAGATTGCCGAGGCCGAGGCCAAAACGGCCAAGTTCAACAAAGAACGCGCCATCGAATCTGCGCGCACATGAGCAAACGCAACCGCACCGTCGGCTAGGGCACCATGAAGGATGTTAGCCTGACCTATCTCGATACGTTAGCCCGATGGTGGCCATAATCAACTATTCCCCGTTTGCTTGCCGAGATATCGGTTGAATGGCTTAAGGCGCCGGCAGCGATATCCCAGGCAACTGTGAGGAGGTACTTGGCGGCAGTGGAGGTGTTAGCGGCCAGTCGTAGAGGACGTAGCATTCTGATGACATAGTCTGCTTTCAGGCCTTTCAGACACCCTGCGCGGTCTCTCTAAGCGAGAGGCTCTATTTTGGCATTATCGCGGGACTCCAAAAAGGAATGGGGGGGTCTTGACGTTGATTTCAGTGCGTTTATCGGAGCAACGGAAGCATACGTCTCTGCCCCGCCTGATTGCTTTCCCCGGAGTCAGTGCGGATCGACACTGTCATCGTCACCGTGTCCGTCCGCGTAATCGACCAGAGATCATAGTGAACGTAGACGGGGTTGTCCCCGTTCAACCTGTGACTTTGTGCCTAATCCGTGCCCACTCTTGGCAAAAACACATACAAATAGACAAAACCAGACAAAGGTAGATAAAAATACCTAAGTCTGTCCGGTTTAACAGGTTATAGCGCAATTGACTGGTCGGCAATAGGTTGCAAAAATAGGCGTTGGAGTACTATGAATTCGAATCTAAAACCACAAACCTCTACTCGAGATTACGCTCCTGTTTTACACCCCAAGGTCTTTGCCCCCCGGTCGGTTCTAATCTCCTGGACTGACAAAAGCATTCGGTTAGACAGAAGGGAGACTATCTTGGGATGTCTTTCCAATTGTGGTGTTGCCGAACGGCCTTGGTGCCAAAAGAAAAGGGACAGCTGAACCAGCTGTCCCATGACCTTCAGAGAGTGGTGCCGTATTATCTCTGCTTCTTGTGAAGGTAGCACATTTTGGATGGCGGCGACGCCATGCGTTTGCATCTCTTGCCATCCTTGGTCTTGCCTGCACAGCGGACCTTCTTGACCGCCTTCTTCCTCGTGACTCTCCTCCTGGCTGCCTTCTTCCTTTTGGCTTTCCGTGCCGCCATGTCGTTTCCTCCTTCAACGAATCAAGTGTTCTGGTTCGCTTGCCAGATTACGATTCTTGAAACCAGTGTCAACAAGAAAAAACGTAAGCATGAACCCCCACACGATCGGCAAGAGGTAGGATGGGAATGAGGGAAAGCGCTTGCGACGGGATTGAGTGTTTCTTATTTTTCCACCATGACTCGTCTAGGTTTTCTGGCCTGGCCAGGTATTGACAAGGAGTATTGAAGTCATAAAGGAGGTTCTCGTGCCAGTGCGAAAACTAAAGGATTTTTTAGACAGCAATAACATCAAGTACGTGACTATTAGTCACTCATCAGCATACACAGCCCAGCAAATTGCGGCGTCTGCCCAAATTCCGGGAAAGGAATTGGCCAAAACAGTAATGGTCAAAATCGATGGTAAAATGGCCATGGCTGTTCTGCCGGCCTCGTATAAGGTGGATTTTGATCTGCTGAAGGAAGTGGCAGAGGCTGGTAAAGTGGAACTTGCGGGCGAGCAGGAATTTAAAGACATGTTTCCGGAGTGCGAAGTCGGCGCTATGCCACCGTTTGGGAACCTTTATGAAATGGAAGTCTTTGTGGCAGAAAGCCTGGCGGAAGACGAGGAAATCGCATTTAACGCGGGTTCGCACACGGAATTGATCAAAATGTCCTACAAAGACTTCGAATCCCTCGTAAAGCCGAAAGTCCTGAAGTTCTCATTCAAGGAATAGTCTTGCCGTGGTAGCTAATATGGTCTATCAGCCAGGTACTTATCGGGGTGATGTAGTATAGTTGCTGTGGAACGAGTCGATTGAGTTGCGAGACTACCAGAGCTGTCTGACCTGCCTTTGAAGCTGTTGGTCAGCTTAGTGCTCTGCGGCTTAGTCGAATGATGATAGGCAAAAAGCACAAGGAAGTCAGAAATGAGACTAAACGTAAAAGCTCTTGCACTCACGTGTGGTTTGGGGGCTTGGTCTGTTCGCACTTACCTGGTGGATCATCGCATTTGATGGCGCTGCACGCCGTCGATCCGACCGAAAACGCATACGATCTGGCCAACTTCGACACTCATGCGGTCACTGAAAGGCAGTCCAGAGCATGAGAAATGCTCACCGAAAACAATTGCCGTCAGGTAGAGTCTGTCTTAGTTTTCCATTACCATCTGTTCACTTTGTTTTTGAGCGGGCGGGTCAATTGCAGGGGGACATGTGAAGGATAGTATGGCAGAATTAGTATTCCTTGGTGCTACTGGAACCGTGACTGGTTCAAGGCATCTTCTGGAATTGCGGGGCAAGAAGATCTTAATAGACTGTGGCCTATTTCAGGGACCTAAGTCAAACCGATTGAAAAACTGGGAGCCGTTTCCAGTCCCGCCGAAAGAGATCGATAGGGTACTCTTAACGCACGCACATATTGACCATATAGGGTACCTGCCGCGATTCTGTAAAGAGGGTTTTTCTGGGCGTGTTCACTGCACTGGTGCCACTGGCGATCTGTGCGAAATCCTCCTGAAAGACAGTGCCCAGCTTCAGGAAGAAGATGCCTACTGGGCGAACAAGAAAGGATTCTCCAAGCATGAGCCGGCACATCCTTTGTATAGCGTGAAGGATGCGGAACACGTCTTGGAACATTTTTCGCCGTCGCATTATGGAGACGATTCTTACATAGGCGACGATATCCGTTTCAAGTTCAAGCACGCTGGACACATCCTGGGGTCAGCCTTCATTGATATCAGAACGATGAGCGGGCAACAGTCTAGGAAAATCCTCTTCAGCGGGGATCTGGGGAGAGCCGAGAGGCCATTCCTGCAAGATCCTGTCCAGGTGTTCAATGTAGATTATCTTGTTCTGGAGTCCACCTACGGAAGTCGCTTACACGAGGATAGCTCTCCGACCGAAGAGTTGTCGCGAGTAATTCTTGAAAGCACTGGCAGGGGCGGCGTACTTGTTATTCCATCATTTGCGATTGGGCGCACACAGACGTTATTGTATGTTATACGGGAATTGGAGGAGCAGGGCGAGATACCAGCGCTGCCAGTCTACGTGGACTCACCGATGGCAATAGAAGCAACAAGCGTTTTCGAGCAGCGAGTATCGGACCTGGATCTAACGAGCAGAATACTCACATTGAGGGGGAAACAGATATTTCGGCCGAGTCAGCTTCGTTTTTGCACGACGAGGGACCAATCAAAAGAAATCAATAAGCTAAGAGCGCCGGCCATCATCATTTCTGCAAGCGGCATGGCGACAGGGGGCCGCGTTCTCCACCATTTGGTGCGGCGTTTGCCTCACCACGAGAACACGATTCTATTCATAGGATATCAGGCTGATGGTACGCGGGGTAGGTCCATTTTGGAGGGTAACCGCGGCGTAAGAATCCATGGCCAGCAGATTCCCGTTGAGGCCAAGGTAGAAAGCATATTCGGATTTTCAGGTCACGCAGACTACAACGAAATACTTGCCTGGCTTATGGGTTTCAACAAGCCACCGGAGAAAACATTTATCGTGCATGGCGAACCGGAATCTTCAGCCAGTCTCGCGGAGAAGATTCATAATGAGTTCGGCTGGGACGTTGTTGTCCCAAGCCTTGGTGACAGTTTCAAAATAGATTTGTAACTTCGCTCCCGGACAACCATGCGTGCGTGATTTACAAAAAGTCTAAAAACGTGATTGAGCACACCGTTTCCCGTTATCCTGCAAGGAGTTACGGTGAGAGGATAAGGCAAAAACGGCTTGAACTGGGTTTGAGCCAGGTGGACTTGGCTAATTTGTTGGGAGTGAGTGAGATGAGTGTGGTGGGTGGGAGAAGGTGTGGCATCGGGCGTGTAGAAGATATCGGAAAAAAATCGGGGGGGCGCTTGGGGTCGAGTACGATCCGTTGCAGCAACAATCGGGAATACGACTACAAGAAGGCCAGATGAAACCTTTGTCAAGAGAGAAGCCCGACGGCTGTGTTGTGAACCGCCGGGCGTAAGCATATGGTTGTCCCTATCTTCTGATGAACTCTATTTCAATAGCAGCATCTTCCTGCACGCAGTGGATTCTTCAGTTACGATTCGATAGAAATAGACTCCGCTTGCTACTCGTTCTCCTGAAGTGGAAGTACCGTTCCATGAAACGATGTGCTCACCAGCGGGGAGTCTATTCTCGACCAGCGTAATCACGTGCTGTCCGAGCATATTGTACACCGAGAGGTTGACCGTTGAAGTCTTGGGGAGAGAGAATAGGATATTGGTCTCGGGATTGAAGGGATTGGGATAGTTGCTCAACACAAGACTCGTTGAGTCAGAACCGTAGATAATCAGGCACACCGTCAGAGCAGCATACTCTTCAATCCCATTGATGTTGTACAAAAGCCTATTATAGTGCACTCCGGGACCAACCAGAGAAGTCGACACATGGACCGTGACACTGTCGTTAGTATATCCTGCGGAATCAAACATTGTTACAAAGTAATCGATGGAGTCAGCTAACCACCCAAAGAAAGACGCCGGGGCATTGGTTGAGATCAAGCATGATTGATCACTCAGAAGCGTATCATCACCTTGCTTGGCGGAGAAGAAGAGCGTGTCAGGAACAAAGTATGCGCTATCAACCTCACCTCCCGACTGGACGGTAATGGTTGCAATAAACAAGATCGGATTATTTTCGACTCCCACAACGTTGAAAACCAGCGTGTCGCGATAGATCCCAAGTCCAAGACCATCCCAGTCGAAAATGACAGGGGCATTGTCGTTGGTCACTCCGGAATCGCCTATCAGTGTGGTGAAGTGCGGCTGGCCGATTAGCTCGACAGTATAGGGGGCGGGGGCATTGGTGGAATAAACCCCTAAGTAAACGGTATCCCTACCGCTAGTCCCCTCATCAACGACGAGTTCCCAGAAGCTTGGGACTACCCAGGCACTGTCAGGACCGGGGATCGTATCGTTGTCCACTGTCAGGATAATGTGCAGGTACGGTGAATTGTCCACACCATCAACTGAGTATATAGCGAAACTCTGGTAGACACCCTGACCAAGGCCATCAGGATATACAGTAATCCCAACACTGTCGTTGGTTTGACCGATCGTGTCAATCAGACTGAAGAAGAAAGCGTCTGTATCGGAGTAAGCATGGTAGACCGCTGGGGCGTTGGTAGAAGTCAGGAGTGAGTAGCCGATCTGCGGTATCGAATCTCCCTCCTGAGCCCAGAAAAAGAGCGTATCGGGGTACAAAAATGCGCTGTCAGGCCCTCCTTCTGGCTGGACAGTAAGGGTTGCTATGAACAAAACCGGGTTATTGTCGACACCTACAACGTTGAAAATCATCGTATCGCGATAGATTCCGATTTCAAGACCGTCCCAATCGAGAATGACAAAAACAGAATCGTTGGTTACTCCAGACTCAGTTATCAAAGTCGTAAAGAACGGCTGGCCGATTAGTTCGACGGTGTAAGGCGCGGGGGCGTTGGTGGAATAAATCTGCACGCAAGCGGTATCCCCGCCGACGGTCCCTTCATCAACTACGAATTCCCATGAACTCGGGATTACCCAAGCGCTGTCAGGGCCAGGGATTGTATCGTTCTCCACCGTCAAGATAATGTGCAAGTACGGTGAATTGTCCACGCCATCAACGGAGTATATAGCGAAACTCTGGTAGACACCCTGACCAAGGCCATCAGGATATACAGTAATCCCAACACTGTCGTTGGTTTGACCGGCAGTGTCAATCAGGCTGAAGAAGAAACCGTCAGTGTCGGAGAAAGCCTGATAAACCGCAGGGGCGTTGGTAGAAGTCAGGAATGAATAGCCGATCTGTGGAATGGAGTCTCCTTCTTGAGCCCAGAAAAAGAGAGTATCGGGGGTCAAGTGTGCACTATCAGGGGGGGATATAGCCAACGAGGCCACCGGATCAATAAGCCCGCTTCCAAGCATTCCTGCAAAGTCAGGGTTCAGCCCATCCAGATCAACAGCGGTGTTTAGGATTGCGTCTTTGACCCACGTCCACGAGAAAGTTTGTAGAGCTTTAGATATAACCAGCGCTGCCTGCCCCGAAACAAATGGGGCTGCAAAACTGGTTCCACTCCACCAGGCATACAGGTTATTCTGATAAGGAGAATAAATATCGGTTCCGGGAGCGCAGACGTCGATGTGTTCTCCGTACCGGGAGAAATCAGCCAGGAGATTCATTGTGTCAACCGCCGCGACCGCTATGACGTTGCTGTCTGAGGAGGGATAGAGAGGAATCTGCTCCTGTTCGTTGCCGGCAGCCACCACTATAATCACATTTTTGTTCTTGGCATATTCGATAGCCTCGGCGATGGCGTTATGTCCATCCATCATCACCAACGAAAGATTGATCACCCAGCACCCGTCTTCGATGGCCTGCAACATAGCCTCTGCAACCAGGTAACCGTCGCTCTCACCGAATATTTCACTGACTCGATAAGCACGAATTTCTGCTTCGGGAGCGACTAAGTGTACGACTCCAGCGATAAAGGTACCATGTCCGCTGTTGTCACCTCCCGGTTCATCGAAAGCGTCATCATCATCATCAACATAGTCGTAACCTGAGACAACGGTTCCTTCAAATACCGGGTCGTTATAATCCACGCCCCCATCGATCACCGCGACTACGACACCATTTCCTGTCGATAGTTCATGAGCCTCGGAGAGGTCAAGGGTAATGGCGGCCGCTTGGTCAGGGTAACTTCCCACCAAGTCATCATCTGGGAATGGAAAACTCCCCTGCACCGGCTGGAGAGGATCCACCAGGTAGTTTGGGTGTGAATAGAGTACGTTCGGCAACGCCTCGATGGCCTCTGAAAGAGAATCGAGATCAGCGCCTTCCTCAGTTGCAAGCAGGAAGATTTCAAGTTGCGGGAGGTATTGTTGCACTTCAGTACCGAATTGGCTATTGATCTCCTCGATGGAGCTGGAATCCAGTCCGTTCAGTTTAACTACCAACTCACCTTCCACATAAATCACTTGGTCGACACCCTCATTGCCGCCGATAACGGGGATCGGTCCACCTCCCGACAGATTGGTGGAGTTGTCAGACTGTCCGGCGTCTGCAGTGGCGCCCCAGATAGTGACAATAACCGCCACCAAGATTGGTATCATCTTGAGCGGTGTCAGGTTTGAAGTTTTTTCAAACATTGTTTATACCTCCAGCAAAAATTAAAGTTTATCCAACCCGCCAGTTCTTAACCGGCGCCGAATACGGAGAAAGCGGCCCAATGATAAGC